>ENA-OBLH01000198-OBLH01000198.1-metagenomes-genome-assembly--contig:-NODE-198-length-21979-cov-3.90846_pt1 | contig 21979 bp, 23 predicted proteins | sample MGYA00153382_OBLH01 | MGnify analysis MGYA00153382
GTTTTACCTAATTCGCAAAGAAAGTAGATGGGTTGTAGCAGTAGCTAGGCGCTTAAATGGAGATGGATTCTTGATCACAGCTTACCAAACCGATGCAATCAAAGAAGGTGAACCACTATGGCACAGGTAAAGGTTTTTTATGAGCCAGAAACCGAACTATTAACGGTGTTTTGGCAAAACCCAAGGAAAGAACAAATTAGCACTGAACTGGGGGATGGAGTAATTTTAATTAAAGATTCCAGAACTGGAGAAGCGATCGGGCTAGAAATCCTCTCCTACCATCCCGGAGATCAGCGTTTTGACAGCGTGAGTGTGGAACTAGGTCAACTTGGTTTAGTGGAGTAGCTATGAAATTTCCCCAAGAGAAATATATTGTAGATAGCGATGGCACTAAAACCGCCGTAATTCTGTCGATCGAGCAATACGAACAACTTCTAATAGAAAATGCCCAGAAAAATTAGAACGAAGTCCTTACCAACCTAAAAAAGCTGGAGGAGTCAGAAGAATGATGCTATGGGTAAAATTGTCGCTATCACCCTAGATAATGGTTTCATGCTGTGTATTTTTTAACCTTCTTGTCAGACCTTCAGCCCCAAAACATCCCTAAGCAGGACTAGCTCCTTGTATAATGATTTGAATATATTTTAGATTGCCTCAGGATCACCTCTACGCAGATCTTCAATAATTTATGAGGGGCATTTAGCATACCAAAAAGTCATTTAGGAGGAAGTTATGCGATCGCTTACCAAGAAAGAAGGTTCTGTAGGATTGCTGATCTTAGTTGGTCTTGGTCTCTTTGGCGGTATTATTCTCTGGTTAACAGGAGCACAGTTTGGCAAGCGCACCTATAGTTTCATTGCAGAATTTAAGAATGCTAATGGGATGAAAGTTGGTTCTTCCGTAGTTTTTCGAGGATCCGCAGTGGGAAAAATTACTAAGGTAATCACCGCTAGTAATCGTGTGGAAGTCGTGATTGAAATTATCCAATCTGATCTAGTAATGGATAGTAATTCTACGATTTCGGTCAACCAGTCAGGCTTAATTGGTGGGGAAAGCTCTGTGGCGATCACCCCGAAGATTGAGCTATCTGACGAAGCCTTAAAGCTTGATCCCTTGGCTAGGAATTGCAACAACCAGATAATTATTTGTAATGGGAGCCGAATTAAAGGAGATTTCGGAGTAAGTGTTAATGAACTTTTGCTAGGAACCCAGAAAGCTTCTAAACTCTATACCAGTGACGAATTTTTTGAAAACATTAATAATCTTGCTAAAAATGCTAGTGACGCCGCCGCCGGGGTAGCAAAATTAACTAGGGAATTTTCCGGTATTACTGGAGATATTAGAGACTTCACCGTTAATACTAACCGCACCGTATCCCAGATTGGGGATGCCGCCACGATCGCTTCCCTGTCCACTTCCCAAGCTGCCCTGCAAATTGGTAGCACCGTAGACCAGTATGGTACAACAGGAGTCCAACTTAATCAGCTATTAGCCAATGTTAATGGCTTGGTCATAGAAAATCGGGGCACTCTGGCTACAACCCTAAATGATCTCAGCCAAACTAGTTCTGCCCTGCGGACTACGGTGGTGGAATTGCGCCCCACTCTAGATCAATTCACCTCTGGGCAGATATTACAAAACCTAGAAACTCTCTCAGCCAATGCGGCAGAAGCCTCTCGCAATATCCGGGACGTGAGTGGAGCAGTCAACAATCCAGCAACCTTGGTAATGTTACAGCAGACCCTAGATTCAGCAAGGGTAACTTTTAATAATGTCCAAAAGATTACGGCAGACCTAGATGAACTCACCGGAGATCCCCAGCTTCGGAATAATTTAAGGCAACTTATTAATGGTTTAGGGAATCTTGTTTCCTCTAGCGAACAAATTCAGCAGCAAATGCAGGTAGCCCAACAACTCCAGCAAATCACCCCTGCCACAGCTAATTCTCCCAATCCTTTAATACTCTCTAACCCTGTCCCGACACCTTCTGCAACTCCTACTCCCTCTTTCATACCCGAAGCAACTCCTAGGGTTCCTGTTTGGGGCATAAGTTCGCCCCAGTTAGCAAATAACTACCAAGTATTACCCCGTCGGGAGCTAAATCTTCCCACTACTCTCGATCGCACTCCCTAACTTCAACTCCAATATATTCTCTTAACCCCCCTTTATCCTAATTACATCAACCTAATTACATCAAGCCGATAAAGTGCAATAATCCCCGCCCAGTAATTAATTCCAGCACTAAAGCCACAAAACCCAACATTGCCAAGCGCCCATTCCAAACTTCCGCAGCACTGGTCATGCCCCAAGCCCAGGGTTCTTGAGGATACATTTTTACCTGCTTGGCGGGATGCATCACTTCCCCTAGGGTTTGGGGTGGAGAGTTGAGGGCATCCACAACCATATCTGCTAAGGCCTGAATAAACACAGGATGAGTATTCAAGGCAGGAACCCGATGGAAGTTGTGGATGCCGACAGATTCTGCCACTTCTCGGTACTCCATATCAATTTCTTGGAGAGTTTCAATATGTTCTGACACAAAGCTAATCGGAACTACTAGTAAATCTTTGATACCTTGGGCTGCCAGATTGATAATGGCATCTTCCGTGTAGGGCTGGAGCCATTCCACTGGGCCGACTCGACTTTGGTACGCTAGACTATGGTGATTAGTTCTGCCTAGAGTCTGCATAATTAGAGCCACCGATGCTTCAATCTCTTGCTGGTAGGGATCCCCCGCTTCTTCTACATAGCTAATGGGGACACCGTGGGCGCTAAAGAAAATATGCACTTGATCTGGATGGGCGGATTTATCTAACTCTTGGGCAATTAAATCCGCCATTGCTTGGAGATAGCCGGGTTTTTGATACCAAGAGGCGATCGTTGTATGCTTGATAGCTTGGAGAGCTTGGTCTTCTTGCCAGAGTTGTTCCAACAAACGAAAGCTAGAACCACTGGTACTAATGGAAAATTGAGGATAGAGGGGCAGTACAACTAAGCGATCAATCTGGTCTCTTTTAATCCGGACGATCGCTTCTTCCGTGAAGGGATGCCAGTAGCGCATGGCAATGTATACCTTGGCATCTTCTCCCTGTTGTTGGAGTTGTTTCTGAAGGGCCAGAGCCTGTTGTTCAGTAATACTCCGCAACGGAGAACCACCCCCAATTAAGCGGTAATTATCTTGGGATTTTTGCGATCGACTAGTGGAAATCAACCAAGCTAGGGGCTTTTGCAACCAAGTGAAGGGCAGCCGAATAATTTCTGGATCAGAAAATAAATTATACAAAAAGGGACGGACATCATCTAGCTCATCCGGCCCACCCAAGTTTAGTAGCAATACGCCAACACGCCCCATAGCAGCTTACCTTTAATCTTTTCTTATATTATCCACTGATTTTAACAACATATGCCGTTACTGCACAAAATTAGCAACTACAGAAAAATTCCCAATTACAGTAGTTTGTTGTAAGTACATAAGACTATCTATTTTCTATGGAACAGGGGGCTTAAGCCCTTTACCTGCGCTCCATGAACCAGAAAATAACTATATCAGTTTCCCAAGACTGCCTACAATAGTCCTAATCCAGCTAAACTTGAACTTACCAATTGCTTAATGTCAGTTCGGGATAAGAATATAAAATGTCTATAAATTCTATGGTTGATGCTAGTGCTGTTCTAGAAATATTGCGCCCAGTCCAAGACCCCGAACTCCAGAAGAGCTTGGTGGAATTAAACATGATTCGTCATGTCAAAATCACTGATGGCGTGGTCAGTTTTACCCTAGTATTAACCACTCCAGCCTGTCCCCTCCGGGAATTTATTGTGGAAGATTGCCAAAAAGCAGTGAAACAACTCCCCGGAGTCAAAGAAGTAATTATTGAGGTCACTGCCGAAACTCCTCAACAGAAATCTACCCCAGATAAAACCGGGATTGATGGAGTTAAGAATATTATTGCTGTTTCCAGTGGCAAAGGTGGGGTAGGTAAAAGTACGGTAGCGGTGAATGTAGCCGTGGCCTTGGCGCAAACTGGAGCTAAGGTGGGCTTAATCGATGCGGATATCTACGGACCTAATGCCCCAAATATGCTGGGCTTAGCCAATGCTACAGCGATGGTGCAACAGGTGAATGGTCAGGATGTGTTAGAGCCAGCCTTTAATCATGGGGTGAAGTTGGTATCTATGGCATTTTTGATTGAAAAAGACCAACCGGTAATCTGGCGCGGTCCGATGCTGAATGGGATCATCCGCCAGTTTCTGTACCAAGTCCAGTGGGGAGATTTGGATTATCTAATTGTCGATATGCCACCGGGGACTGGGGATGCCCAGCTAACCTTGATCCAAGCAGTTCCCCTAGCCGGGGCTGTAATTGTCACCACCCCCCAAACTGTGGCATTACTAGATTCCCGCAAGGGCTTGAAGATGTTTCAGCAACTAGGGGTAAGTGTGCTAGGAATTGTGGAAAATATGAGCTATTTTATTCCTCCGGATCTGCCCGATCGCCAGTACGATATTTTTGGTTCCGGGGGGGGCGAACGCACTGCTGAAGAACTAGGTATTCCCCTATTAGGGAGAATTCCCCTAGAAATCAACCTCCGAGAAGGTGGTGATCAAGGAATACCTGTGGTGGTTTCTGCCCCAGAATCTGCCTCTGCCAAAGCTTTAGTTGCGATCGCTAAACAAATTGCGGCCAAAGTCTCGATCGCAGCCCTGACCAAATAATCTCTACCTCCTTGACTGGTGGGCATTGCCCACCCTACCTCCTGTATCTCTTTCCCAATATGTTCCAAAAATCAATAAAACGTTTTAACCCCCTGACCTTCCTTGCTCCTTGGCGAGAGATGGATTGGATGCTCATGATTCTGGTAGTAGGGATGACCTTCTTGGGAGGTTTGATGATCCGGAGTACTGAGCTGAATCGGGGGGCTACGGATTGGTCACAACACTGGATTACCGGGGCGGTCGGCTTTGTGGCAGCTATGGCGATCGCTAGATTTCGCTATGAAAATCTCCTGCCTTGGAGATGGGCGATCTATGGCTTTCTAAATCTTTCTCTCCTCGCTGTGCGATTCCTCGGCACAGAGGGTCTGGGGGCGCAGCGCTGGATTAATATTGCGGGATTTTATGTCCAGCCCTCAGAGTTTGCCAAAATTGGGATTATTGTCACGATCGCCGCTCTGCTCAACCAAGAAACTGCCAAAACCATCCCCAGTATGGTAAAGGCTCTAGTAGTCACTGCCGTGCCTTGGGCTTTTGTATTTATCGAACCTAATTTAGGAACCTCTCTAATTTTTGGGGCAATTACCGTAGGGATGCTCTACTGGGGTAATGCCAATCCGGGTTGGCTGCTATTGCTAATATCCCCGGTAGTTTCAGCGATTATCATGACTATTTCTATTCCGGCTTGGGCAGTGTGGATTGTAGTGATTTTTGCTGTGGGGTGGTTGTCTCTGCCCTGGTCTTGGCTAGGGGGAGTGGGGGCAATAATTATCAATCTTACCTCTGGGGCTTTGGGGCATATGCTCTGGGAAGTGCTGAAGGATTACCAAAAAGACCGGATTCTGATGTTTCTAGACCCAGACAAGGATCCTTTAGGGGGTGGCTATCATTTGATTCAGTCCCGGATTGCGATCGGGGCAGGAGGTATGTGGGGTAAGGGCTTGAACCACGGCACTCAAACCCAGTTGAACTTTATCCCGGAGCAGCATACGGATTTTATCTTCTCGGCGATCGGCGAAGAATTAGGCTTAGTGGGGAGTATCTGTGTGTTAATTGGCTTTTGGCTAATTTGTCTCCGGTTAGTAATTATTGCTCAAAATGCTAAGGATAATTTTGGTTCTTTGATTGCGATCGGCTTCCTCTCGATGTTAGTTTTTCAAGTGGTGGTGAATATTGGGATGAATATTGGTCTAGCACCAATTACGGGGATTCCGTTGCCTCTTCTTAGCTATGGGCGATCGTCCCTCTTAGCGAATTTCATCGGCTTAGGACTAGTAGAATCTGTCGCCAACCATCGACAGCAAAAGTTTTTCTAATCTTTTCTTACAGGAACTTACAGAGGGCGCAAAGCCTTGCGCCCCTACCAAAATCTCTATCTAAATCAGGCACTTATAGGATTTCGATCGCCACCATCCCATCAGATTGCACCCAAGCTAAATGGTGGATTCCCCGACCTTGGGCATACTCCCGAATTGCGGATTCTGAGCGAGAGCCTAGTTCAATTTCTACTCGGACTAGATGATCTGTAGTGCGGAGTTTTTGGGCATAGGTAAACGCTATATTTGCCACAGAGGGGCTAGTGGGAATTACCAACCAGTCCGTAGCTAAATGGTCTTGGGGCAGAATAGGCAATGCCTGTTGTAAATCTTCAATATTGAGGCAAAAACCAATACCGGGCTTACTTTCCCCTTGGGGATGGTAGAGACCAAGTAAGCGATCGTACCTACCGCCCTTCCCCAGAACCTTGGCACTGCCCCCTTGATTTGTCACCACCTGAAACACAATGCCAGTATAGTAATTAATCGTTTGGGTAAGACTCAAATCCAAGATTAGATTAATAGAAGTAGTAGAGCGGAGGATTGCTACCAAAGATTTGAGATTATGGACTATTTCCTGCCCTTGGTCATCTAAAGTTAATTGCCCTAGCTTCCCAAATACATTTTCCGGGGTTCCCCGCAGATCGAAAAGCATTAGTGCCAGTTGCTGTTGGGTAGGAGTCAGGGGCAGACGTTCCAGAGTGACTCGATCGAGATGGGCAATACAGGTACGAATTTGGGGTTGCAGTTCCCCAGGGAAAGTCCCCAAAAGGTTCTGGTTCAGCCCCGCATCTCCTAATAATAAATACCAATCCCTTAAGCCTAACTGTTGGAGGGCATCCACTAACAGTAATAAAATCTCCGTATCGGCCAAGGTTCCTCCCGCCCCCAATAGTTCTACCCCGGCTTGATAAAATTCCTGCTGCCGTTCATGCTTACCCAAGGGCGATCGCTGAAACACATTAGCTTGGTAGTAGAGACGGTGGGGATGAGCAACTCCCTCTAAGCGAGTCACGGAAGCTCTAGCGATCGAAGCAGTTAATTCTGGGCGCAATCCTAAGGCATCATTATCCCCATCTTGGAGACGGACTACCGTAGCCTGATCGATCGCTCCCCCCGCCATCAGCATTTCCAAATGTTCCACGGTGGAAGTAATAATCCGGTGGTAGCCCCAGCGAGAAAACACTAATTGCAGTTGATCTTCTATCCAGCGCTTTTGGGCAACATCTAGAGGCAGCAGGTCTTTGGCTCCCGCTGGAGTTAGGTGGGGAGCCGTAGGGGAAATAACTATAGGAGGAGTAGCAGGAGAAGGCGTAACCAAAATTTAAATATTTTTGTTGATTTTTTATAAACTAGAAGGGTAGCATCGCCACCTAAAGCATAGCTATCTTAGCAAAAAAGCCTGTTTATAATCCTATGAATTCTATGTATCTAAATTCCTTGCAGAAATTATCCCTAGCCCTAGTCAGCCTGATCTGTTGTTTCCCTGCCGAACCTGCCCATGCTCTGCCCGGCCAAGCCCGGCGGGAAGTGACGGCATGGATTAATGCCAACCCTGCTCTCCGGCCGTCTTTGGGAGATGGGCTATCGGTGCGACGCTTTAATACTGCTGCCCAGCGCTTTAGCTTTGAAGCTTCGGTACTGCCCGTGAGTGCTTTGATTAATGTCAACGATACTAGTGTTATTCGTAAGGAACAGATAGCTTTTTATGATGTGGTTAATGGTATTTCCCCCAACCGTTTGGAGGAATCCCTCCGCACAATTTATGGGGCAGATGTTCATCAAGATTATCTCCAAGCCCGAATCGTCTATCAATACCCCAGCCCGGCACAGGTGGAACTAGCCCGGCGGCAGGGTTTACCCCTCTTGGCAGCGCGGCGGGGAGAATTACGACTGGGCGATCGCTTTGGCTATTGGCTAGAAACAACTAGAGGGGAAGGAGAACTAGGGGCAAATGGTCAACTCACAGTATTTATGCGGGAAGACCTAAATCAATTTGAAAGTGAACTCCGCAACAATTCTAATTAATGGGGAATTGAGTGGGGATATTATCCAATATTGCTAAGTTGCTGACGTTCAAGAATACTTTCTAGGAGGTTAAATCGGAGGATTTTAACAGTTACACGTCCTTCTGGAGTCAGTGGAACAATTGTGCCTCCTTCCAGCCGGAAATGGTTTGACCATTCCTGAGTCCGGGGATTATAAAAGGGAGTTAATTGTTTTGTCTCAGAATCGATTGAACCTAAATCAGTTCCTTTGAAACGGTTGCAGCAAGGACAGGATAAAGCTAAATTTTCAGCTTCAGTGATGCCATCATGTTTTTCGGCAATGATGTGTTCCATCTCAAAGGCAAAGAAGGAAGCTATTTGGGGGAATTGACAGTACTCGCATTTATCTCCAGCGCGTTGAGTTACTAATCGCCGTAAGGCTACTGATACATAGCTCATGCTATTGTCTGTAAACGTTTGTAGGCATGAATTTTGGCTAAACGCACCCAATGTTCTAAGAGTAAGTAGCGATCAAGTTCCATTTCCTCTGTATGGGAGAGTGTGCCAGATTTGTGGCGAGCAAGTAACTCACTCATTCGGTTTTGCAGTCCGGGTGTGGGATGGATAGCAAGAATCTCTTCTAAGCTGGGTTGACTAGCAAGCAGTGCAATAATTTGGTGATCATCTTGGCAAGGGATAGTTTCTGTAGGGGTAAGCTCCTGAAGAGCGCGATCGAGTACTTCTGGGAGACGATCTCCCAATTGTTGCAGTTTTTCACCAAGATCATCAGGGACTTCTAAGATAATTTGCATTAGCGGTGTTTTAAGCACGAAAATTGATTTAATTATAACAAATTAGCTATGTAGAAATATAGATTTAGCCGAGCAACCATATATTTGCTTTAATGATGAATAACATCAGCACGGGAGATAGAAATGACCCAAGCCCTAGATACCCAATCTCTCTACGATCGGGATATTTTACTGTGGGTAGAAGATACAGTAACAAAACTCAGAACAAGGGATTTTAAAAACTTAGATCTAGATAATTTAATTGAAGAGGTAGATAGTTTAGGTAAAAGTCAGCGTCATGCTATGAGAAGCCTTTTAAGAAGACTAATTGAGCATTTACTAAAACGCTGCTATGTTCCCTTACTAGAATGTTATGGGAGTGGGCAAAGAGAAATTAGAGCTTTTCGGAATGAAATCAAAAATATTTTAGAAGATGCACCTAGTCTCAAAAATTTTATTGCAGACATTTTGCCTCAAGTCTATGCTAGGGCGATCGAATCTGTCCGAGAAGAATATCCCCAAGTTAATTTTCCTGATCATTGGCTTGATAATTGCAACATCAATACCATCCTTAACCATAATTTTTGGGAGGATAATTGAATAGAATACAAGCTTTCTGGGGGCGGTGCGATCGTTATCCTATCTCTAAGTATTGCTATCCTGTTTTTGAATATCTAATGGAATGTCACGCTAGGATTATAATCATCTGCTCACAATTTGGTGGTAATTTTATGACACTACAAAATTTAGAATCACAGCTACTTGCCTTAACCCCAAATGAGAAAGCAGAGGCAATCCAGATATTAGCTCAAAGCCCAGGGAATCCTTGGCGGGGAGTTGAGAAGACTCTGGGGGTATGTGGTGGAGATGCCTGTATTGCCCTTACTCGTATTCCTGTGTGGGTATTGGTTAATGCTCGTAATTTAGGTATTAGCAATGCTGAACTTTTGCAAGACTATCCAACTCTATCAGCAACTGATTTAGATAATGCTTGGTTTTATGCTACGGTATTTTCTGAGGAAATTGCCACAGCTATTAGGGAGAATGAAGAGAACTAATGGCTCGTTTCTATGCTGATGAACAGTTTCCTTTGAGCGATCTTGGCAGAGTCACTATTGTCAAATAAGTTGATTAGTGTGGTGCGCCCTAGAGCATAAATACAATAGGTAGATGTGTAGTGATCGCAGATGATTTAAATAATTTGAATTAGTTTTATTGTAGCAATCTGGTGGAGGGCGATTATTAACCTAGAACACCAGACAAAGTTTTCGGCACGGCCATTGCCATCGGGATCACCCGTCCTGCCATGAATAAAGTCAGAGCTAACCAGAGGAGATGGGGGCTTTGTTGCTGCCAAGCGAGGATCGCCGTGGGAGTAAATCCTAGCAAAGAAGAAAAGAGTGCCGATCGCACCAAAATATTTCCTGCTGTTAGCCCAATAAAATAACCATCTAACATAAAAGCAATACTGCCAAAACTAATAACTGGCAAGAGCCAGAGTACATAACTAGGGGTTTGCTGGATTAGCTCTAGGTGATTGGTGAGCAGACTAAATATATAGATGGGGAATAGGATAACTGGGAGGGCGATCGCTAGACCTAAGCCTAAGCTCAAACCCCCAGCGACCCAGATTAAGGGTAAGAGTTGATGATCCGGTTTACCCATCTTAGTAACTGCCTGCCCATAGAAAATACCAGCGAAGCTTTCGGTAGCAAAGGCAATCCCATCAATGATGTAGGCAGACAAAGTGACAATCTGCAATAACAGGGTGTTGGTCGCCAGAACGATCGTTCCCATCCCGGCTCCCAAATTTGTAAATGCCGAGAAGCTAGATACCATCAATAATGTGCGTACTAAAATATCTCGATTCAAACTAAAAGCTGCTTTTAGGGCTTCTGGTTCCCAGACTTGAGTAAGTAATTTTGGCCAGTCTAGGGCGATCGGCAATCTAGAGAAAGAACCATACTCGATCGCAATCATGCTTAAGCCTACGCCGGCCATAGCATACTGACTAGTAGCAGTAGCAGCCCCAGCCCCGGCACTCTCCCAGCCCAGCTTGTTGATAAATAGATAATCTAAGCCAATATTGGTAATATTTCCTACTAGGGAGAGGATCACAACCTGCCTGCCTTGCGATCGCCCCAAGAACCAACCCAGCAGCACAAAATTTAGCAGGGTAGCCGGCGCACCCCAGATCATGGCGTTATAAAATATTATCCCTGATGCTTTGACTGAAGCAGTGGCGCTCAACAGAACAAACCCCAACTCCCGCAGAGGATATTGCAGAATTAAAATCAAAACTCCTAGAACTATTGCCAATAGGGAATTACGTAGCCCTACTAGCAAAACTTCCCCCGGCTCATTTCTACCCACCGCTTGCGCCGTCATCCCCGTTGTTCCCATGCGGAGAAAGCCGAAAGTCCAATAGATATAATTGAAAAGAATTGTGGCGATCGCCACCCCTGCTAGATGGCGAAGATCTGCTAAATGACCCAAAAATGCCACATCAATTAGCCCTGCCAAAGGAACCATTAAGTTAGCCAAGATATTCATCCCACTCAGTTGCAGAAATTTAGGAATAAATGCGTACTTTCCAGCAGGAGAAATCATAGATTTTATGGGGATATTTTATTGGGAGATTTAATTTCTAAGAATAGTAGACTTAAGTAGTTGTGGGTTAGGATTAGGAAACAACTCACGCCCGGCAGGAAAATTTCGGGAAAATTTAGGCAAACTTATGAGCAAATCTGGTGATGGCAGACTAGTGTGGAATCATTCAACCCATCTTCCCGGATTGATCAAAATACTAGAAAAACTTACCTCTCAAGACGGCATTACCACTATCACCCCAGCGGTAATTGGCACAACAAGATCTAATGCCCACCAGATGCAAATTAAGGTTTCTATCCCGATCCGGGGTGGTTTTAAGTTAATTGCTCGTAAGGGCAAAACCTTTCAAGAAGTTTTTATTGTAACTACCCTTAATCAGCTAGAACTGGAAGAAGCGATCGCTCAAGCAATGCCTTAAAATACCACGGAATCTCCCCATCTGTCCTATGACCAAATATGCGATCAGCCAAACTACTCTGTATGATCAAGATTTCCTAGCTTGGAGTGAGGACATTTCTGCCAAGTTAAAAGCTAAGGACTTTGCTAGTTTAGACCTAGAAAATTTAATTGAGGAGATTGATAGCTTGGGTGCATCTCAGAGAAGAGAATTACTTAGCCGCTTAACGGTTTTACTAGAGCATCTCCTTAAAAGGCTCTATCTTAATATGCCCCAAGAATTTAACGGCTGGATTAGAACCATCCGCAACCAACGCCAAGAGCTAGAAATATTAATTACTCAATCTCCTAGTCTAAAATCCCTTTGGCAGCAAAGTTTTACTGATGCTTGGAGGCTGGCAAGTAAGCGAGTCCACAAGGATTACCCGACTGGACAATTTCCTGCTTCATGGCAATTTAGTCAAGAACTTGAGGATTTACTAGATATAGATTTTTGGGAAATATAGCTAGGTCTTGATGTTACTAAAAGAACAGTTTTTTGGTGACTAGGGGTATGAAGCTATACCTGTATTGTGGATATATTCGATCGCTTGCTCCGCCGTAATTAATCTCTTCAACACCACCTGCCCGATCGGATTACTACCAACAAGTTGATCATCGGGACTCAACTCCTTGCCGGGCTTCACCTCCACCATAATCACCGCCTCCTCAACTCGGTAAAGCCATAGCTTCTCCCCATGCTCCCAAATACACAAACTTAGGCACTGGATTTCTGGCTTGCGTCGCCAAGTAGCTTCACTCCACAAACCTCCAAATTCCCAAACTCTACCCACATCCCAACCGTCTGATAGAAAAAAGTATTTCACGAATTTTTAGGTATTTCAAGATGATGATTTTATGGTGGGACGTGCCAGGCGGCAGATCTTCACTTCCTGAGCTTCTATACTTGTTGGAAATCATGCCTTGTTTAGGCAAAAATTACTAGATATTAGATAAATTTTGGATCAAATCTGGGGTCAATTCTTGAACATTAGCCAATATTAATAATGCTCCCGCCGCTTTTAGAATCTCGGCGTAAGCCTGAGAAGATTCGGTGGTTTTTTGGACGTGGGGAGGCAAAACTCCTACTCCCAGAAAAGTGCTTGGGGGTTTTTGTTGCCGCGCATTATTTATCATGTACATATCTGCCACCGTATCCCCCACGTAGATTATCGGCTCTAGGATATCTGGATTTAATTTTTCTAAAGTTTGCCATAATCCCGTCGGGTCTGGCTTCCCCGGTGCATCTTCCATGGCCACCAGCAGGGGATTTAATAGACCCAAGCGCTGCTGAAGCACAAATTCGGCCGATGCCCTGGTGGCCCCACTAAAAAAACCCCACTTGATCTGCGATCGACTCAAATCCTCAAAATATTGCCGCTCCACCAACAGGGGTTCAGCACAAATGTAACCATCCCAGTCATCTGGGTCTGTTCCCCGGTAGCGGGATTGAAAAAATTGGACAATTTCTCGATAGTGAGGGGGATTCGGAGCTAAATTCTGATCTGTCTTTTGACTCGGAAATTCTAGCTTCTGGGTGGCTAATTTCTGGGCAGTACAATAGCGGCGGATCAACTCTTGAGAGGCTTCCCAGTCATTATTCCAAATACCTTCAGATTTTAGGCGATCGATCTCTTCTGGGGTAGGGCGGTAATTTCCTTGGGTAAAATGCTCTACCGTATCTGCTAAAGCCCGCCGATAGGAACCCCCCACATCTCGAATCACCCCATCAATATCAAAAATTACAACTGTCATAAATATTAAAAATTCCTTAACCCAGACTATCAAGGATTATCTCATATCAATGATAAATAGCTAAATCACTATCATAATAAAGGATTACTACTAATTTACTTCTGCATCTAATTGCCTATTTTTCTTTAGCACTGTGGGAATTAGTTCTAATACTTGATCTTTGACTACTAGGGGAGTTTGGCTAGCAGAAATAGCAATCCTTAAATCTGCTTCAGCATACATTTCTTGCCTTTGAATAAAGATATTTTGAAGGCGTTGCTCTAGGTTAGTAATTTGATTAGTAACTAGATTAGGAGTTTGATTAGTAATTAGATTAGTATCTTGTAAAAGAGGGCGCTGATTAGCCGCCGGACGGTCGCCTTGGCGTTGCGTAGCAATATCGCCTTGGCGTTGCATAGCAATATCGCCTTGGTATGGGGTCGAAATATCGCTCTGGAGCCGGGCAACTAATATAGAAATTGGCACATCTAACCAAATTACCAGCCCCTGATGTAAATAGCTCCAGTTTTGGGGATCTATCACAATTCCCCCGCCAGTAGCTACTACCAGACGGGTATAGCTAGAAATTTCTCCTAATACTTGGGATTCCAAAACTCGAAATGCTGGCTCCCCATCCTCAGCAAAAATATCAGGAATAGACTTCCCCGCTATTTGAGTAATTAAACTATCCGTATCGAAAAACTTATAACCCATCTCCTTGGCCAATAGCTCACCCACCGTAGTTTTGCCAGACCCCATCATTCCTACCAAATAAATATTCAGTCCTTGTAATAAATTTTGCATCAATCCTGATCAATCCTGTCTGGGGTTAAAAGTTGTTATGGCTTGGAGTTTTCCGTACAGTTCCTTCTCTTCTGGGCTAATTTCCTTAGGAGCGACAATTTGAATTTCGATTAGTTGATCGCCCCGATTCCGGAAACCGGAGCGCAAGCGATCGCTATTTTCATCAGGATAGCCTTTGCCGGCTAATCTTAGGCGCTGACCCGATCGCAACCCATTAGGTAGATTCATTTTTACCCGCCCATCCAGAGTTGGCACTTCCACCGCACCTCCTAAAACAGCTTCTAGAGGACTCACAGTTAGTTGGTAGCTGATATCGTACCCTTCCACTACAAAAGTTGGATGGGCAGCTACAGTAATTTTTAGATATAAACTCCCGCCATTAATTCCCAAGCCCTTCAGCCGCACCCGTTGATTACTCAGCATTCCCGGCGGCAGGTCTACTTCTAGCGATCGCCCATCTTCGAGGCGAATTCTTTCCCTACCTCCAGAGTAGGCCTTTTCCAAAGGTAAAGTTAATCTTGCTTCCACATCCTTAGGGACGGGACGGGGAATAGTCCGAGCAGTTTTAGTAGAAGTGGGGCGGAAAGCATCACTAGTTTCTACCCGGCGGGAATCTCGCCCCATTAGGTCATCTACAAACTCCCGAAAGTTTCCAAACTCATCATAGTTGCGCTCATCATTTCGGGATGTGCCTTTGGGGGATTTCCGTTTATTCCCCTTTTGTTGATGGTAGCGAGTGAATTGGTCGTATTCCGATCGCTTATTAGGATCCGAAAGAACTTCGTAAGCCTCCCCGATCGCCTTGAATTTTTCTTCAGCTACCTTATCATTGGGGTTCAAGTCTGGATGATACTGCCGAGCTAGGCGGCGAAAGGACTTCTTTATCTCTTCACTAGAAGCATCGGCGGGGACTTTTAATATCTGGTAATAATCTCGAAAATCTTGCATATTGTTTTAATTAATCACACTTCTGCGATCGGCAAATCCTTAGAACCAGTTATCATCCTCTTCATCCCAATCGTTTTCTAGGGGCATCTGTCGGGGTCTGCCACCATCCCGGGGCGGTTTAGAGCTAGCTCGATTCCGGTCGCTTGGGCGTGGGGTTGCCCGATCACGGTTACTATCTCTAGGCTGGTCACGACCCAAGGGAGGATAGAGATCACCACCACCTAAGCCACTACCCGTCATCCCCCTATCGTAGGGATCGTTACGCGGGGGACGTGGGGAAGCTTCATCTCTGCCGTCTCGGCGCTGGACATTCATATTATAGTCACGACTAGAATCACGACTATTGCGGGGCAGATCCCTACCCCGACTATCTCTTGGAACCTCACTACTCCGATCGTAGCGACTATCCTCCCGATCGCTTTGGTCTCTAGGAGTAGACCGATTCTCGCTGTAGCGGTCATTTTGGTCATAGCCATAACCTCCCCGCTGGGCATCACTCCCCCGGCCATAGCGGTCACGCTGGCCAGAATCGTAGCGATCGCCTTGGCGTTGCGTAGCAATATCGTAGCGGTCATCCCGATCATCCTTGGCAAAGGGATTTCTAATTCCCCCGCCGCCTTCCCCGTCCCCGGTAAAGGTACGTTTGATTGCCCCAAAGAAATCATCCCCTGCTTCATCTTCGTACTGCATCTGGACTTCACGGTTGAGTTCGTAGAGGACATCTTGCAAGTCAGCTTGGGTACGGTCTAAGGCTCGATCGTCATCTTTTTCCACACTATCTCGGACTTCCTGAGCTAGGGTTTCAATCCGGCGACGGTAGGGGCTAGTGAATTGATTCCCAAAATCGAGGGTGGCTTCCTTCAGTTGTCGTTCTCCTTGACTGGCGAGGGTCAGAGCTTTATTACGTTTGTCTACCCGATCGCGTCGTTCCCGGTCTTGCTGAGAAAAACGCTCGGCATCCCGGATCATTTGGGTCACTTCCCCCTGACTCAGGGTAGAAGCATCTTGGACTGTAATGCTCTGCTCTCGGCCAGTACTCCGATCCATCGCTGTGACTTGCAATATCCCATTGGCATCAATATCAAAGGCTACTTGAATTTGAGGCACAGCCCTAGGAGCGGGGGGAATCCCCGTCAGCTTAAATTTCCCTAAGGATTTATTATCCACCGCCATTTCCCGCTCTCCTTGGAGGACATGGACTTCCACCATAGTTTGATTATTTTGGGCGGTGGAAAACACATCGGAACGGCGCACAGGGATTGTGGTGTTCCGGGGAATTAGCTTTTTCATCACCCCGCCAATGGTTTCTAAACCCAAGGATAGAGGAGTTACGTCTAGTAACAAAATATCTTTAATTTCTCCCCCCAAGATGCCCGCTTGGATCGCTGCCCCCACGGCTACAACTTCATCAGGATTGACGTTTTGGTTGGGTTCTCGATCGATAAATGTCCGCACTAAATCCTGCACGAGGGGAATCCGGGTAGAGCCACCCACGAGGATCACTTCATCAATGCGACTAGGATTCAATCCCGCATCACTAAGCGCCCGTTTCAGGGGACGACGCAGGCGACTGACTAAATCCCCACACATATCCTCAAATTCTGCTCTAGTCAACTTAGTTTCAATATGCTTCGGGCCATCTTCTGTAGCAGTAATAAAGGGCAGATTAATATCTGTCACCCCGACCCCAGATAGTTCGATCTTGGCTTTCTCCGCTGCTTCCCCCAACCGTTGTAATGCCTGCCGATCTTTCCGTAGATCTATCCCTTCATTTTCAGCTAAGAACTTCTCTGCCAGCCAATCTACAATTTTATTATCAAAATCTGTTCCCCCCAACTGGGTATCACCACTGGTGGCTTTAACTTCAAATACCCCATCCCCAATTTCCAGGATCGACACATCAAAAGTTCCCCCGCCTAGATCGAATACGAGTATAGTTTGGCTCTGGCGGCGATCGAGACCGTAGGCCAAAGAAGCTGCCGTGGGTTCATTTAATATGCGCTTCACTTCTAATCCCGCAATCCGTCCGGCATCCCGGGTGGCTTGACGCTGGGAATCATTGAAGTAGGCAGGAACCGTAATCACAGCCCCAGTGACAGATTCTCCTAAATAACGGGCGGCCTCTTCTGCTAGTTTTTTAAGAATCATGGCAGAAACTTCTTCGGGAGCAAATTCCTTTTGGAGCCGGGGGCATTTAATCCTGACGGTGCCTTCTTCCGTGCGGCGGACAGTGTAGGGGACTCGTTTTGATTCCGGGGAAAGTTCTCCATACTTGCGCCCAATAAAGCGCTTAACGCCAAAAAAAGTGTTTTGGGGGTTTAACACCGATTGCCTGCGGGCCATCTGCCCCACCAACAGGTCTCCATCTTTACTAAACCCCACTACAGAGGGAGTGGTTCTCATGCCCTCAGCGTTGGCGATCACCACGGGTTTGCCCCCTTCCATGATCGCCACGACGGAATTAGTTGTACCTAAGTCAATGCCGACTACTCTACCCATACCTCGATCGTCTCCTGCCTTACACAGTGCTTAAACAGTTGGGAAATTCTGCTAGATTATAACTCTAATCTACATTCTTACATTTTGCTTCTTGCTAGTATTGTACCTTGCCAAAGGAATGTCAGGCAGAATAGCTGTCAAATACTCAGTAATTCTCAATTTAGAATGGATATACTAAAAATTGGCATCAAAAAGGCTTTTTTGTCTAAGTTGCCAAACGATAAAATAGGGCTTCCAGCTTTTCTCGATCGAGTACTATTTATCGGGTACTATTCTCATAATGAAAATTGCTGAATCCACGAAATAAGGGGGCTGCTACCACAAAATTTCGATTTTTATTCGATACCTTGAAGGAGCAAAAATGAATATTTCGGATTATTTTTCAGCGCAAGTTTTAGATCGATCGCTAAATTTAGTAGCGTTTATCCCCCACGGCCATTGTTACCTCTGGCAACCGGGTCTAGTCTGGCTCCACAATGCCTCCGACTCGATCATTGCCTTGTCCTACTATTCCATCCCCGGAACCCTAATTTATTTTGTCAACAGGCGCAAGGATTTACCCTTTGATTGGGTATTTCTCCTGTTTGGAGAATTTATTATTCTCTGTGGCTCTGGTCACTTAATGGAGATTTGGACACTTTGGCATCCTGATTACTGGCAGGCGGGTTTGCTCAAGGCAGCAACAGCCTTAGTGTCTGTGGGAACGGCTATAGCATTAGTTCATCTAGTTCCCAAAGCCCTAGCTCTACCTAGTCCGGCGCAATTGGAAGTGGCAAATCAGGCTTTAGCTGTGGAAATTGGGGAACGAAAAAAGGCCGAAGAATTTGTCCGTAACTTGAATATCACCTTGGAAGAACGAGTCAAGGAGCGTACCCAAGAATTAGCGATCGCCAACAGGGAACTCCTAGCCGAAATTACTGATCGCAAACAAGCCCAAACCACGCTCCAAGCCTACACTGTAAAACTAGAGAAGAGCAACCAAGATCTGCAAGATTTTGCCTTTGTTGCCTCCCATGATTTGCAGGAACCTCTACGAAAAATTCAGGCTTTTGGCGATCGATTACAATCTAAATTTGGTGATAAATTGGGCGACCAGGGCAAAGATTTTTTGAACCGGATGCAGAGTGCTGCCAAGAGAATGCAAATTCTCATTGAAGACCTCCTCTCTCTTTCTCGTGTCACGAGTAAAGCCCAACCCTTTGCTTCCGTAGATTTAGCAACCGTTGTGGCAGGAGTTTTGTCAGATTTGGAAACTCGAATCGAACGTACTCAAGGACAAGTTACTATCAGCGGCAAGTTATCTGAGGGTGAATTATCTGAGGGTGAATTACCGACTATCAAGGCAGACTCCTCCCAACTAAGACAACTATTTCAAAATTTAATTGGCAATGCTTTAAAGTTTCATCAACCGGGCATACCTCCAGAAGTAGTAATTTCGGCTCAGATAATGAGCAACGGTTACTGTGAAATTAGGGTAGCAGATAATGGGATTGGCTTTGAGGAGAAATATCTTGATCGTATTTTCACAGTTTTCCAGCGCCTCCACACCCGCACCGAATACGAAGGTACAGGCATTGGTTTAGCAATTTGTCGCAAGATAGTCGAGGGTCATAATGGTACAATTACAGCTACTAGTACTCCCGGTAAAGGGTCAACTTTTATTATACTTTTACCCTCCTATCAACCCTAAAAAACATCCACATTTTAATTTCTCCTTTAATTCCTCTGTAGAGGCCAAAATAATGCTAGATCCGATTCCAGAAAAGAAAGTATATACAATCTTAGTTGCTGATGATGACCCAGACGATCGCCTACTTTTAGAAGATGCTTTAATAGAAACCAACTTAGCAGAAAGTCTCTATTTTGTTGAAAATGGTGAAGAATTAATGGACTATTTATTAGGTCATAAAAAATATACTAATCCTAGTAATCGTCCTCGTCCAGATTTAATTTTACTAGATTTAAATATGCCCAAAAAAGATGGGCGTGAGGCGTTGAAGGAAATCAAATTGAATCCTCAATTACGACAAATTCCTATTATTGTTCTCACCACCTCCAAAGCCGAGGAAGATATTTTTCGCACCTATGAATCAGGAGTTAATTCTTTTATTAGTAAGCCAGTTTCCTATGAAGGATTAGTAGAATTAGTCAGGAAATTAGGAGTGTACTGGTTTGAAACTGTAAGATTACCTCTTTCTAAATAAAACTTCTAATCTCAATATTGATCTCCATGCAAAACACCCTATAGTTGAATAATAAAGACCCTAAGTATAGTAAAAATTTAGATACTAAATCAACTAATTTATCTCCTTCTATGTATATTAAATCACTTATTAAAGTCCTATTAGTTGAAGATGATGAAGATGACTGCTTAATTACACAAGAATTACTGGCAGAAATTAGCCATATTAAGTACGAGCTAGAATGGGTTTCTACCTCTGAAGATGCGTTAGAAGCGATCGCTAGTAATTGTCATGACGTAATTTTAGTTGATTTTTATTTGGGCAAATCTACAGGATTAGAAATATTACAAGTTGCCCTAGAAAGGGGTTGTAAAACCCCAATTATCATGCTCACAGGATTAGGCGATCGAGAAGTAGACAATCAAGCTATTCAAGCTGGAGCCTCTGATTATTTGGTCAAAGATCAACTTACCTCCCAGTTACTGGAGCGATCAATTCGGCATTCTATGGAACGCAAGCGCATAGAAGAAGCACTCAAGGAAAGTGAAGCCAGATTCCGGGCTTTAGCTGAAAGGGAAGCACTCTTAAATCGTTTATCTAAACAGATCCGTAACTCCTTAGAATTATCAGTAATTCTTAATACTGCTGTATCAGCAATCCGTACTTTATTAGATATCGATCGCTGCCAATTTATCTGGTGCAAAAACTATAATTATAATAATGATGATCTTTCTCTTGAGTTAGTTTGTCAAGCCTGTGAACCGAAAATTCAAGCAAGTACTTGTTTCACTAGTAATGATGCAGAAACTATTGCTTTAACTAAAATTGTGCGGCAATTAAATTTACAAGAAGGTTCTATTTTTAATATTGATCTCAACTCAGAAATATGGGATTCCTTAGCAGTTCTAAATTTTCCTTTTATGCTGATTGTTCCTGTTCGTACCTCTGGGGATAGGATGGGCATTTTAGTCTGTGAACGCTGGCTAGATCTTCCTGCCACTATTGCCTATAAATGGGATCAGGACTTGACTAAATTACTCATGGCGATCGCCGATCAAATTGCTATTGCTATCGGGCAGGCAGAACTTTATGAAAGTACTCGCATTGCTAAGGAACAATTCGATCAATTATTACTAAATATTTTACCGAAGACGGTAGCCGAACATCTGAAGAATAATGATGAAGTTATTGCTGATAACTTTAAGGAAGTGGAGATAATGATCACCTATTGGTTAATAGGTGGTAAGTACCGTTAGTTCAGATTAAGGAGGTTAACTACGAAAGAGACGGCTGTATTGGTGGGCATGAGCCATGCTGGCGATCGCAAGTCCCCAACCACAGGTAGCAAGTTGCTCGTCACTTAAATCTAGAATTATTTGGGTAGCAAGCAAAATCTGAGGACGGATTGACCAAAGAAGTTTTTGTCCGGCAGTTTGCCCTAGGGGAATTAGTTTTAATCCCGCACTGATCAGATTAGTTGCCCAGCTTTGTAAATAGGCAGTAGTGGTCATAGAGGGGGGGATTTTCCAAGCAGCAGCAGCAATACCAAAGGCGATCGCATAATTCCACGGCTCTGGGTTTTCCGCCCCTAATATTTGAGTTTCTGGAGCCAATTCTCTTAATAGCAACATCAGGGAGTTCCCCATCTGCCAGCTTTGTTCCCGTAGTTCTTCAGTCTCTCTAGTCGCCGTTAGCCATTGATTCCAGTAAATAATTTTAGAAAAATCCCCTTGGGCGAAACTTTGGTAAGCCCGGAGCATCACCGCAGCCTCTAGCCTAGCCGCCCCATAGGTTAATTCTTGGGTCAACCAATGCTCTAGGGTAGCAACATCTTTAATTATTCCTGTATCTACCAAACTTTCTAATCCTTCAGAGTAGCTGTAAGCCCCCACGGGCAGGGCGGGACTAGCAAGTTGCAAGAGAGATAGAAGCGTAGTTTCATTCATGGTGGGGATCAT
>ENA-OBLH01000199-OBLH01000199.1-metagenomes-genome-assembly--contig:-NODE-199-length-21976-cov-4.8803_pt1 | contig 21976 bp, 17 predicted proteins | sample MGYA00153382_OBLH01 | MGnify analysis MGYA00153382
TTAAGTTACAGCTTTTCGGTAAAAGCGGCGTTTTTAATGGGGCTATGCGCGCAATAAGGCAAATATCAACAATTGCCAAAAAGCGCTGCTAGCCCAATTCAAACAAGGCTTTCGACGGAAAGCTGATGCGAATTATGGTAGGTTCATTACGGCTTTTGTCGCCGTCAAACCCCGCTTAGCCAGCAGCGTATCAATCCGCGCCATCGCATCTTCCCGCGCTTGCGGGTCGGGGCCGACGGTCACGCCTTTGCCCGCATTGACGCCATTCGGCACTTCACTCCGCACGCGGAATTTACCGGTCGGATTATCGAAATCGTGATACGCGCCGGGATAGAGCGTGAGGCTCACCGGCTGCTCGTTGTTCTTGAGCCTTGCTGCGAACATGGCGCACGGCGCAGCAGGAGTCCAGTCGTCTGCGTCGCCCATTAGGATCGTCAGCGACGACGAAATTTTTTGTGGTGCGTTGTCTTTCGCAAACGGCGAACAGCCCGGATAGAAGGCAATCGCTTCGGCAAACTTCACCTCATCGCTGAAGTCACGCAGTACCGGTTTGTGCGTCACCGTGTTGAGCACCGTCGAGCCGCCGTGCGACCAGCCCCAGAGCACGATTTTTTTCGCGTCAATGCCCGGCCGCGCGTTAAGCCATGCGCGCGTCGCGATCACGTCCTGCACGCGGTCGCGCTGGGTGATCGTGCGCGACTGAAATTTCACCGTGCAGACTTCCTCGAAGCTGCGCGACGTAAAGCTTTCCGGAAACACCACCGCAATGCCGCGCTCCAGCAGCCAGTCTTTTGCCGCTTTGTGCCGCGCGTTAAGATTGCCCTTTGCGCCAAGCCCACCGCAACCGTGTAGCAGGATTGCCGCTGCGCCGCTCGCCTTGCCTGCGTCAGGTGCGAACCACTGCGCGCGTAGCGTCTTGGCCTCATTGATATGCGGCGCAGGGATTTTGATGTTTTCGGCGAATGAAAGAGCACAAGCGGTAATCGCCATCAATGCCGCGAACCAGCTTCGCCAACGCCTGCCAGCGACGTCTTGTGGGAGCGGTTCCACCGCGATGGCCGCCGCTCGCAACCCATCAATCGCGGTGAAACCGCTCCTACAGAGCACCGATGTCAACACAGCAAAGCTCATACCAGTACCGTCTCGCCGTCAGCGGGCAACTCACGCGGTTTGCCATCCATGGTGATGGCCACATAGGTCAATTCCGCCTCGGTGACGCGCACTACGGTCGTGCCGCGATTTCGCTCCGAGAACACCTCCACATCCACGGTGATCGAGGTGCGTCCAACGCGTTTGATGGTCGCGTAAAAGCTCACCACGTCACCGATCTGCACCGGCTGCTTGAATACGAACGAATTCACCGCCACCGTTGCGATGCGACCTTTCGCGCGGCGCACGGCGGGGATGCTGCCCGCCAGGTCGACCTGCGACATGATCCAGCCGCCGAAGATGTCGCCGTTGGCGTTGCTGTCGGCGGGCATGGGGATCACGCGCAGCGCGAGAGGTTTGTCGGGCAGTGTGGTCATGTTGGTCGCGGATTGGGTGGTGACTTCGATTATCGGTGAAGCGCATTGGCAAAGACCGCGCTGACAACACAACCGGGAATCTTCCGTCTGTAAAGTCAGTCTAGACTCTGCATGCGTCAACGGCTCGCGCGTGGTGAGCCCCATTTTCCGGAGATTTCACTTGATCCAGATTTCAGCTACCCTGTTTCGCTGGTTCGCGCTGGTCGCGCTCGCGTCGTTAGTCTTTGGCCTGCAAGCCCCGCTCGGGGCGCTAGCCCTGCCGCAAGGCGTAACCGCAGGCCCGAGCGTCGGCGGTATTTCGGAATATCGTTTGCCGAACGGGCTCAAAGTGCTGCTGTTTCCCGATGCGTCACAGGCGAAGATCACGGTCAACATCACCTACTTCGTTGGCTCGCGGCACGAAAATTATGGCCAGACCGGGCAGGCGCATTTGCTGGAGCACATGCTGTTCAAGGGCTCACCGAAGTTCCCGGACGTGAACGCCGAATTCGGGAAACGCGGGGCGCAGATGAACGCCACCACGCGCACCGACATCACCAACTATTTCGTCACCCTGCCCGCGACCGAAGACAACCTCAAATTCGCCATCGAGCTGGAGGCGGATCGTATGGTCAACGCCTTCCTTAAAAAAGAAGACTTGGATAAAGAATTCACCGTCGTGCGCAATGAGTTCGAGCAGGGCGAGAACGAGCCTGGACAGGTTGCGGCGAAGCGTCTCTTTTCCGCTGCGTTTGACTGGCATAACTACGGCAATCTGCCGATCGGTAATCGAGGCGATATCGAGAACGTCGCCATCGAAAATCTGCGTGCTTTTTATCGCACCTATTACCAACCGGACAACGCCACACTGCTGATCGCGGGCAAGTTTGACGCAGAGCGCGCGTTGCTGACCGTATCGCAAGCGTTCGGCGCCACCCTTATCCCCAAGCCCGCACGCATACTGCCAGCCATCAACACGGTTGAGCCGACGCAGGACGGCGAGCGGAGTGTCGTCGTGCGGCGCAAGGGCGAAATCCAGATCATTTTTGCGGCCTACAAAGTGCCCGGCGCGCTGCATCCCGACTCGATGGCGCTGACCTACGCATCGTTGATCTTGGGGCAAACGCCGTCCGGTCGGTTGCACAAAAAACTGGTAGAGACCGACAAAATCGCGCTCGCCGGTTATGCGCAAACGCTTGGCTACGTTGATCCGCAGCTCATCATCATGACCACCGTGCAAAAGGCGGGCGAGGATGTCGACAAGCTGCGTGGCGCGCTGGTTGCCGAGGTGGAAGGTTTTGCCAAAGCGCCGCCGACGCCCGACGAAATGGCGCGCAGTAAACAGATTTTGGAGAACAGCATGGACGCTGTGCTCGCACAACCGGAGCGCTTGGGGCTTGCGCTTTCGAGCTATATCGGCCTCGGCGACTGGCGTTTGTTTTTCTACAACCGCGAGCGATTGGGCAGCGTGACTGCCGCGCAAGTTCAGCAAGCCGCAGCGAAATATTTCATCCGCGACAACCGCACTATATCCACCTTCCTGCCGGAGAACGAGCCGAAGCGCGCCGAGATCAACGCGGCCCCGTTGGCCGACGCAGTGCTCGCGGGCTGGACGCCCACGACGACGGTCGCGCAGGGTGAAGCGTTCGAGCCGACCGCGAAAAATATCGACGCAAGAACGGTGTTCAAACAGATCGGCGGGCTCAAGGTGGCGCTGTTGCCGAAGAAGACGCGCGGCGAGACGGTGCAGTTTCGGATGAGCCTTCGCAACGGCGATGAAACGTCGCTGACCAACCGCAGCGAGTTGCTCGATTTATCGGGGCAAATGTTGACGCTCGGCACCAGCAAATTCAGTCGCGCCGCGCTCGCTGACGAGCTGCAAAAACGGCAGATTCGCGGCGGCATTGCCGGGTTTGAGACTAAACGCAGCGAGCTGATTTCGGCAATTGAACTCGTTGCGCACGTAGCGCGCGAGCCGATCTTTCCTGCGGACGAAATTGAGCAGGTGCGGAAGAACGCGCTAGCGGGTATCGCGCTGTCGAAGTCCGATCCGGGTGCGTTGGCACAAGAGCGCATGTCGAGCCATTTCAACGCGTATCCGAAAGGTCATCCCAATTACTCGATGTCGACCGCTGAAACCGAGGCGCTGTACGCGGGCTTCACGCGTGAGGAATTAGTTAAGGCGCGAGCCGACTTTTCAGGCGCGTCGAATGGCTTTGTGGTGATCGTGGGCGACTTTGATGTCGACGCTGTAAGTGCCGCCATCGACAAAGCGTTCTCCGACTGGAAGAGCAAGTCGCCGTACACGCGCATTGCGTCAAAGCTCGCTTCACCCGCCGCTATCAACGAATGGATCGACGCACCGGACAAAGAAAGCGCCATGCTCAGCGCCCGCGTGACGTTCGCGATGAAGCGTGACGACCCCGACTATCCTGCGATGTGGGTGGCCGACGTGCTGATGGGCGCGGGCGGCGATCTCGACTCGCGTTTGATGAAACGCATTCGTGGCAAAGAGGGCTTGAGCTACGGCGTCGGCAGCAGCTTTTCTGCGGGTGTCTGGGAGCCGGTGGCCAGCTGGGGCATGTCTGGCAGCGCGGCACCGGGGGCCATTGCCAACATGGAGCGCTACCTGCTCGAAGAGATCAACCGCGCCCGCATTGAGGGCTTCACTGCCGACGAAGTGGCCCGCGTGAAAACAAAAATCCGCGCCAACTACGACCAGTTTTACGCCAGCGACGCGCAGGTCGCTAGCGCATGGCTCGACCGCATGGATCGCGGTCTGACCTTCGCCGACTACGAGGCGTTCGTGGCCAAAGTACAGGCCGTCACGGCAGAGCAGGCCACGGCTGCGTTCCGCAAATACGTCGACCCGGCAAAACTCTCCATCGTAAAAGCTGGCGACAAGAAAAAGACCGAAGCGAAATAACGCGTTCGGCCTTTGCCGAGGCATTGGTACGTGATGGCCTGCCCTGCGCAGGCTGACCAAACGGAAAGCCCTGCCTATTTTGCAAATAACCCTGTCATTAAGTCGTTGAATTACAAAGGTAATTTGCTCGTTGTCGATTTGTTTGCAGGCTCATCTGCAAATAAGCCAACGTTTGACGGCGGGGGAACGCGCCTGCGGTGCTCAAACCTTTGGCTTGCGCGATTTCTGGTGACCGGCGCGCGTTAACTCGCCAAGCGGATTTGCTCGCTCGCATCAACCCATCCGTCGGGCGTGTCAACTGGCGCTAGGCTCATCAACGTATAGACGGTCTTGGGTTGCCGCGTGCGAGTGGTCACTTCGCGCACACGAATGCTGGCACGCACATGCTTGTGATACGGCTCCATATGCTCGGCGCTCGCTTGATCGAGCGCCTCACGCGCCACGGTACCTCGCAAAACATCGCGCGTGTTGTGCTCAATGAGTTCAAAGGTTCCCGCGTAGTCCGTCCAGCCAGCGACGTGCCCTGAAATTTCTTTGATTTCTTCCCGGATTTGCAAGTTTTCTACGCGTGTGCGGGCGCGGCTGATGGCGGCTTGAGTGAGTTCAAAGTCGCGTTCGCCCTCAACGATGCGAAGTGTGGCCCCAGAATCGTCGAGCAGCTTGAAAAATTCGGTCAATGCGCCTTTTTGCCGATCATCGATGTCAGCCACAGCGTCGTCGAACAGCGAGCTGTCCTCCGCAGCAATGCGCGACAAGGAGCCGGCCACCTGATCCACCACTGCTTTGAGATCGGTCTCGGGCGCTAAGTCCATCGATTCGCTACCGCTCTCGCCAAGCGCTGACTGCAACACGAAACCAAACGATCCACGCACCACATCGGTCACCAACATCTGAGAGCTGTCTTTGAGCGGTACGCGGCCTCGCGCCGAAAGCGGCCCAAACTCTTGCGCTGCAAAGCGCTGGCTCAAAATCTTTTGAAAGCCCGCAACCGCTTTGCCGCTAAATTCCGCCTGAATGCCGTGTGTGCCTACTACGGGGCGACCGCCAAAGAAGAGCGCGACCGTGGCGGGTGAACGCGCGATCATTGCGGGAATTTCGTCTAGCTGGCGCTGGAACTCTGCCACGAGTTGCGCGTACTGGTGCTGACCAATCGGGTCGTCCTCTGATTCTGCCTCCGCAAGGAAAGACCGAACCTGCGCGAGGTTGGCTTGCAAATACTGACGTTCAAGCTGCGGCAACACGTTGATCTCCTTCTACGCTATCACCATTGTGCATCAAATCCAGCGCAGCTAAATCGTCGCTTTCGAGTGGCAGTTGCAATATGCCCTTCCAAGCGTGGTCATCGCGTCGATGTGAAAACAAATTGAAGTAGTAGGTCGCCCGCCGCACCAAGCTTTGCGGCTTGCCGTCCAGGCGGACGATGTAGCCCTCGCAACCGTAGTGCGCCTTTGCAAGCTGTGCGTCAAATACTTGAGCATTTGCGTTCAGCGTGACTGTGATTTCCGCCGTACTGACCCCCGCCGGGGAATGCGCGAACGTGACCACGTCAATGTCACCCGGTGAACGTTGCTTGATGGTTTCCACGTCTTCCACAAAACTGCCATCAATCCATTGAAAGCCTTGCTGAAAACCGAGATCGGCCAGTGCTTTCCGATACGAAAAGAGGCCAGACAACAAGGCGCGTCTTTCGGGCGAGCCACCCAACCGTTGAACGAGTTCCAGCGCCGACGTTTGGTAGGGCGAAACCTCGGCTAACAAGGTCGGATCGTCGCCCAAAAACGGCGGCAACACATGCGAGTGATTGAATGCAGGAATCATTGAATCAGGCCGCTTGCCACGCGGCGATACGCGTTAAGGGCGTCCACTTTAACTGCGTCTTTTACCAGCGGGAAGGTGCCGAGAATGTGTACGAACTCTGATTCGGTAAGGCCGTAGAGATGCGCGACAAGGCCGTCGAGTTCGGCGCGCAGTTGGGCGCGTTCCACTGCGTCGGTTGCGCCGTCTTTGTGGCTTGTGAGGCCTGCGGATTTGGCGAGATCGTCGAAGTCGGGGGTCGTGCAGATTAGGCGGGCGGCACGGTGCGCGATTTGCCTTGCGAGCGTTATTGATTCGTCACGCGGCATTGGTACCTGATAGACATAAAACATGTTCAAGTGCGATGTAATTTTCTGCCACAGCAACCAGTCAATAACGAAACCATTAAGCACGCCGCAGACATAGAGCTGCTGCGCTGCACTCATCGTCTTTTGTTGCTGCCAAGACTCGCCTTTTACGGCGAACTCCCAAGACTGCTGCAAATTGATCGTGTTTCCGGCAAAGTGGCCGCGCGGCAACATGCTGCAAATCATCGCGCGCTCATTCGTGCTCGCCGCGATATCTCTGAACCCGAAGCGGTAAAGAGCGGAGTCAATTTCAACGCTATTCACATCTACAAGAGGTTCGACCGCCTCGGCACTGAGGCCCGATGCCGCACGTAGCATCAGCTTGAGTTTACGGGTGGCTGAAGCTCGGAGAACTGTGCCGCATTCGTCGACATCGACCCAATACCTCGGCTCCGCATAGTTGGCATCAAACTGCCAAATCATCTTCCCTTCATACAGTGGCAACCGCCCAGGCCCCGACGCGGTTTTGAACAGCTTGCTGTCGTTGGTCATGTCGAATTCGCGCGTGAGCGACAGATTCCACGCGCCGTCAATTCGCTCACCCAGCAATGGGTGGCGCAGCATTTTTTCTGCGATTTCGATGTCCAGTTCGCTCTTGAACTCCATCACCGAATGGCTGTCAGGCGACAGCCGCTTGATAAGCGGCACATCGAGCCACAGCGCCCCCTGCGCAGGAAAGCGATCCAGCTCTGCCACGTCGTGCCGCACGAAGGCGGCTGGGAAACGTTGAGTGCCTCGCGTGGTCGCGGCTGCTGCGGCCAACAGGTCGTTGGGCGGCGCGCTGGCGTTGGCCTCGCCCGCCACCTGCACACGTTGCGCCACAGATTTTTCAAACGTGAGCACTACGAACTTGAAGCGACTGTCGACGCCTTCAAAAATAGCTTTGCGATTTTCAAAGCAGAACAAGCCCTGAATCTGGGTGTGCTCAAACAAAAGATCGCGCAGCCCTTTGGCCCCAAGATCAGTGTAAATACCGCTTGGAATCACGATGCCGCATTCGCCGCCCGGTCGCAGCAAATCAAACGCGCGCTCAACGAAGAGCTTGTAGAGATTCAAATCGCTGCCGGTCTTTTTACCGCCGACTACGGCGCTCTGGTACTTGTATTCCGGCGCCGCACGAAACCAGCCGCTCATGTGCGGAAAGCGGCTCTCGTAACTCAACCACGCATCGCGCACTTCCGCCGTTTGCAGCAGCTTGCCTTGCTCCTTTTCAAACTCCTTGATGGTCATTTTGTTCTTGCTGACGATGCCCGAATACTCAGCAAAAAACTCTTTCGCCTGTGGCTTGAACACCTCCCACGGCGGGTTGGCCAAAATGATGTCAAACCCGCCCCGACGTTGCACGATGTCGTCAAACACATAACCCCAATGGAATGGCGTTTGCGCGGCAATGTCGGTAATTTCAATGCGACGCTTGGCAGGTTTGCCAAGGGCTTTCTTTTTCACGTCCCAAGTGGCTTGCTCAAACTTCACGCCGAGCGCTTCAAAGCGGTCGCGCAGCAGCTCGTTCATCACGCCGTTGGCGAACTTCATTGCAACGTCAATGTCGTCGCGGAGGTAGCGCAGATTGGCCTGCGGGCCAACGTGTTTGGGCGTACTGCGGTACGTCAGTAGAAGGCGGTTTTTGTCCGCAAGCAGTTTTCGATAGGGCGTCTTGAACAGGTCGTCCTGCTTGCTGTTGAACTCGTGCTCGTCGATGCGCGTGAGCCCGACCAGTGAATTGCCGGGGATGATGTTGAAGTCAATATTCGGCAGCGGCTCCAGATCGGCGACGTTACGCACCGAGGCCACCATCGCCAGAAACAGCCGCAGCTTGGCGATTTCACACGCCTCCTCCATGATGTCGACGCCGTACAAATTGTCGGTCACGATGCAGCGCTTGATGTAGTAACCCACGCTCGGGTGTTCGCGCTGAATCTCGCGCAGCCAGTGCTGCAAATCGCTGCTCGCGCCCAGCTCCGCACGACCCACCACGGCGCAGTACACGTTGATCATGCATTTGAGGGCTGCGATCAAAAACGCGCCGGAACCCACCGCCGGGTCGAGGATAGTGATGCTGGGAAGTACTTCCTTCACCAGCTTAAGGGCGACGTGCGTATCCATGCGGGCGAGCAAATCAGCGACCGTATCGAACTTTATTTCCTTAAAGCCAAGCTCCGGTATGGCCGGAGCGTAAACGCGCTCAAGGATGAGTTTGTGGATGCTGCGCTCGGCGAGATAGCCGGTGATTTCCGGGCGGGTGTAGTAAGCGCCGAACGCTTTCTGGTTAATGTATTTTTCGAAGATGTACCCGAGCACGTCGGGGTTAATCTCGTCCGAATCGCCGCCCGGCGTGTCGTCCAGATGCCAGGTGAAACTGGCGAAGAGATTGAAGATGCCGTCAAAAGCGGCATCAGCCACGGTGAGCGTGGTGCCGATGCGCGGGTTGCGATTGTCGTCAAGCTCCAGTTTGTGATGAAGGAACAGGCCGCCGTTGAGGTACGGAATGGTGCCGGTGAGCTTTCGGCCAGCGGCGCTGCGGTCCGCTTGTGGCTTGGCGAAGGCTTCGAAGAAAAGGGCATTGAGGAATTCGCCGAAAAAGCGGCCTGCGCCGCGCGACTGACTTTCGGCGAATTTGGTGCGCAAGTAGTCGGTGTTGCCACCATCCAGAAAGAGCTTCTTCTGCATGAACCAGACGAACATCAAGCGGTTCAGCAACACGCTGGCGTACCAGCGTTTGTCGCGGTCGTCGTCAATTCCCTTGATGTGGGCGAGCAATTCGAGGTGTTGCTGCTGGTAGGCGTTGAAAAACTTCTTGGTCGTCTTTTCAACGTCAAGCGCCGCCTGAATGCGACGCGCGGCTTCAAGCACGGAAACGCGACCGGTTTCGTCAAGCTCTGAGAGTTCCACCACCATCGCTTGCAGTTTCGATGCGAACAAATCTACCGGCTGGCCACGGAAGTAGTCGTGTCGGCGGCTGATGAGTTTTGGCTTGCCGCTCGTCGAATCTTTCTCGCGTTTCACCCAATACCACTGGCTGTGCGAGGCTTTGTCCTTTTGGTCGGTGAAGATCAACACGTTTTCTGCGTGCGCCCGTGCGATGTTTCGCCAAACCTTGAGTCGGGCTGACTCATCCGGCCACTCGACCTGCATCACTACCTGAAGTGCGACCACACCGCCCAATTCAGCGACCGCGCGAAATTCGTACCCGGCGCCCGCCAACGGCTCATGCTGCCAGTCGCGATTGGCGGGCGCGTGATTCCAGCCGAGCACGTCAACAAACAGCCGGGGGAAGTCGAAGGCTGAGAGGTGTTTCTCGAAATTGACGAAATCGAGGGTTGCCATTTAAGCGGGGCGTGTGGGGTTAAAGGTCATAAGTTAAGGATGTTTTCGGGTCTTAATTAGCAATTTGCTAATTAAATCAAAGGTTTAAAGAAAATTAATGGGCGTTAATTGGGAGTTAACTGGGCGTTTTCGCAAGCACATAATGTGAGCCGCGCTTTTCGCCGTGCTGAATCAAAATCCCGTCTTTCACCATCTGCACAAGGCGCCGATGAGCTTGTTTGGCGGTGACGCGACACAAATTAACCACGTCTTCGCGCTTAACGCGCTCTTGCTGCCGAGCCAGATTGCGAATGAGTTCAACCTGTTGCAGCTCATCAAACGCAACTTGTCGGGCGTATTCGACGTTTTGCCCCAGCTCTTTGTAGACCTGCGGGCTCAGGGTGTAAAGACGGCCACGACCGGTACCATGCGCCTGGACCAGCCCGCGTTCTACCAACGGTTCAAGTAGTCGCCCCGCCTGTTGGCCGTTGCATTGAAGCCTCTCAGCCATTTCCGCAGCGCTTTGCCGACGAGTTTGCCGCAAGGCGGTCAGTATTAACAGCGTTTCCACCGGCAAATCGCCCTTCTGCCGCGCTTCTTCTTGCAGCACCATGCGAACGAACGCTAGATCAGCGGGAGCGGTGCTGATGCTCAGTTTGACCAGATCGGGCATAGATTGCGCGTAGTCGGGTTCAGGACGGCCAAAGCGCAGCATCCCCGAAAAGATCAGGTCTACACCACGTCCGGTGCGATCTACAAGCCCCAGACGCTTGAATGCATCCGCCAGCGCGGGATTGCGGGGGCGCGGCTCGGTAGTCAGCAGGTTTTCTACCGTCACGCCCTCAACGAATCCACCGGGATTGCTGATGATGAGATCAATGTCCTGCCAGCACACCCGCACCGGGCCGAGTCGCGCGTAGTCTCGATGAACCAGCGCATTGTTGATGGCCTCGCGCAGGGCGTCCACGTCAACGCGGCTGATACCGATGCGAAACAAGCCCTCGTTAAATTCCTGTTCGGTGTTGATGCCGCGCGATAGCAGGTCTAGCCTTTCCACGATTTCAACTAATGCCGCACGCGAACTCTCGTTCACTTTTACACGCGTGCCACTGAGCACTTGGAACAGAACCTCGTGCGTGGGAACCAACCGTTGCAGACTTGTCGTGGCACCGATGAGCAGCAAGCCAAGCAACGTTGGACGGCGAACGCCATTGCGCGTGACGGTGAGTGAGAGCGCCCCGTCGAGCTGCTCATCGCTTAAGCCGACAAGTGATTTATCGCTGCGCGGGTTGGTGTTGATGATGCGTCGTAGCCGCTCACGTTGCAAAACGTCAAAGTCGTCAAGTGTTGCGCCTGCCACCTGCTCCGATGACATGTCGATGAGCTGAAAATCCGCTTGACGGCTCGCATATTCATGCGGCAAAAACGGCACGCACTCAGGTTGCCCATTGCCGCCGATGCGTCGCCGCTTGACCAAGCCGTCTGATCGGGCTGTGATGGCGGATGTCTGCGGCACACGTATCAACGCAACACGAAGACCGTCCTGCACAGCAACTTCAACTTCGACAGATAAGGGCGGGGCTGTGCGGTTAGCTAGCATCGCGGCGAGCGGCCGAATATCTTGCGCGCGTGCTGCATGTAATCCGGTTACGGTGCCGTCGTTCTCTACGCCTAGATAAAGCGTGCCGCCTTGAGTGTTAGCCAAACAAATCAAAGCTTCGATCAACTCGTCGTCACCGAGTTTGTCGCGGTCACTTTTGAATTCGACGACTAGCGTTTCCTCCGTTGGGATGAGTCGCGCTGTCATTGGCTGGTTCCAATCGTGTCAGCAATCAACCCCATTGAGCACACCACGCGAGGGTCGCGCAATGCGGCGTCTTCTTCCGCGTAGGTCAGGCGACCTTCCTCGCGCAGCGACTTTACTGCTTCATTGAGTTCCTCATCGTTCACGCCGCTGCGCATGAGACGATTGAGCAGATCACTTGCTGTTTCGAGCAGAGGCCGTTGGTAGATGTCGTCGAGCGCACGTTCTAGCTCCTCATCGCGGAATAGCGTTTGGCCTTGTTGCGTAGCGTAATGCTTCAGCCGCTCATAGGTGCGCCGACGTGGGCTGGACGGACGACCGAGGCCGCCGCCCACCGCTTTGTCCTGGCTTACGGCAAGTGCCAAACCTTTGGCGACAAGATCGTGATGATTTTCCGCGCGCGGTAATGCGGGTGTGCCCGCCTCACATTCAGCCGCACGAAGCACGGTGAATTGCGACTCGGTGATGGTCTTGCCGTCCACACCGACCCACGCGAGGTGATCGTTGCCTTCGGGCGATTTCACATAAACGAGGGAGCCGCCCGTTGTAGCCTCATCACCCAAAAGCGGAAAGCGCGCCCCATCTACCCCACGCATCGTGAACGATTTGGCGGAATACACAACAGGCGGAAGCGCTTCCACTGCGCGCGCCAGCTCAGGGTCGTCCTGTGTGGCTTGCTTCCACACCTGCAGGGCGTATGAGGCGAGATCGACCTCATCGTCGTTATCGTCAAGTACGCCCGATTGCTCGGTGTAGAGGTTACGAATGGTAAGTTCTGCTTCCTCATCTTCAAAGAACGCTTCGTCGGTGCCGACGACCTCAGCGTTTTCTTTCAAGCGTTGCTGAATGCGACCACGAAGCTGGATGAGTCGCTCGACGCCATCGGCCGGGAGGAACGAATAACAATGAATTTGTTCCGACTTCTGCCCAATGCGGTCAACGCGGCCCGCGCGCTGGATCAATCGGATGATGGCCCAGGGCAAATCGAAATTCACCACGACGTGGCTGTCTTGCAGGTTTTGCCCTTCCGACAGCACGTCGGTGCAGATGAGCACACGTAGCTCCTCACCTTTACTCATCGCTTTGTTGTTCGACTTTGGCGAGAATTTGCAGGCGAGCGCATACGGGTCAGCACTCGCCCCGGTCGCCACCTCAAGCTGGGTGACGCCCAGCGCGCGAAGCTCTCGCCCCAGATAGCGGGCGGTATCAGCAAACTGCGTGAAGACGAGCACTTTTTCCTTGCCGTGCGTCTGCGTCAGCAACGTGCGTAACGCCTGAAACTTCTTGTCTTGTGCGGGTGCCCATTGACCGTTTTCGCGAAGCAGCTGCGTGAGCATTTCCGTATCCGCCGCAAGGTGTTCCGCAAGTCGAGGCTTGAACAGCGCAGGCCGAATCCATTTAAAACGTTTCTTGTATTCGCCCGAGTACCGCTGGTAATTCGTTCTGGCGCGAATCCTATCGTCCGGCACGCCATCCTCAGCGGGCTGCTCTTCAGTCAGGCCGTCGAGTAAGTCCTCCGTTTCGCCCTGTAAGCCCTCTGCGTCTTCGTCAATGCGATCACCATCGAGCAAACCGGGATCCTGAATGCCTATTGGTAAATCAAGACCATTCTCAATAGAGTAAAGGTAAATCTGGTTGCGCAAAATGTGCCGGTCAATCGATTGGATGAACGAGTAACCGGATGATTCGAGGCGCTTGAAAAGATTGGTTCGACAAAATCCCATGAGTCGCTTGCCAGCGCGGCTGAGATTTTCAATCTGTTTACGTTCCGCAGCAGTTGCCGCTTTTTCGGCCTGCGGATCGACGTAAAGGCCCAAGCCATAGCGTGGGACGTGCAGATCGTTGATCTGATCCACGACTGCCGGTGAATAGAGGCGTGCGTAGCGGTCGGTCGCGTCGGTTTCGTCAACATCGAATTTGAGTGAATGCGGCAGGCGTGCGGGGAAGTAGCGCTTTTCGCCATCGTGCCCTTTGATGAATCGCCGTCCTGTCGAGTCCGCCTCGGTGTAGTGCTGAATGATGAAACTGCGGGTTCGGCGCACCATGTAAAGGCGAATTAACTCGCGCCAGTCGTCTGGCTCCTCACTCTTCTCTATCGCGAGTATCGAGTTGACTTTGCATTGATGCTTGCGCTCGAACTCGGCCTCAGTGATTCCGAGTTTTCGCATGTGACGCTCAGGCCGAATCCCGATATTGGCTTTTTCATCAATGAACAGGCGCAACTGACTCGACAGGTCGGATTTAGTCTTGTTATACGGTGTGGCCGTCAGCAGGATGACTTTGGCATCCACCTGCTTGATGTATTCCGAAATCGCCTTGTAGCGCCGCCCTTCGCGGTTGCGCAGGTTGTGGCTCTCGTCGATGAGTACGAGCCGGTATGCCTTGAGATCAGGCAGTCGTTTTGTAGCTTGCGAGATGGGAAGCACGGTGCCACGCAATCCATATTCCGTTCGATAGCGCTCCCACATCGGTTCAAGATTTTTCGGGCAGATGATCAGTGTTTCGTAGCCTAGATCGTCTTCGAACATGCGGGCGAGGGCTGTGGCCATCATGGTCTTGCCGAGTCCGACTACGTCACCAATCATGACGCCACCACGGCGGTGCAAATGGCGAGCCGCGATCTTGACGGCGCTTTTCTGGAACTCGAACAAGTCACGCTCAAACCGTGCGGGCAGCCGAAATTGGCTCAGTCCGGCGCGCGCCTCAGTGCTCAGGTGATAGGCGATGTTGAGATAAATGTGGTGTGGCGGGATCAGTTCTTCCCGCGCCCAGCTTGTTTCGATAATGTCGGCGAGATCGGACGATACGTCCAAGGCCCAGCGTTCATTCCAGCGGGCATCGAACCACTTGGAGAGTTTGTCGGTTGCCATGTGGTCAAGCACATCGACGTTGAGCTCGCCCTGCCGCGACAAGCCTTGCATGGTCAAGTTGCTGCTGCCGACAAAGCCGGTGATGGGGTTATTTATGTCGTCGCGAAATAGCAGATAAAGTTTCGCGTGCAGCGGGTAGGGCAGGAAAAGCTTGACGACGACGCGACCCGCTCTGAGCTGGTGTGCAAATTCGCGCAACCCGGCCTCGTCCTTGCCGCTGGGGATGCCGAGCGTGATCTGTTCGCGCAGGTGGGCCGCAAATTTGTGCTTTAAGAGCGTCGCACGAGCGTTATCGATCAGCCCCGAACCGGGCACATCCTTCGACAGGCTGTAAAGCTCGCGTATTTCCTCGTGGGGCGGTCGCTGCATGCCGACGAGGACGCGACAAACCTGACCCTGCGTGGGATCCCAGGGCGAAACCAAGTCTTCAATCGACTGCCACCCGCGAAGATTGAGGTAGCCGACACAGAAGTCTGCACGATGCGAGACCTGCATCGTCGCCCGTAATGTGGTTAGCAGGTCTTCATTGATGTTGTCGAAAATCCGGGCCATGCGCTTCTCTATCTCCCCTTTGTAGCAATGGTAGTTTAGGAGCGCGCAAAGTACTCGTCGCGGCAACAGGACGAAAAAAAGCCCGGAGCGCTTTCGCGCACCAGGCTCTCTTGTTCGGCGGGCGCTTTAGCCCAGTTGCGCCAGCATGTTCTCGGCGAACGAGCAGTTGGCCGGGCCGAGGCCTTCGACGTTGACTTGCTTGACCACGCCGTTGTCAACCAGCAAAGAGAAGCGCTGGCAGCGAACGCCCATGCCTTTGGCCGTGAGGTCGAGCTCCAGACCAAGGGCCTTGGTGAACGCGGCCGAGCCGTCGCCCATCATGCGCACTTTGCCTTCGACGTGTTGCGTCTGGCCCCAGGCACCCATCACGAAGCCGTCGTTGACCGCCATGCAGATGATCTCATCCACGCCTTTGGCTTTGAGCGCGTCGTAATGTTTGACATAGCCAGGAACGTGTTGCGCCGAGCAGGTTGGCGTAAAAGCGCCCGGCAGGCCGAAGATCACGATCTTTTTGCCAGCGGCGAGTGCGGCAATGTCTACCGGCATCGGCGGCATCGGGCAGTTTTTCGCTTCGTCCTGACCGGCGGATTCGGTGAGCGTTGCGGCGGGGAGGCTGTCGCCAATTTTGATGGTCATAAGAAATCCTTGGTTTGTTTGTAGGAGCGGCGTCGCCGCGACCTGAGTTGCAATGCCTGCTGCGGGTCGCGGCCAAGCCGCTCCTGCAACGCAAAGTAAGCGAAAATTATCGTCGATATGCAAGACCTTTCTCAATACAGTGCCTTCGCGGCGCATCTGGCCGATCTGGCGCGCCCGATTGCCAAACACTATTTCCGCTCCGATTTGAAGGTCATCGACAAACCGGACGCCACGCCGGTCACGCTCGCCGACATGGAGATCGAGACTCGCATTCGCGAAGAGATCGCTCGCGTTTACCCGTCGCACGGCGTGCTGGGTGAAGAGCACGACGACACCAATCTCGACGCGGAATGGGTGTGGGTGATCGACCCGATTGACGGTACCAAAGCGTTCACCTGCGGCAAGCCGCAATTTGGCACGCTGGTCGCGCTGACGTATCGCGGCGAGCCGGTGATTGGGGTGATTGATCAGCCGATTCTTGATGAGCGGTGGGTTGGCATAAACGGTCGCGGCGCTACGTTCAACGGCGCGGCGACACGCGTCAGCGGCGTGCGCAAGCCGCTGGCTGAAACCATTTTGCTGGTTACGATGCCTGAACAGTTCACGGGTGCGGGCGCTGCCGCGTTCGCGCGGCTCAAGGCGGCGTGCAAGGGCGTTTACTACGGCGGCGATTGCTACAACTATGCGCTGATCGCGTCAGGGTACGTTGATCTGGTCGTGGAGATGGGCTTGAAGACGGTGGACTTCGCGGCGCTGGTGAACCCGATTGTTGAAGCGGGCGGCGTGGCGTGCGACTGGTCGGGGCGCTCGCTCAATCTGGGGAGTGACGGAAGCATCGTCGCTGCGGCGAATCAGGCGTTGGCGGACGAAGTGCTGGCTGTTCTGGCGCCCTCTCCCGCAGCGCGCGGCGACGGGCTTGTCGGCTTTGGCTTCGGGGCGGAGGGTGAGGGCCGATGAGCGGAGAGAAAGTTCCCAATCCAGCTCGATCAACCGCCGTCACCGAAACCCTCTCCCGCGCTGCGGGAGAGGGAGTTTGTGCGAATTGTTGCCCCTGATGAATCCGCTCTTCCGCGCGCTTGTCGAACGCGAAATAAAGAACCGCTTCCTAGGCGGCGCACTGTCGCCTGTGTGGTGGTTGGCACAACCGATGTTGTCGCTCGGTGTTTATGCGATTGTGTTCGGCCTGTTCATGCGCGCCGCCGTGCCCGCGCGCTACGGCGATAGCTTCGTCGCCTATCTCGCTGTCGGACTGTGGCCGTGGCTGGCATTTGCCGAGAGCGTGACGCGCAGCGCGACCAGCCTCATCTCACAAGCGTCGCTCATTACCAAAACCGCACTGCCGCGCGCCTTCGTCCCGCTGTCGACGGTGATCGTGACCTTTGCATTGAACTGGCTCGCGCTCACGGTCATCGTGCTGCTGTTCAAGACGTTGGGCTTCTCGATGCATGTGGGCGGCATATTGTTTTCGTTGCCTGCGTGGATCGCGCTGTTTCTGACTGCGCTCGGTCTTGCTTGGATCGTGTCGGCGGCGCAGGTGTTGGTGCGTGATATCGATGGCATGCTCGGGCCTTTGTTCATGCTCCTCTCGTTCGTGTGCGGCATTCAATATGGACTGGAATCGATCCCTGCGGATTGGCGCGACGTCGTTCTCGCGAACCCGTTCACGCATGTGATTGCGCGCATGCATGACACGTACCTCGCGGGTGCCGGCTTCACCGTCGTTGACTTGTATCTCGTGGCGGGCGCTGCTTTTATTGCGCTGCTTGGCTACGTGTTCTTCAAGCGCGTCGCGCCGCATGTGGATGATTATTTATGATCATTTCGTCATTCCGGCGTAGGCCGGAATCCAGTGACTTTCGCTTCGCACCGACGATTGCGAAGCAGATCAAACGACTCTGGGCCCCAGCCGACTGTCACCCCGGCGAAGGCCGGGGTGGGGCGACGAAGCTATGAGCGAAATTCTGCTCGCTATCGACCATGTCAGCAAGACCTTCCCGCGTATCGGGCGTCATGGTGCGGGTTTTGGTGCTTTGTGGCGCGTGGCAATGGCCAAGCCTTTGACCGAGGGTTTCAACGCGCTGAAAGACATTGATTTCAGCGTGCTGCGCGGCGAGTCGTTTGCGCTGGTCGGCGAGAATGGCGCGGGCAAATCGACGCTCTTAAAAATCATCGCGGGCGTGTTGCAGCCGAGTCGGGGCAGCGTCGAGCGCACCGGAACCGTTGGCGCGTTGCTCGAACTCGGCGCAGGTTTTCACCCTGAATATTCGGGACGTGAAAATCTGAAACTGGCCGCTGCGTTGCAGGGGCTTGTGGGCACGGCGTACGACGCCAAGCTCGACGAAATAATTGCGTTCGCTGACATCGGCGAACACATCGACGCCCCTATCAAAACCTACTCGTCGGGCATGGTGGTGCGCCTCGGTTTTGCGCTGGTCACGGCATTGAAGCCGGATCTGCTGATCACCGATGAAGTGCTCGCGGTCGGCGATGAATCGTTTCAGAACAAATGCATTACGTGGATGGAGCGCTACCTCGCTGAGGGCGGTACGCTGCTGCTGGTTTCGCATTCGCTGTATCACGTCAAAAAACTCACGAGGCGCGCGGTGTGGCTCGATCATGGTGCGATGCGCATGATCGGCAGCGCGAGCGACGTGGCCATCGCTTATCAGGCGTTTCACGAGGCGAAACAAGCGGACGCGAAGCAGGTGGCGGCAACCACTGACGAGTCTGCGCTCGGCCAATACGCGGTCACCGATTTGCACATTGAGCGCTGCGATAACGACGGGTTGACCGTTCAAGGGGCGCTGAAAAGTCGCGACGGCCGTCGCCCGCAGGTGGCGCTCGGAATCATCCGAATCGACGGCACGCCGGTGTACGGCACCACGTCTGAGATCGATCAAACTGAGTTGCACGACGACGGCACGGGCCGGTTCAAGTTTGCGCTCACTTTCACTGATTGGCGCTTGTTGCCGGGGGCGTACAAGCTTCGCGCTCATGCGCTCGACCCGGAAGGCATGCGTTTGTATGACACCGTGGAGCGCGATTTCACAGTTTCTGGAGACTCGCGGGAGCAGGGATTAGTGCGTTTGCCGCACGTTTGGGACGTGCCGAATCGGCTATGACTTTTAGCTAAAAACCCTATTTTAATTGGGCTCAGCCGGGTAAAATGGATAAAGTCGATAATTAGCGAAATGGTCGATAAGCCCATATTAAACGGCATATTCAGCGGAAAGCCGTTGCCGAAAGCCGACTAAATCGCCTCAACTTTCACGCATTTGTGCATTGCAACAAAGTCTTTAAGCTGACTATAATCGTGGGCTTTGTTGGATTGGCGTCACGCAATTGAGCCAGCTACAAGAAACTACATAAACCCATGAGTGCTGGAAGATTAGCGCGCATCGTGATGGAAATCTCTTTTAGTTTGCGCCCATGTTGAGTGAAATCAGTCTGAAAAACCCGGCCATTGTCCGCATGCTGTATTGGCAGTTGGGCATCACCGCCGGGATCGCTGTGATCGCAGGGTTCATCTCGGGGGAGCATGGAGCGGTTTCCGCCATTTTGGGCGGGTTGACCAACGTCTTCGCCTCGCTGATCTATGTGTTCGTAGCAAATTTTGGTTTGATCCACTCGAAGGGTGCGGGCTTATGGCCGATTCTGCGGGCGGAGATCGTAAAGCTGGTGTTTATCGGGGTTCAACTCGGTGTAATCATCAAGTTCTACGATGCGCTGGTTATTCCGGCTCTGTTTACGACATTTCTGGTGACTCTGTTGGCATGGCGAGCGGCTTTGTTCGCCCGCGCTAACGATGGCACGAAGCAAAACAATTGACTCGCAAGACGTAACACGAGAACACTATGGCCGAAGCCAGCACCGCAGCGCAATCGCCCACTGAGTACATTCAGCATCACCTGACTAATCTGGTGCATCGCTTCCGTATCGGCGAAGACACCTGGACGTTGCACGTCGATACGGTTGTGACATCAATGGTGCTTGGTCTTTTCGCGTTCGGCATGCTGTACATGATCTCGCGAAAAGTCGTCACCGGTGTGCCCGGCAAGGCGCAGGCATTCTTCGAATTGCTTTATGACTTCATCGATACGCAAGTCAAAGACATCTTCACCCACGGTGACCGCAAGTTTGTCGTCGGTCTTTCACTCACGATTTTCGTGTGGGTGCTGATGATGAACGCGATGGACTTTTTGCCCATCGACTGGTTCGCTACAGGCATGCATGCCATTGGATTCAGTCATTGGAAGCCGGTGCCCACCAGCGACATGAATACCACCCTGGCGCTCTCGCTCTCGGTCATCGGCATGGTCATCTTTTTCAGCATCAAGGCCAAGGGCTTCGGCGGCTACGCACATGAACTGTTCTGCACACCGTTCTCTGCCAACAATATCGTCGGCATCATCATTCTCGCGCCGTTCAACTTCCTGTTTCAGTTGATCGAGCTCGTCTCCAAGCCGCTGTCGCTCGCACTGCGGTTGTACGGCAATATGTACGCGGGCGAAATCATCTTTTTGTTGATCGCCATGCTCAGTTTCGTTGGCATCGGCGGGGCAATCGTTGGCGGCCTGCTGCACGCGGGTTGGGCGATCTTCCACATCCTGATCGTTGCCCTTCAAGCGTTTATCTTCATGATGTTGACCGCTGTGTATCTCGCGATGGCGCACGAACGTCACTAATATTTTTTGTCACTTTAGCTACTTCACTTTCGATACTGTCACTTTCTACATTTAGGAAAAATCATGGAAGCTCTCCAAAAAATCGCAATCCTGGCCTCTGTTCAGGGCTACACCGCCATCGCTATTGGCTTGATCGTTGGCCTCGGTGCTATTGGTGCCTGTATCGGTGTGGGCATCATGTGCTCGAAGTTTCTTGAGTCCGCTGCTCGTCAGCCAGAGCTGATCCCCCAGCTTCAAGGCAAAGTGTTCCTGTTGCTCGGCCTGATCGATGCATCGTTCATTATTGCTGTCGGTATCGCTCTGTTGCTGGCCTTCGCGAATCCGTTGCTCGGCGTGCTCAAGTAGTCCCTCGCCTTAAACGAATCCCAGAAAGGTCGACGTCGTGGGTATCAACCTAATGACTTTGCTGCTGCAAGCGATCGGTTTCGGCATCTTCATCCTGTTTACGGTGAAGTTTGTGCTGCCGCCGCTGGCCACAGCCATTGAAACCCGTCGCCGCCAGATCGCCGACGGTCTCGCTGAAGCCGAAAAAGGCAAAGCTTCGCTCGCCACCGCGCAAAAAGAAGTCGACAAGCTCATCGCCGAGGCCAAAGCCAAAGCCACCGAGATCGTCGCTTTGGCTGAAAAGCAGCGTACCGCCACCATCGAAGCCTCCAAAGGGGAAGCGAAGGTCGCTGGCGAACGCGAAAAGCAGATGGCTGCGGACGAAATCGCGCAGTTGTCGGTGAAGGCAAAAGAAGAGTTGCGCGACCGCGTCGCTGATCTCGCCATCGCAGGTGCCCAGCGCATCCTGTCGCGCGAAATCAATCCGCAAGTGCATGCCGAATTGCTCAACCAATTGAAGGCCGAGCTGTAACCATGGCTGAACTCGCCACCATCGCCCGTCCGTACGCAGAGGCCGCATTTGCTCTCGCGCGCGAAGGCGGCGCGTTGCCGAAATGGGCCGACACAATGGCCACACTGGCCTCGGTATCAGCTGACGCAAAAGTGTCTGCCGCCGTCGACAACCCGAAGCTGTCCATTGAACAAAAGCAGGCGATGTTCACCACGTTGCTGGGCGACAAGCTGGATGCAGGCACCACGAGCTTTATCAACGTGTTGCTCGATGCAGATCGCGTGAAACTGCTGCCGCAAATCAACGAGCACTTTCAGGCATTGAAACGCGACAACGATAACGTGGCTCGCGCCACCATCGTGTCGGCATTTCCGCTGACTGAGCAGCAACGTGATGAGCTGAAAGGCGCGTTAGCCCGTCGTTACGGTCGTCAGATCGAAGCGATTGAAGAAGTCGACGCCGCACTCCTCGGTGGTGCCAAGATCATCGTCGGCGATCAAGTGATTGATCGCACCGTGGTCGGCCAATTGAACAAGATGTCACGCCAGATCAAAGCTTAAGCTGTGATCTCGTTAGAAAACCAAACAACACACTCCGGCTCTGGAGAAAAGTAATGAATCTAAATCCCTCTGAAATCAGCGAACTGATTAAAGCCAAGATCGCGAATCTTGATGTTGGCAGCGAAGTGCGGACCCAGG
>ENA-OBLH01000200-OBLH01000200.1-metagenomes-genome-assembly--contig:-NODE-200-length-21940-cov-4.65095_pt1 | contig 21940 bp, 19 predicted proteins | sample MGYA00153382_OBLH01 | MGnify analysis MGYA00153382
TTAATTCTCGCGCAAACAGCTGACAAGTTCCGTTCGTCGAGGGGTTGTCAATGATTTGTCAATGTTGCGCTGCGCAATTGTCGAATCCAGCGCAAATTATTCCGCAAAACTTTGGTCGAGTCAATAGCTCTTATGTCTTATATAAGACATAAGACCACTGATTGCCAAGAATTGAAATTTGGGTAACAATTCGCGCATGAGTGAAGTCGCCGTAGTCTCCCAAACGCAGTATCCGACGCCGGAGACGCCCTCATTTCAGCCGCTGTACCAGCAGATCAAGGGCTTGCTGACGCAGCGCCTGGAGACGGGCGAATGGCGACCCGGTCAGCGTGAGCCAGGGCACTGTGCGCAAAGCCATTGACGAACTGGCGGGTGAGAACCTGGTGGTGCGGCGTCAAGGCAAGGGCACGTTTGTTGCAACGCACACTGAAACTAAAAGCTCGATGTTTCGCTTTTTGCGCATGCGTCGCAACGACGGCCAGGACGAATACCCCGCCAGTGACCTGATTGACGTGAAACGTAGCCGTGCCAACGCGGACATTAGCCGCAGCCTCGATTTGAAGGCGGGCGACGCCATCCTGATCCTGCGCCGTCTGTTGCGCTACAGCGGTGAGCCGACCGTGCTTGACGAGATCACCTTGCCGGCCGCACTGTTCAAGGGCCTGACCAAAGAACGCTTCGATGCGTACGAAGGGTCGATGTACGGTTTCTTTGAGACGGAATTCGGCGTGCGCATGTTGCGCGCCGAAGAGCAGGTGAAAGCGGTCACCGCCGACCCGATCACCGCTGAGGCGTTGCGCGTTGGCATGGGCTCACCGCTGCTATGTGTTGAGCGCATCACGTACACGTATGCGGACAAGCCAGTTGAATTCAGACGAGGGCTGTGCACCACGCGCAGTCATCATTACGCCAACACATTAAGTTAGATTTAGAGCCGGAATGAGATATTTATGGAGTGCAATGCATGAGTGAAACACCTCTAGGAAAAACGAGGGCACGACCGGCGTATCGCAACATCGGTTTCGCGCAACTCGCGAACTACCGCCTGCCGATTCCGGGCATTGCGTCCATCGTGCACCGCATCACGGGCGTCGCGCTGTTTGTGTGCCTGTTGTTCGTGCTGGCGATGCTGCAAATGAGCCTCAAATCCGAGGCTGGGTTCGAGATATTCCGCAGCATCGTTTGGGCCAATCCGATTGCAAAAATCGTGTTGATTGGCCTGCTGTTCGCCATCGTCTATCACATGATCGCGGGCCTGCGCCACATGGTGCAGGATACCAACGCGTGGCTTGATTTGCCAACCGCGCGTGCTACCGCTTTCGCAGTGTTTGGCCTGAGCGTTTTGGTGACGGCGCTGGTTGTATGGAGGCTCTGGTAATGGCTGCACTTGGCAACTCCAGTAAATTTATTTCTGAATGGTGGCTGCAACGCATCAGTGCCATTCTCATCACGGCCTACGTGTTTTTAGTGCTCGGATTGTTGCTGGTTAAAGGCACACCGAACGCAATGCAATGGCAGGCGTTGTTCGCTAACACCGGATTCAAATTAGCCACGTTGCTCGCGATTCTCGCGACCGCGTATCACGGCCTCGTGGGCGCGATGCACGTGTGGCCGGATTACGTAAAAAACCGCGCGGTGCTTGCGGTGTTGAACGCATACACCTGGTTGGTGGCGGCAGCGGTAGCGCTGTGGTCGGTCTACATTCTTTTTGGCTTGAAATAAGGGCTCGCTGTTTTATGGGTCTCACAGTTCACAAGTACGATGCAGTGGTGATTGGTGCGGGCGGAGCTGGCATGCGTTGCTCATTGCAATTGGCACGCGCCGGTTTGCGTGTTGCCGTTCTCTCCAAAGTGTTCCCTACGCGCTCGCACACAGTTGCCGCGCAGGGCGGCATCGGTGCGTCGCTCGGCAATATGGACGAGGACAACTGGCACTATCACTTTTACGACACGGTGAAAGGCTCCGACTGGCTCGGTGATCAGGACGCCATCGAATTCATGTGTCGTGAGGCACCCAAGGTCGTGTACGACCTTGAGCACATGGGCATGCCGTTTGACCGCAATCCCGACGGCACGATCTATCAACGCCCGTTCGGTGGACACAGCGCCAAGTATGGTGAAAAACCCGTGCCACGCGCCTGCGCGGCGGCTGATCGCACGGGGCACGCGATGTTGCACACGCTGTATCAGCAGAACGTAAAAAGCAAGACCACGTTCTTCGTTGAATGGATGGCGCTTGACATCATTCGCGATGCCGACGGCGATGCGGTTGGAGTGACAGCACTCGAAATGGAAACCGGCGAAGTTGCGATCTTTCACGCCAAGTGCGTGCTGTTTGCAACAGGTGGTGCGGGGCGGATTTTTGCAGCGTCGACCAACGCTTTCATCAACACCGGGGACGGTCTCGGCATGGCCGCACGTGCAGGCATTCCGCTCGAAGACATGGAGTTCTGGCAGTTCCACCCGACCGGCGTGCATAACGCTGGTGTGCTGCTGACTGAGGGCTGTCGTGGCGAGGGCGCAATACTCCGCAACAAGGATGGCGAACGCTTCATGGAGCGCTACGCTCCGAAACTTAAAGATCTTGCGCCGCGCGATTTCATCTCACGTTGCATGGATCAAGAAATCAAGGAGGGTCGCGGTTGCGGTCCGAACGGCGATTACATCGCGCTTGATCTGACGCACTTGGGCGCAGAGACGATCATGAAGCGGCTGCCATCGGTGCATGAGATTGGCAAGAATTTTGCCAACGTCGACGTCATCAAAGAATCGATCCCGGTCGTGCCGACGATTCACTATCAGATGGGCGGCATCCCGACCAATATTCACGGTCAAGTGGTGGTGCCAAAGGATGGCAATCCGAATACCGTGATCAATGGGCTGTACGCAATTGGCGAGTGCTCGTGTGTGTCGGTACACGGCGCAAATCGCCTCGGCACCAACTCGTTGCTCGACCTGCTCGTCTTCGGTCGCGCCGCAGGCAATCACCTCGTAGAAACTGCACTCGCTAGTCGCGCGTTCAAGCCTCTGCCCGCGAACGCGGGCGACTACTCCTTGGCGCGTATCGCCAAGCTTGACGACTCAACCAGCGGAGAATATCCACAGGACGTAGCGAACGATTTGCGCAAATCCATGCAACTGCACGCGGGCGTTTTCCGCACGCAGAAGACGATGGACGAAGGTGTGGTGCAGGTGCTGGCGATTGCCGAGCGAGCGGACAGCCTGTCGCTCAAAGACAAATCCAAAGTGTTCAACACCGCTCGCATTGAAGCGCTCGAAGTGGCGAATTTGATGGAAGCGGCTAAGGCCACGATGGTGTCGGCCGCCGCCCGTCATGAAAGCCGCGGCGCGCACTCGGTCGACGACTACAGCGACAGCGCAGAGTTTCCGCTCGGTCGCAACGACAAAGAGTGGATGAAGCACACGCTTTGGTATTCCGAAGGCAATCGACTCGATTACAAACCGGTGAACCTGAAGCCGCTCACCGTTGATTCCATCCCGCCCGTCAAGCGCACGTTCTAAAGAGAAGCAGTACCCATGGACAAACGCACTTTCGAAATCTATCGCTACGATCCCGACACTGACGCGAAGCCGTACATGAAGACCTACGAGGTTGAACTGGATGGCTCCGAGCGCATGCTGCTCGACGTGTTGATGAAGCTCAAAAAGCAGGATGAATCCATCAGCTATCGCAAATCCTGCCGCGAAGGCGTATGCGGTTCAGATGCGATGAACATCAACGGCAAAAATGGTTTGGCCTGCCTGACCAACATGCTCACGCTGCCGCAAAAAATCACGCTGCGTCCGTTGCCTGGATTGCCCGTAGTTCGCGACCTGATCGTAGACATGAGCCAGTTCTTCAAGCAATATCACTCCATCAAGCCGTACATCGTGAATGACACGGTGCCGCCTGAAAAAGAACGCCTGCAATCGCAGGAAGACCGCGACGAGTTGAACGGTTTGTACGAATGCATTTTGTGCGCTTGCTGCTCAACCAGTTGTCCAAGCTTTTGGTGGAATCCGGACAAGTTTGTTGGGCCTGCGGGTCTGCTAGCTGCCTATCGATTTGTTGCCGATAGTCGCGATCACGACACTGTTGAGCGTCTCGACAATCTCGAAGACCCGTATCGCCTGTTTCGCTGCCACACCATCATGAATTGCGTGGATGTGTGCCCAAAGGGCCTCAACCCGACGCGCGCGATTGGCAAGCTAAAAGAGATGTTGGTCAAGCGGGCTGCCTAGACCATGATCACAGACCTCGAACTCTCCAAACTGCGCTGGCGTTGCCGTCGCGGTTTTCTGGAGAACGATTTGATTCTGACGCGTCTGCTTGAGCGGCGCGGCGCCAATTTTTCGACCGAGGAACACGAGCAGTTGTTGTCGTTGATTGCGCTTGATGACAATGACTTGTGGGAAATTATTGCCGGTCGGACCGATGTATTTCCTTCGGGCGCTGACGCCATGGTGGCGACACTCCGAGAGACGCGTGTGACGCACTAAAAAATTAGTTATAAAAACAGTTTGCGACTTGAGACACTTCCATAAAAACGTCCTAAACGTGATTTGTTAATCACTGAAACTCGAAACGGAGAATCCGAATGACCGCTCCTACTGCCCCGGCCACAGCAACACTCTCCTTCAGTGATGGCTCGCCCAGCGTTGACTTTCCCGTCCTTAAAGGCACCGTGGGCCCCGATGTCATCGACATCAAAACGCTCTATGCCAAGACCGGAAAATTCACCTACGATCCAGGCTTCATGTCGACGGCTGCGTGCCGCTCGTCGATCACTTACATCGACGGCGATAAGGGCGAATTGCTGTATCGCGGTTATCCGATTGAGCAGATCGCGACCAACTGCGATTACCTCGAAACTTGCTATCTGTTGTTGAACGGTGAGCTGCCCAATCTTGAGCAGAAAACAGCGTTCGTAGACAACGTGACGCACCACACGATGGTGCATGAGCAGATGCAGTTTTTCCTGCGTGGCTTCCGCCGCGACGCGCACCCGATGGCGATCATGACCGGGCTGGTCGGCGCACTGTCCGCTTTCTACCATGACACTCTTGATATCAACAACGCCGAACACCGGCACATTGCCGCCATCCGCCTGATCGCCAAGATGCCGACTCTCGTCGCGATGACGTACAAATATTCGGCGGGTCAGCCGATGATTTATCCGCAGAACGACCTGTCGTACAGCGCCAACTTCATGCGTATGATGTTCGCCACGCCCTGCGAAGAGTACAAAGTCAACGACGTGCTCGTGCGCGCGCTTGATCGTATCTTCATCCTGCATGCTGACCACGAGCAAAACGCATCGACGTCCACGGTGCGTTTGTGCGGTTCGTCGGGTACTAATCCGTATGCCGCAATCGCTGCGGGTGTGGCTTGCTTGTGGGGCCCTGCGCACGGTGGTGCCAATGAGGCCGCGTTGTCGATGTTGCTCGATATTCAGAAGAACGGCGGCGTCGAAAAAATCGGCGAATTCATCACTGCCGTTAAAGACAAGAACTCGAACGTTCGCCTGATGGGCTTCGGTCATCGCGTTTACAAAAACTACGATCCTCGCGCCAAGCTGATGCGCGAGACTTGCTACGAAGTACTCGGTGAACTCGGTCTGCACAATGATCCGTTGTTCAAATTGGCGATGGAGCTGGAACGTATCGCGTTGTCAGACGAATACTTCGTGTCGCGCAAACTGTATCCAAACGTGGACTTTTACTCTGGCATTGTGCAACGCGCGCTGGGTATCCCGACCGCTTTGTTCACGGCCATTTTCTCGCTCGCCCGCACGGTTGGGTGGATTGCGCAACTCAACGAAATGCTCGCCGATCCTGATCTGAAAATTGGCCGTCCGCGTCAGTTGTTCACCGGCTCGCAATCGCGTAATTTGGTGCCTTTGCATCAGCGCTAGTTGTCGTTGATGCAGGGCGGGCACCACGTGTCCACCAACGCCACGAAATCGGTGGGCACAGGGTGCTCACCCTACTAAGGACTGAGTTCCACCATGATGAACGAACTGCAACAAACCTCCACGATTTTCGGCGGCAACATGCCGTACATCGAGGAGCTTTACGAAAATTATCTGGCTAACCCGACCTCGGTTGACGCGAAATGGCGTGACTATTTCGACGCTATGCGTGCCGGGTCAAACGACGTTGCACACCAGCCGGTGATCGATGCGTTTGCAGCAATGGCTAGGTCGCGCAAAGCGGCGATCGCGAGCATTGATGCGTCAATGATGGACAAGCAATTGGCTGTGATGAAACTCATCCATGCTTATCGCTTCGTCGGCGGTCGCATTGCGGACATCGACCCGCTGAAGCGGCAGGAAGTGCCGTTCATCAAGGAGCTGGATCACAAGCATCACGGCCTCGTCGACAGTGACATGGAGACCGAGTTTTCGACTGGCCTGTTGCCAGTGAATGGCCAGAGCCGCGCCAAGCTCAAAGACATCGTCGCGACGCTGCGCACAATCTATTGCCGCAGTGTCGCCGTTGAATACATGTACATGGCCAACGAGGACGAGCGCGAATGGCTGCGTCTGCGCATCGAGTCGACGCAACTGAAGCCGAGCTTCACCGTCGAGCAAAAGCGCCACATCCTAGAGCGGTTGACCGCAGCCGAGGGCTTGGAGCGTTATCTGCACACCAAATACATGGGCCAGAAACGCTTCTCGGGCGAGGGTGGCGACACGGTAATTCCAGTGCTCGATCACATGCTGCAAAAGGCCGGGGCTGCAGGCGTGCAGGAGACCGTAATCGGCATGGCGCACCGCGGTCGTCTCGGTGTGCTCGTCAACACGTTCGGCAAATTACCTGCTGATTTGTTTGCCGAATTTGAGGGCAAGTACGACACGACGCTTTCTGCGGGTGACGTGAAGTATCACAAGGGTTTTTCCAGCGACATCACAACGCCCGGTGGCCCGATGCACATCACGCTGGCATTCAATCCATCGCATCTAGAGATTGTGAACCCGGTGGTGGTCGGTTCGGTTCGCGCGCGGCAAAATCGTCGCGGTGACAAATCCGGCAAGCAGGTGCTGGGCATTCTGCTACATGGTGACGCGGCGGTTGCCGGACAGGGTGTGGTGCAGGAGACGCTTGCGCTGTCGCAAACGCGACATTACGGCACAGGTGGCACGATGCATATCGTAGTCAACAACCAGATCGGTTTCACCACCAGCGACCCCCGCGATGTGCGCTCGTCGTTGTACTGCACCGATATTGCAAAGATGGCCGAAGTGCCGATCTTCCACGTCAATGCGGACGATCCTGAAGCTTGCTTGCTGGTCACCGAAATCGCGCTCGACTACCGCACTATCTTCCACAAAGACGTGTTCATCGATGTAGTCTGTTTCCGTCGCCTCGGTCACAACGAGCAGGATGAGCCGATGGTCACGCAGCCGTTGATGTACAAAAAAATTCATCAACATCCAGGAACGCGCAAACTCTACGCCGACAAGCTGGAGGCCGAAGGCACCATCAAACCGGGCGAGGGCGACACTTATGTCACCGCCTTCCGTGATGCGATGGATAAGGGTACGCATACCAATAAGACGATTCTGGCGAATTTCGTTGCGCCGTATCAGCAGGATTGGGCGAAGTATGTGAATCGCAAATGGACCGACCATGCCGATACCGCGTTGCCGTTGAAAACAGTTAAGGAGCTTGCAAAACGCCTGACCACAGTTCCCGAAGGTTTCGTGCTGCAGTCGCGCGTTGAGAAAATGCTCGCTGATCGTAAAGCAATGGGCGAAGGCAAACTGCCGGTCGACTGGGGCATGGGCGAGAACCTCGCGTACGCGTCCATCGTTAACGAAGGCATTGGCATTCGTTTGTCAGGCGAAGATTGTGGTCGCGGGACCTTCTCGCATCGCCACGCCGTGTTCCACGATCAGGATCGCGAAAAATGGGATAGCGGAAGCTACACGCCGCTGCAACACATCAGGGACAAGCAGGGCGAATTTCTCGTCATCGACTCCATTCTGTCGGAAGAGGCTGTGCTCGGCTTTGAGTATGGTTACTCCACATCGGAGCCGAATCAGCTCGTGTTGTGGGAGGCGCAGTTCGGCGACTTCGCTAACGGCGCGCAGGTGGTGATCGATCAGTTCATCAGCTCGGGCGAGGTGAAGTGGGGTCGCATCTGCGGTCTGGTGTTGCTGCTGCCGCACGGTTATGAGGGCCAGGGGCCGGAGCATTCGTCGGCGCGACCTGAGCGATTCCTGCAGTTATGCGCTGAGCACAATATGCAAGTCGTTGTGCCGTCGACACCGGCCCAGTGCTATCACATGATTCGTCGTCAGATGCATCGCGACTGGCGTCGTCCGCTGATCGTGATGACGCCGAAGTCTTTGCTACGGCACAAAGAGGCCGTCAGTACGCTTGACGAATTGGCCAGCGGCACCTTCCAATCGGTGATTGGTGAGACCGAAAAAATTGTTGCCAAAAACGTCAAGCGCGTGGTGATTTGCTCGGGCAAGGTGTATTACGAATTGCTTGCGCATCGTCGCGAGCAGGACATCAGGGATGTGGCGATTATTCGGCTGGAGCAGCAGTATCCGTTCCCGCACGATGATCTGAAGGCGCAGCTCAAAAAATTCCCTAACGCACACGAAATTGTGTGGTGTCAGGAAGAGCCGCAAAACCAGGGTGCCTGGTATCGCTTGATGGCGTATTTCCGCGCTGATGTGAAGCCTGAACAAGTCCTGCTCTACGCGGGGCGCGCGGTGAGCGCGTCGCCTGCGGTCGGTTACCTGTCCAAACACAACTTGCAGCAGAAGGAGCTGGTTGAGAGCAGCTTCAGCTCCAAACTTGGCACCGGGCAGATGATGACCAACCTGTAATCGTAAAACCCGTAGGGAGGGTTTTACGCGACATTCGTGTCGCCATGTTTAACCTCCTCAAATTGATACAAACCAATTCATGACAGGCAACAACGATGCACATGCAGTAGTCGTTGTTCGCGGAGTAACAAAAAATGTTGATCGAAATAAAAGTCCCGCAACTCGCCGAAGGCACCCCGGAGGGCACGCTTGCGGCCTGGCACGTCAAAGCGGGTGACGCTGTCAAACGCGACCAGAACCTCTGCGACATCGAGACCGATAAAGTCGTGCTCGAAACGCCTGCCCAGAGCGATGGTGTCCTCCTCGAAATCAAGGTTCAGCCGGGTGCCACTGTCACATCTGGCGTCGTGCTTGGAGTGATTGACACCGAAGCAAAGGCGGGCGCTGCTGCACCTGCCGCCGCTGCACCAGAAGCGGCAACTGCCGCAACACCTGCTCCTGCTTCGCCAGACGTATCTGCGCCGGGCGCACTCCCCGCCGCGAAGAAAATGATGGCCGATCAGGGTATCGACCAGTCTAGCGTTACGGGCACCGGCCGTGGTGACCGCATCACCAAGGGTGACGTGATTGCTGCCGTTGAGGCTAAGACCGCTCCTGCCGCTGCAGCGCCTGCGCCGGTGCCAGTGCTAGCGGCCAAACCAGCCACTGCGCCGACTTACGCGCCACCCGTCAACGTCCCGCTCGGCAACCGCCCCGAGCAGCGCGTACCGATGACTCGGCTGCGCATGCGCGTGGCCGAACGTCTGGTGCAAAGCCAATCGACTGCTGCCATCCTGACCACGTTCAACGAGGTCAACATGAAGCCGGTGATCGATCTGCGCACCACTTACAAAGATAAGTTCGAAAAAGTTCACGGCGTCAAACTCGGCTTCATGAGCTTCTTCGTGAAGGCCGCTGTTCACGCGCTCAAAATGTACCCGGTCGTCAACGCGTCCATCGACGGCAACGACATCGTGTATCACGGCTATTACGACATCGGTATCGCGGTCGGCTCACCGCGTGGCCTAGTCGTGCCGATCCTGCGCGACTGCGACCAGATGAGTATCGCCGAGATTGAAAAGAAAGTTGCCGACTACGGCAAACGCGCTGGCGAAGGCAAGCTCGGCATCGAAGAGCTGACCGGTGGCACGTTCACCATCAGCAACGGCGGCACCTTCGGCTCCATGCTGTCCACCCCGATTATCAATCCGCCACAAAGCGCTATTCTTGGCGTGCATGCGACGAAAGATCGTGCGGTCGTTGAGGGCGGTCAGATCGTGATTCGCCCGATGAACTACCTCGCCATGAGCTACGACCATCGGATTATTGATGGACGTGAAGCGGTATTGGCCTTGGTCGCGATGAAAGAGGCCTTGGAAGATCCGGCGCGGTTGTTGCTGGATTTGTGATGTTTTCTGACACACCCACTTCGGTTCGCGTTTGGCAGGTTTTGTTCGCGGTGATCGCGCTGTCAAACCTACCCGGCTTCTTCAGCGCCACAAATTCGCCACTGGTTGCATGGATGGGATTTCTGGGCTTCGGCCTCTTTTCTGCATCCTACGAATTTCGCCATCGCCGCGTTGTTGCCGCGATAAACGGTGATGTTCAGAAAATGGGGCGCGTTGAGTTAGTCACGATGATCGTTGGTGGTGCGTTGATCGTGATTCGGCTGGGCATGCGTTTCGCAACTTAGCTCGTAGATGCTGGGTAGGGTGGGCACCCCGTGCCCACCGTGACAATTGATGGACAGGGAGGTGGGGACGGGGTGCCCACTCTACGAAAGACAGATATGGATCAATTTGACGTTGTAGTAATTGGCGGTGGCCCTGGCGGCTATGTGGCGGCGATTAGGGCTGCGCAACTGGGTTTCAAGACGGCGTGTATCGACGACTGGAAGAATGCGAAGGGCTTGCCCGCGCCGGGCGGTACGTGTACCAACGTGGGCTGCATTCCGTCCAAGGCGTTGTTGCAATCGTCTGAGCATTTCGATCATGCGCAACATCACTTCGCGGAGCACGGCATCACTGCATCTGGCGTCAAGATGGACGTTGCAAAAATGCTTGCGCGCAAGGACATGGTCGTCAAGCAGAACAACGACGGCATCCTGTACCTGTTCAAGAAGAACAAAGTCACGTTCTTTCACGGGCGTGGCTCGTTTGCAGGCGCTGCGAAGGAAGGCGTGTACCAGATTGATGTAACGGAGCCTGCGAAAACATCGATTCAAGGCAAGCACATAATCATCGCCACGGGCTCGAATGCACGTTCGTTGACGGGCGCGGCGTTTGACGAAAAACTTATCCTGTCCAACGACGGTGCGTTGCGCATCGGCGAAACGCCCAAGTCGCTTGGCGTGATCGGCGCAGGCGTGATTGGCCTCGAAATGGGCTCGGTGTGGCGTCGCCTTGGCGCGGACGTGACCGTGCTGGAAGGCCTGCCGACTTTTCTTGGTGCAGTCGACGAGCAGGTCGCCAAAGAAGCGTTGAAGCTCTTCACGAAACAAGGCTTGAAGATCAGCCTTGGCGTTAAAGTTGGCGCGATCAAAGCGGGCAAAAACAACGTCTCTGTGGAATACACAACCGCTGACGGCAAGACGGAAAACGTCACCTTTGACCGCCTCATCGTGTCCATAGGTCGCGTACCGAACACGAATGGATTGAACGCCGACGCGGCGGGCGTGAAGCTCGACGAGCGCGGCTTCGTCACGGTTGATGGCGATTGCAAAACGACCGCGCCGAACGTCTGGGCGGTGGGCGACGTCGTGCGTGGCCCGATGCTGGCGCACAAGGCGGAGGACGAGGGCGTGGCCGTGGCCGAACGTCTTGCCGGTCAGCATCCGCACATCGACTTCAACTGCATTCCGTGGGTGATCTACACCTCACCCGAAATCGCGTGGGTCGGTCAGACCGAGCAACAGTTGAAAACGGCAGGCGTTGCCTACAAAGCGGGAAGCTTTCCATTCATGGCGAACGGCCGTGCGCGTGCGCTGGGCAATACCGATGGTTTCGTGAAGATCATCGCGGACGCGAAGACGGACAAAGTACTTGGTATGCACGTCATCGGGCCGATGGCGTCCGAGTTGATTGCGGAGGGCGTCATGGCGATGGAATTCGGCGCGTCGTCGGAAGACATCGCGCGGATTTGTCACGCCCATCCCACGTTGTCCGAGGCGACGAAAGAGGCGGCGTTGGCGGTGGACAAACGTACTTTGAATATGTGATGCTGCGCCTGCGATGATCGAGAAGTTCATAGGGTGCGTTCTGCACACCGAACCGTTGCCATGGGTATGTTGGGTGCGCCGAGCGCACCCAGTACGCTGAACGGATGCTCGCCACTCTACAAAAAATCTGCGCAGACCGCGGCATCACGCTTGACGCTGCGCAGCAGCATGCAGCGGATCGGTTGGTGCGGCTCAATGACGAGTTGGCGGCGCTGCGCACTGCGCGCGCGACGTTGATTGGCCGCGTGTTTGTACGCCCCCCCGTGCCGCGTGGCGTGTATTTGTATGGTGGCGTGGGTCGGGGAAAAAGCTTTTTGATGGATGCGTTTTACGGCGCGTCTAAGCACCGGCGCAAAACTCGCGTGCATTTCCATGCATTCATGCGCAGTGTTCATGAGGAGCTGCGTGGCCTGAAGCACGAGGCCGATCCGCTCATCGCGGTGGCTGAGGGCTTGGCCAAAAAGTATCGCTTGATTTGTTTTGACGAGTTTCACGTCAGCGATATTGCCGACGCAATGATTTTGGGGCGCTTGCTGTCGCACTGCTACGAGCATGGCATTGTGTTCGTGATGACCTCGAATTACGCACCCGACGCGCTCTATCCAGACGGTTTACAGCGGCAAAACTTTATGCCGACGATTGCGCTCATCAAAGAAAAAATGGACGTGGTGCAAGTCGACTCTGGCGTGGACTATCGTCGCCGTACGCTGGAGCAGGACAACGTGTACCACTGGCCGCTAGGCGCAGAGGCCGACAAACGGCTCGCCACGACGTTTTCTAAGCTGGCGACCGATAGGATATCGTCGGACACAAAAATCACGCTCTATGGTCGTGAAATCGCGCTGCGCAAGCGTGCTGCTAAGGTCATCTGGTTTGACTTTGCAGCACTCTGTGAAACGCCGCGCTCGCAGAATGATTACCTGGAGTTGGCGCAGGCCAACCATACGTTGATGCTGTCCAACGTGCCTATGCTCGCGACCAGGGACAGCAACGTTATTCGGCGTTTCACGCTGCTAGTGGACGTGCTGTACGACCACCGCGTGAAGCTCATCATGAGCGCGGCGGCGTCGCTCGCCGACATCTCAAAAGTGGGCGAAGCGATGACCGATAGCGACACGCGTCGCGTGTTGAACGAGTTCAGCCGAACCACGTCACGGTTGACCGAAATGCAGAGCTCGGAATACATGAGCGAAGCGCATATTGCGTCGCTGTCTCGCTAGCAAGTCGCGAATAGCAGCTTTAGGCTGAAATGCCCATTCCGCGTGGGCTAGTGCGGTCAAAGCGACCTAAGTCGCCTACGAAAACTTCAGCCGTCTAGCCCCAATAGATACGCCATTGCAGCCAAAAGCTGATGCGAAAATCTAGCCGGTCAATGCTATCGTGATCCAGTACGAAACCAGCCCGACGACAATCGAGAACAGTCCCACCATTCGCAGTTGACCGTCGTTCAACTGCGCGACTTTAGTCATTGTGTCGCGCCACACTTTGGGCGCGATGAACGGCAGCAATCCCTCGATGACCAGCACCAGACACAGCGCTGCGAAAAACTCCACCTAGCTGCGGTTCAAATTCAGCGCGAACCACACGCTACTTACCCTTCGCACCGCTCTGCTTCAGGAACTTAAAGAAGTCGCTGCTCGGGTCAAGCACCATCACGTCGCCCTTACTTTTGAAGGTCGCTTTATACGCGTCGAGGCTACGGTAGAACGAGTAGAACTCGGCGTTCTGGCCGTACGCGGTGCTGTACACGGCTGCCGCTTTGGCGTCACCGGAGCCCTGCATTTCCTGCGCTTTTTTGTAGGCGTCGGCGAGGATAACCTGCGCCTGCTTGTCCGCATCAGCCTTGATTCGCTCGCCTTCCGCAGCACCCGTGGACCGCGCTTCCGCCGCCACGCGCTGTCGCTCAGAGCGCATACGATCAAACACACGCGTCGACACAGAATCATCAAAATCAACGCGCTTCAGGCGGACGTCGATGATCTTCGCGCCCACTTTTTTCGCGTCTGCTTCAGCAGACTCACGCACGGCTGCCATGATTTTTTCGCGATCACCGGAGATGACTTCCAGCAGCGTGCGACGACCGAATTCTTCGCGCAATAAGGACGTGATGGTTTGCCCGATGCGGCGCTCGGCCTGCTTCTCGTCACCACCCACAGCGCGATAAAACTCTTTCGCGTCGACGATTTGCCACTTCACAAAGGAGTCCACCTGCACCGGCTGGTTCTCTTTGGTGTTGAAGCGTTCGGACTCCGGGCTATCCAGCGTGAGGATTTGTTTGCTGTATTTGCTGACGTTTTGAATGAACGGTAATTTGAAATTCAGACCGGGCTGGTCTTTAATGGAGACCACTTCACCGAGCTGGCGAACCATCGCGAATTCACGCTCGTCGACGATAAACAGCGTCTGCGAAAACGCAAAGATAGCAACCAGAAAAGCGGTGAGGACGGGAGCGATTTTGTTCATGATGAGCTCCTATTAATTGCGTGACTCGCGGCCACCACGTGCGGCATCGCGCGCAGGTGTACGACCGCTGGCGGGATCAACCGCTGCGGCAGGATCGGGCAGCGCGGGGCGTGTGGCCTCGGGCAGTGCGGCAGGCCCTGCGGCAGCAGCGCGCGTGCTGTCCATCAGTTTGTCGAGCGGTAAGTAGAGCAGGCTTTGTCCCTGCTTTTGATCGACGAATACTTTGCTGGTATTGCCCAGCACCGACTGCATCATGTCGATATACAAACGCTCGCGAGTGACACCTGGTGCCTTGTTGTACTCGGCGACTATAGAGGTGAAGCGCGCGGCATCACCTTGTGCGCGGGTCAACACGCTTTGCTCGTAGCCGGACGCCTCCTCAAGCAATCGCGACGCGCGACCACGGGCCTCGGGGATCACACGATTGGCGTAGGCCTGACCTTCGTTGACCTGACGATCACGATCTTGCTGCGCTTTCACGACGTCTTGGAATGACTCGATCACGGCTTCAGGTGCGGCGACCGCTTGCAGGTTCAACTTGCTAATCGTGATGCCTGTGCCGTAACGATCCAGCAATTGCTGCATGAGTTTTTGCGTCGCACCAGCGAACTCTTCGCGGCCCTGATTGAGCAGAAAATCCATTTTGCGTTTGCCGACGACCTCGCGCATTGCGGTCTCGGCGGCTTGCACCACCGAGTCTTCCGGCTTGCGGTTGTTGAACAGAAATGCTCTGGCATCTGACAACGTGTACTGCACGGCAAAGGCGATGTCGATGATGTTCAGATCTTCAGTGAGCATCTGTGACTGCTTGGCGTCGCGCGCGCGACCTGTGCCTTTGCCGCCGATTTCAACGGATCGCACTTGGTTCAAATTGACCAGTGTGGCGGTTTCGATAGGCCATGGAAAGTGCCAGCGCGGGCCAGCGTCGGTGGTCTCGATGTACTTGCCGAAGCGCTGCACGATGCCGCGCTTGCCTTCGTCGACGATGTAGAAGCCGGTAGCGAGCCACAGCAACACGCCAATGACGACCGCGATGACGAGACCACCCGCTGCAAACTTGGGGCTAATCGACGGAAACGACGGGCCGTTGCCACCACCACCACCGATTTTTCTTGGGCCTTTTTTGCCACCAAAAATTTCGCTGACGCGATCATTCACTTTTTTCATCAGCTCGTCGAGATCGGGCGGGCCGCTGGGCTTGTTGCTCGATGGCGGAGGCGGCGGAGGAGGCGTCGGTGAGGGGGCAGGCGGCGGAGGAGGCGTGCTGCTCGCGGGCTTGTCCCCGGTGCCGCCAGAATCGGCACCCGGCTTGCGGCCCCATTGCGGGTCGTTCAGCGAGAGCTTGATTTGCGAGACGAGACGATTCCACAAAGAAGAAATCGAATTGCTGGTTTGAGTTTTCATTCGGGCCATGATGCGTTTGTGCTGTGTGCGGTTTTTCGCTTAAGCGGCGTTTATCTGGTCTTGTATCGGGTCACAGAGGGCGGCGTAATCGATAGTTGGGCGCGGAAACCGCGCTTGCAAGGCGCTTCGCAGTTCAGGAATACCCGCACCGGTCTTCGCCGAGACGAACACGCGGCTGGCGAGCCCGTCGCTGCCTATCTCGACTCGTCCGGCGTCCGTGCCGAGTCCCAGCAAATCGCACTTGTTGACCACGATGAGTTGCGGAATGTCGGATGCGCCGATTTCTTCGAGCACTAGGTTCACTGCCTCTATTTGCGCGTCGCGTTGATCGCTGGCACCGTCAACCACATGCAGCAGCAGATCGGCCTCTACCGCTTCCAGCAGCGTTGCCTTGAATGCATCGACCAGCTCATGCGGCAAGTCGCGAACGAAACCCACGGTGTCGGAAACGACCAGCGGCATCGCCTCGGCCACATAGAGCTTGCGAACAGTCGTGTCGAGGGTGGCAAATAGCTGGTTCGCGGCAAAAATCCCAGCCGAAGTCAGTCGGTTGAACAGCGTACTTTTGCCTGCGTTGGTGTAGCCAACGATGGCGATGGAGCGAGTTTGCGAGCGGTCACGTTGACGCCGCTGCGTTTGCCGCTGGCGATCCACTTTGGACAAACGCTCTTTTAACGCACGAATGCGCAGCGTAATGAGGCTCTTGTCGATCTCCAGCTGCTTCTCACCCGGCCCACGCATGCCGACGCCACCGCGTTGCCGCTCAAGGTGCGACCAGCCTCGCACCAGGCGGGTTGACATGTGTTCGAGTTGCGCAAGTTCCACGGCCAGCTTGCCCTCGGCGCTGCGCGCGCGCTGGGCGAAAATGTCGAGAATCAGCGAGCGGCGGTCAATGACGCGACAGGACAGCGCTTTTTCAAGATTGCGTTCCTGCGCGCCGGACAGCGAATGATTGAAGATGACGAGCTCTGCCGCGTGCTCGGCGCAGGCAGTACCGACTTCTTCAACTTTGCCCTTACCCGCATACAACGCGGGATCAGGGCGGTCGCGTTTTCCTGTGACAACGGCTGCCGTGTCAACACCCGCTGACGCGGCAAGCGCCTGCAATTCTTCTAAATCGTCAGTTAATGCAGTCTTACCAAAAGCAAGTTGCACTAGCACGGCGCGGTCGTTTCCGGCGTGTCTATCGAACATAAGTTAACACCGCCGGAGTTAAATTTCCGCTATTCAGGCGCTTCGTCTCCGTGCGGAATCGTCACTGCGCGAGCAGGGACAATGGTGGAGATTGCGTGTTTGTAGACCATCTGGGTGACGGTGTTTTTCAGGAGAACGACGTACTGGTCGAACGACTCAACCTGACCTTGCAGCTTGATGCCGTTGACGAGGTAGATGGAGACTTGAACGTGCTCTTTGCGCAGCGTGTTCAGGAACGGGTCTTGGAGGGATTGCCCTTTATTGCTCACTTCTTATTCTCCGAAATTCTTGTTGAATGATGCTTTGTTGTTAGACACACGTGTCACCAAAACTTAAGCTTGAGAGCGTCAGATGGTGCTGGCTTCCGAGAGTTCAAGCAATCGCGTCAGTAAATATGACAATCGCAATTAACGACAGCCACCAACGCGGACTAGCGCTTGCGCCGACCTGACTTCTCGTCTTCCACATACGGATTATGCCCCGTACGCAGTTCAAGTCGCAGCGGCGTGCCCTGAAGCTGAAAAGCGTCATGAAAGAAACGCTCCAGAAAGCGCAGATACGTGGCCGACAGCTTGTTCAGCGAGGTGCCGTGAATCACCACCACCGGCGGGTTGCTGCCGCCCTGATGGGCATAGCGCATCTTGGGCCGCAACACGCCTGCACGCGGTGGCTGCTGCTTGACGATGGCGTCTTGCAGCACGCGGGTTAGCTTGGGCGTCGGCAGCTTCTTGAAGGCGGCCGCGTGGGCTTTGGCCGCGGACGCCATCACTTTATCCAGACCCTGCTTGGTCTTGGCGGAAATCACCAGCGTTTCGGCGTAATCGACGAAATACAGCTTGCGCTCACAATCTTCGTTCAGCGTTTTGCGTTGCTCCGAGTTCGCTGCGTCCCATTTATTCAGACAGACCACCAGTGCCCGTCCCGCATCCTGAATGAAGGAGGCGAGCTGCACGTCGTGGTCGGAGACGCTTTGCGTCGCATCGATCATGAACACCACGACGTTGGCGTCCTCAATGGCCTGCAAGGTTTTGATGACGGAGAACTTCTCGATGACGTCCGTCGTTTTGCCGCGTTTCCTCACACCGGCCGTGTCGATCAGCGTGTAATCCTTGCCCTTGTAGACAAAGTCCAGATAAATCGAATCGCGCGTGGTGCCTGGCTGATCAAACGCAATCACGCGCTCTTCCCCGATCAGCGAATTCACCAGCGTGCTCTTGCCCACGTTCGGGTGACCAACGATCGCAATCTTGGTACGTGCTGGCGGCTCCGGCGCGAAGGCCACCCCTTCACCGTCTTCGCCCGGCTCGCCGGAGGAGATCATCTTGCCGCGTGCGTCGAGTTTGACGGTTTCGACTTCCTCGTCCTCGTCAGGCACTTCCGGCGCGCCCGGAACGGGGGCTTTTTCTTGCAGCGCCAGCTCAAGCAGCGCGTTCACGCGATCACCCTGCGTGGCAGAAATTGCGTATGGCTCGCCAATGCCCAGCTCATAAAACTCGGCGGTGACCCGCGCGTCATTCATGCCTTCGGTTTTGTTGACGGCGAGATACACGGTGCGACCCCGTTTGCGCAGCAGGTCGGCGATGCGGGCGTCTTGTGGCGTCACGCCCGCCCGCCCGTCGACGAGGAAGATCACGATGTCGGCTTCGTCCAGCGCTTGCAGCGTTTGCCGCGCCATCTCTTTGAGGATGCCTTCTTTGGCAACCGGCTCAAAACCGCCTGTGTCGATCACCACAAAACGGCGCTCGCCCACCCGTCCTTGGCCGTACTGGCGATCACGCGTGAGGCCTGGAAAGTCCGCGACCAAGGCATTACGCGACTTGGTCAGGCGGTTGAAGAGGGTGCTCTTTCCCACGTTCGGGCGGCCGACTAGGGCGATGGTGGGGAGCATGGGGCAGGGCTACTTTATGAGGGAGAAGTGCTCGCGGTTTGACTCAGTTGAAGAAACCAAATCCGCAGTGACAAATGGTGAATTAACGCGCGTTAACCGCAGCCAACTGGCCACTCTTGGTTTGCACCAGCGCTCCGTCACCGCTGGCAACCAGGCCGACGTCCGAGGCGAACGCTTCGCCGAGGCCGCGACCGGCGATCTTGCCGCTGTTGCGATCAATCAGATGAACCAGCCCGTCAGCGTCTTGCACCGCCACAAAATCGCCCATCAGCGCGGTACCAGTAGCGCGGCGTCCGGCGAGGACGTCCTGCTTCCACACCGTGCCGCCAGTGGTCTTGTCAAAAGCTTGCAGAACGCCCTTTTCATCGGTTGCGTAAACATATTTGTTGTCAAGCAACGGGCCCGTCAGCGAGCTGACGTCACGCGACCATAACAGTGTGCCGCGCACAAGATCAAAGCAGGCCACTCGGCCCTGATACGCCGCTGCACAGATGCGCTCTGCGTCCATTGCGGGCAAACCCACGACGTCGACCAAGCGCTCAAGCTCGGACACGCCTTTTGGATTGGCGACGGTCGCTTCCCAGCCAATCGCGCCAGTGGCTGGGTCAATCGCGAGCAATCTGCCTTGCGGCGTGCCAATGAACACCGCACCACGGCCACTCACTGGAATGGCGCTGGAGCGCACGGTCAGCGCAGGAAGCGTTCGTTGAATCGTCCACTTGCGGGCACCGGTTTTAAGATCCAGCGCCGTCAACACGCCGTCACCACCGAGCACCACGACGGCGGTATCGGTAATGGCCGCAGGCGCGATCACCTCTGAGCCGACCTTACCGCTCCACAGCAGCGCGCCGTTCATGTCTAGCGCCAGCACTTCGGCCTTGCTGGTGCCGACGACGATCATGTCTTTGGATACGGCAACACCGCCCGAAACCATGCCCTTGCCCGTTGGCACCTGAAAGCGACCGACCACAGCGCCGGTTTTTTCGTCATGGACGAGCACCGCGCCGTTAGGGTGCGCTGCATAAACGCGACCGTTGGCAACCGCCGGGATCAGGCTACTGGTTTGCTTGCCGCCGAGCGTGCTCTGCCAGCCCGTGACTAAGCCCGCGCTGCCGGTGACAGCGGGCAATGGCAACACTTTTTTGTCATTGCCGCCCAACCACGATGGCATTGAGCTGCAGCCAGCCAGCGTCACGACTACGGCCAACAAACTGGCGTGAAGGCCCAAGTGTTTAATGGCGATCATTTCGCGGCTCCGGCTGCGGCGCCCACAGCGTCCAGCTTCACCTGCGTGTACTGTTTTTGCGAGCCCTTCGGATCGAGCTTGACGAGGGCGGCTTCGTACGCCGTTTTTGCGTCAGCCGCTTTGCCTTGAATGTTGAAAATATCGCCCTTCATATCGAGAAAAAGTCCGGCGAACGCGTCGCTGTGCTTGGCGTCAAGCGCTGCGATGGCGGCGTCATATTGCTTTTGATCAAGCAGCACGGCAGCCAGGCGCAAGCGAGCAATGCTCGTCAACTCGGTTTCTTTGCTGTTGCCAACGACCCAGTCGAGCTGCGTTTTTGCTGTCGGTAGATCGCCTGCATCAAAGGCAAGTTTTGCTGCGAGCAGCGCGCCGCGCGGCGCATAGCCCGTGCGGGGAAATTTTTCGATGAGCTGGGCAATGGCGTCTTTCGCCTTGGCGGTTTCGTTCTTACCCACCGCGTCGGATAGCGCGAAGTACAGAGTGCTGGCCTCAGCGGCCTGTTTACCGTTGTAATATTTCCAGCCCTGATTGGCCGCCACGGCGAGCGCAACTACGGTGATCGCGGCGGTGACGTAATTGCCGTAGCTCGACCACCACGCTTTGAGGTCGCCGAGTTTTTCTTGTTCGTCTAGATCGTATGCAGCCATGTTGGACTCTTAGGTTCTGTAACCGGCTCTGTCGCCGATTCTGTAATAGGGGATGTCGGGCTTATGCGCGCAAATGCGCCGCAACAGCCGAACTCGTAATTATCGCCTGTTCGCCCTGAATCGCTGCGCCGTTGGCATCTCGCAACGGTTTTACCGCCACTGTGCCCGCAGCAACTTCGTTGTCGCCGATGACAAGCGCATAGCGTGCGCCGCTCGCGTCCGCCTTTTTCATTTGGCTTTTGAAGCTCCCCCCGCCCCCGTGTTGCGCGACGGCGAGGCCCGCGTCGCGCAGGGTTTCAGCGAGCGCGCTGGCGAATTTTTGCGCGGATTCGCCTGCGTGAACGATGTAGGCATCCAGCGGCGCGAGGTTGCGACGGTCGGCGATCATCATCAAAACGCGCTCGATGCCCATGCCGAAACCGATGGCAGGAGTGGGTTTGCCGCCGAGTTGTTCGAACAGGCCGTCGTAGCGGCCACCGCCGCACACGGTGAGCGGCGAGCCGAATCGATCCGTCACGAATTCGAACGCGGTGCTGTTGTAGTAGTCCATCCCGCGCACGATACGTGGATTAACGACAAAATCCACACCTGCATCAGTCAGCAGTCGTTGCAAGCCCTCGAGATGACGGCGCGATTCAATTTCAAGGACGTCAAGTAAATTTGGCGCAGTTCTGTTTACTTCAATGACGCTCGCAACTTTGCTGTCGAGGATGCGCATCGGATTTGTATGGAGCCGACGTTTGGCTTCATCATCCAGCGCAGAGAGATTCGCTTCATAGTGTGAGATCAGTTTTGCGCGGTAATTCACTCGTTCTCGCAAGTGTCCAAGCGAATTGATCTCCAGTCGCACATCGTCAATGCCCAGTTCACGCCAGATACGCGCCGTCATGATCATGATTTCGGCGTCGACGTCCGGGCCGTCAAAGCCGAAACATTCCACGTCAAACTGGTTGAACTGGCGATAGCGCCCTTTTTGCGGTCGCTCGTGACGGAACACCTCGCCCAGCGTGTAAATGCGCACCGGACCGTTGTAGGTGAGGTTCGCCTCGACGGCCGC
>ENA-OBLH01000201-OBLH01000201.1-metagenomes-genome-assembly--contig:-NODE-201-length-21839-cov-4.72328_pt1 | contig 21839 bp, 18 predicted proteins | sample MGYA00153382_OBLH01 | MGnify analysis MGYA00153382
TCGTAAGGCCCGTTTCTGGAACCGCATCGCGCGCAAGTACGCGGCCGACCCAATCGCTGACCCGGCGGGTCACGAAGCCACGATGATGCGCGTGCAGCCAGGCGGAAATGACGTTCTGACTCATCACAGGAAATCAGCATGACCTCAGTAAAAACATCAAGCAGCATCATCGGTCCATCAGGGCAGGACGCATGAACAAATTTCCCTTCATCTCGCTCCAATCAAGTCTCACGGTGCTGCGCGTCGTCACGCCGCTATTTTTTATCGCCCACGCTCTGGTCAGGATCATTAACGACACCATCCCGCAGTTCGCCAATTTTCTGGGCACGCGCGGATTTCCGCAGCCGTTCGCCGTGGTGTGGGCGATTACGGTGATCGAACTCGTCGCGGGCACGCTGATGATCGTCGGCGTCAGCGTGCGCTGCATGGCGGTAGCGCTCGCCAGTATCGCGCTGGGCGGCATCGTCCTCATCCACGCCAAGCTCGGCTGGTTTGTTGGCGAGCACGGCACGGGTGGCAGCGAATACAGCGTGTGCCTGCTGCTCGGCCTGCTGGTTATCGCGGCGGCGGACGCTGATCGCAACAAAAAAACGTCTGACTGGTGAGATTCGAATCCATGATTGACCGTAAACGATCCCGCTTTCAACGCGCACTGACAACGGTCTGCTGCGCGACCGCAGCGATCGCAGCAACCACAGCAAATGCTGCCTGCCCATTCACCGATGGCAACTGGGATCTGACCAACAACGGGCTGGTACTTTCTCGTTACGCCTCCGCGCTCACCGGCCCGCCGCTGGTCGCCAATACGCGCTTTTCCAGCGCTGATCCGGCAACCGTCAAGCGTGATCTGGACAACCTGCGCGGTCCTCTGGACATGAACGGCGACGCGCAAATCACCAGCGTTGATAGCGCCATGATCACGCGCCACGTTGCAGGCTTTCGTGGCGCGGCGCTCACGGCAGGGCTCAATTTGGGTGCCGCTTCGCGCAACACCGCCGAGAAGGTGCTTGCGTTCATCGCTGCCGGTTGTCCCGCAGCCATCGGTGCGCGCACACCGCTGTACGAAGCGCTGCCCTACGTCACCGAGCGCAGCGCACTCCTCGCGCAAATGAACGCGCAGGGCGCACGCGGATTTCAGTACATCAGCGGCTTGCTGGTGGGGGCCGAGTTTGTGAATCTGTATGTGAAGGATCAGAACACCACCTTCTCGTATACCGCGCAGGATTCGGCAAGCACGACGAGTGATCTGCTGGCACAGCTCAACGGGTTCGGCGAGCGCAGCTATCGTTTCGATGGTTTTCTCACCTCAGGTACTTACTTCGTTCGCGACAACACGGCGAGCCTTACCTACAGCTACGAACTGCCGACCGCGCCGACCGCCACCAGCGGATTTTTGACTCAGGCCAATGATCGCGGTGCGAATGGTTTCTATTTTGTGTTCACGTACCTGATCGGCGGTAACACCGTCGCCATTTATGGCAAGGACGCGAGCGACGCTCGCTACCAATACGAGCTGCATCCGTCGACTGACGTCAACGTTTCGGCCGACGGTTTCGTGACGCAAGCCAACACGCAGGGGCAACGCGGCTACAAGTTCGCGACCGGCTTTTTCTTCAACGATGGCAGCCGCAATATTTACGTGAAAGACAGCGCACAGAGCGCACGTTTTTCTTACAAAGCGTCGGCCAGCGTGAGCCCCGGCGCAGCGCTCGTCACGCAGACCAACGCAGAGGGCCAGCTCAATTTCGTCTATGCCAGCGGAATGATCTTTTTCCCGGATGGCTACGGTGGTGCGCAGCAGCCACGAAATATTTACGTCAACCCGGCCAACTGCGCGGGTTGGGTGATGTGTTCGGCGGGTGGGCCGTTTTAGTCGCACAATGGCGGAATACGGTCGCCCTTTTTCATGCATTTACTTTCATACGGAGCTTTGCATATGTTTACTTTCTGGATGCAACAACGCGCTAGCCAATCATTCGCCCTCGCAGCGATGTTGCTGCTGTCGCTGGCAGGTTTTGCCGCGCCAGCTCAAGCGCAGGACGTGACGTCTGGCGCGATAGGTGTGCTTCCGCTGACGGCGGCGGCAAACACAGCACGCCGCATTACCCTCTTTGGCGTCTGGCCCAATGGCTGTCCGCCGAACAGCGCGACCATCGTGTCAGAAACGCCAACTGCGCCGCGAACGCTGACGCTTCGTCTCAACGAACTCATGACGCTGGTGGCCTGCACGCAGGTGTTGACGCCGTTTCGGATCGAGCTTGATTACACGCCGCAAACCCCTGGCGTACTGCACATCAATCTGCTGCAGGCCAGCGGTCGCGTCGCAGCCACCGGCATGCTGGGCGTACTTGAGGCCAGCGCGATCAATGCCAATCTGTCCGGCACGTGGTTTGATGCGCCCGTTGTTGGCTCGATCCTCATGATCACGCACAGCGTCGCACAGCCTGCTGCGCTGATCGGGTCGTGGAATCTGTTTGGCCGCGACGGCCAGCCAAGGTGGAATCTCTTTCACAGCAGTCGACGGACGGCGTCGCCCAATGTGTACGAGGCCGATCTCTTCGAATATCAGTCTGCACCGAATCCGGACTGCCCAACGTCGGCGTGTCCAGTGCCGGGGTTTGCGGGCAAACCGATTGGCATGTATCGCGTGATTGCGCTCACCCGCAAGGAGTTGATCGTTGAACACTGGCTTGCCGGATTCCCGGGCGGTATTTTGGCGCAGCGCAGCGCGATGACGCGGGTTGAGTTTTAGGGTTTTTGATGGATTTCTGGCCTACATCTTTTTTAAGTAAGCTCCATTCAATATGGGCTTAGGGGCCCATATTGATTAATATCGACTATGAGTGCTTTACGGGCTTATGCCCAGGTTAAATGGGCGTTTCAGCGAAAAGCTGAGCAGAAAATATCGTGCGTGCTAGCCGCTGCAAACGGCGCAGTGAACGTCGCGTTTCACACGCAACGTCGTCACCTCCATCGACTTTGCATCGATTGTGAGCAAGCGTCCACATAACGTTTCAGCGCCGTCAATAGGGGCGAGCAGTTTCAGTGCTTCGGCTGCTTGCAGGCTCCCGACGATGCCGACCAGCGGTGCGAACACGCCCATTTCGGCGCACGCGGTTTCCTCAAACTCTTTCGTTTCAGGGTAGACGCAGTGATAGCAGGGCGAGGTTTCAACGCTCGGATCGAACACGCTGACCTGCCCGTCGAAGCGAATCGCGGCACCTGAGACGAGCGGCTTAATCGCTGCAACGCAGGCACGGTTGATGGCGTGGCGGGTGGTGAAACGGTCAGTGCAATCTAATACGATGTCGGCTCCAGCGACGGCTTGCAGCAGCGCGTCTCCGTCGAGCCGTTCCGCGATTTGATTCACGATGATGCGCGGGTTGATCGCGTGCATGCGCCACGCGAGCGACTGCACCTTAAGCTCGCCCACGCTCGCGGTCTCATGGGCAATCTGCCGTTGCAAGTTAGTCAAATCAACGCGATCATCGTCGGCGATGGTGATGGTGCCGACGCCCGCTGAGGCGAGGAACAGCGCGGCAGGGCAGCCGAGGCCACCCGCGCCGATGATGAGTGCATGGGAGCTGGCGAGGCGTTCTTGAGCGGCGACACCCCACTCGTCGAGCAGGATGTGACGGGAGTACCGAAGTAGCGCTTCGTCGTCGAGGTGACTGTCAGACATCTTGTGCGACGCTTGGTTTGCGCCCTCTCCCGCATCGCGCTGAGCCTGAAAGGCGCGAGTCCGCTTCGGGGTTAGCGTGAGGGCGGTGTTCAGCAAATTCAACATTGCAAAGAACTATCAAATTTGTATGCGATCACCCTCACCCGGCCTGTCGGCCACGCTCTCCCGCGCACCGGAGAGGGAATACATACCGCGAACTTACTTCGAAGGTGTGGCAGCAGGCACCACAGCCTTGGCCGTTGTGCCGACCGCCTCGACCGTAGAACGTACCACCGGCAGGCCTTTCAGCTTGTTGATCGCCTGCATGTACAGGTAATCCTTGTCGTTGCCCCAATCAAAGCCCTTGAGCTTTTTGTTGTCGTCGCGGGCTTTGATCACCTTGGCTTCTTGCGCATCTTCCGACGTGTCTTCGTCCGGCGTGGCTTCTTTCTTTTCGTCCTTGCCGACCAGGTGGCGGCTTAGGTCCTTTTCGCGTTGCAGCTTGGGCGACATAACGCCGTCCGAGGTCAACTGGTCGATCAGCACATCAGGCTCAATGCCGGTGCCCTGAATTGAGCGGCCATTCGGCGTGAAGTAGCGCGACGTGGTGAGCTTGACGCCCGTCGTTTGCGACAGCGGAATGATGTTCTGCACTGAGCCTTTGCCGAAGGTGGTCGTACCCATCACAGTAGCCCGCTTGTGATCCTGCAACGCGCCCGCAACGATCTCGGACGCTGATGCAGCACCGCCGTTAATCAGCACCACAATAGGCACCGTCTTGAGGATTTCCGGCGCGTTGGCGAGCGAGTCTCCGCCGCGACGCGAGTAAAACTCCTTCGACGCAAAATACTTGGTGCGGCTGCCGTCCATGCGGCCTTCGGTGTAGACCACCAGCGCATCCTTTGGCAGGAACATCGCCGACAGACCTACCGCTGCGTCAAGCAGGCCACCGGGGTTATTACGCAGATCCAGCACCACGCCTTTGAGCGGCGATTGCGCGTGCTGCTCAGCCAACACTTTAGCGACGTCCGACACTGTCGTCTCGTTAAACATGCGCACCCGCACAAACGAAACGCCCGGCTCGATCAGCTTGGCTTTGACGCCCTGAATCTTGATTTGCTCGCGCGTCAACGTGTACGTTTGTGTGCTGCGATCATCTTTGCGGAATACTTCCAGCTTGACCTTGGTGCCCGGCAAACCGCGCATCAGTTCAACCGCTTTGGTTGTGGTCAGGCCGCGCGTCGACTCGCCGTCGACTTTGGTGATCAGGTCGCCCGAGCGGAAGCCTGCTTTAGCCGCGGGCGTCTCATCAATCGGCGTGACCACTTTGATGAAGCCGTCTTCAGTGCCGATCTCAATACCGATGCCACCGAATTTTCCGGTGGTCGAAGTACGTAAATCCTTGTACGCGGAGTCATCCAAAAAGTTGGAATGCGGGTCGAGGCTCGACACCATGCCGCTGATGGCCTGCTCGATCAGTTTTTTGTCACTGACCGGTTCCACGTAGTCATTTTTGATGCGCGCGAACACTTCCGAGAAGACACGCAATTCATCAATCGGAATGACCGATTTTGAGTCTTTTTGCGCGTCAACCGTAATGGCCAGCGACAGCGCTACGCCCAACGTTGCGCCCGCGCCGATCCAGGTGAATTTTTGCCATGTTCCGCTCATTGAAAACCTCTTTAACTACGGGACTGATGCTTGCGTGACACGCACATTTAGTGCCTGAAGCGCCATATTAGACGATTCTCAGACACTAAGCTGTCGCGCCTGTAACCAAAAGTGACGCCGCTGACTCCGCTAAGGCGGCAATAAAAAAGGGCGACCCATCGTTAGATAAAGTCGCCCTGAACGTCACCACAGGCGGGCCGGGGGAAGTCCGCCTTGGGAGGACAACAACGCACGGAAGAGGGGTCAACCGCGCGTTGTCTTGCCACAACAGTAAGAACACCTGCTTTCACAAAAGTTCACGCTTTTGTTGCAATTCCTCAAAACATTACGCGGAAATCAACGCATTGGTTTCAGCACGGTTGGGGATGCCAACCCGACCGCCGAATCTTGAACATTTGATCGACGCCGCAGCGGTGGCGAATTGCAGCGCTTGTTGCAACGACTGACGTTCGGCCAGTGCCAACGCCGTGCCATGTGTCGCCGGCAGCCAGCGTGTCAATGCACACCGTATTTCGGGCAGGCAGATGGCGCACTACTGTGCCTTCAAACCACATCACGCCGCGTTCGCCCAGCGTGACGCCGCAGATGACGTTGTTGCCACCAAACGCACGCGGTAACGCGATACGCGGTGGGCCCCAGCCGAGGCTCGTCAACATCGGCTCGCTGAACACAGAATGCGTGGCACGCTGCGAGATAGTGAGCACTTCTTCCGGGTCGCCCGCATCGGCGTCAAACACGCTCGGAATATTCGCGGCGAACGCCGCGTCGAACAGCGCAATCGCACCCGGCTTCCAGCGCGAATCGGCGTGAACGGCATCGACCTGCGTCACTTCATCGAGCGGTAGCCACGACGTATCTGCCGGATAACCTTGCGACGGCGCTGAGCACACCAGCCGCTCGCCACGCGCATCCACCAGAATCGCTGCCGTCTTGGATCGTGCGCCGGGCAAGCGATGAACGTGATCTACGTTGACGTGCTCGCGCTCCAGCAAACGCACGATCTGGTCGCCAACATCATCATCGCCGACGCGGCCCCAGTATTGAGCCTCGCCGCCTAAACGTTGCACCGCAACGGCAGCGTTGGCCGCCATGCCGCCACCGGTCACAATGAATTCAGTTGCGCGAAACTTTGCAGGTGCGAGCGGAATGTGATCCACCCGAAAAATCTGATCGAGCGTGGCGACGCCGAGGCAGATGACCTTCGCTTTTCGCGGCAAAGCTTCAGGGTTCACGAACGTCCGGTACTGCCGAAACCACCGGTGCCGCGATCAGTCGCGGTGAACTCGGTCACTTCCTGAAACGCTACCTGTTGCACCGGTACGATCACCAATTGCGCAATGCGTTCCTGCGGCGCAATGGTGAAAGCCGCGCTGCCACGATTCCAGCAGCTCACCATCAGCTCACCCTGATAGTCGCTGTCGATCAGGCCCACCAGATTGCCCAGCACGATGCCATGTTTGTGGCCCAAACCCGAGCGCGGCAGGATCAATGCGGCGAATCCGGGATCGCTAATGTGAATGGCGAGGCCCGTCGGGATGAGCGCGGTGGCACCCGGCACCAGATCAATCGCGGCATCGATACAAGCCCGCAAATCGAGGCCGGCGGAGCCTTGCGTCGCATAAGCCGGAAGATAAAGACGCGCAGCGTCGCGCAGCACTTTGAATTGAATGTTCATGGTTTTGTGATGGATCGTTTACGTGAACGAATCTTGTTGCTGTGGTTCCCGCGCAGGCGGGAATTCAGGCCGAGCCGCACAGCGATTCCGGGCTACGCCTACGCCTATGCCTTAAACATCCCCGGCTCAAGACTATGTCGTTGCAACAATTTGTAAAACTCAGTTCGATTTCGTCCGGCCATCTGTGCGGCCTGTGCCGCATTGCCAGCAGTCAACTTCAAAATGCGCACCAGATAATCGCGCTCGAACGTCTTGCGCGCCGACTCAAACGACACCAGTGGTGCCGAGCTGTCATCCAGACTATGACGAATCAGGGACAACGGAATCACATGCGTGGTCGACAAAGCAACAGCCTGCTCAAGCAAGTTCTCCAGTTGCCGCACGTTGCCCGGCCACGGCGCGATGACAATCGCCGCTAGCGCATCGGGCGCAAACGTCGGTACCGGTTTGCGATAACGCGTGGCAATCTTCCTCAAAAAGTGCGTTGCCAACAGCGGGATATCTTCGCGTCGCTCGGACAGTGACGGCAATTTCAGCGCAACAACATTGAGCCGATAAAACAAGTCTTCGCGAAACGTCCGATCGGCGCGCATCTGATCAAGATTGCGATGCGTCGCGGAGATGATGCGCACGTCGACGTTCACCGTTTGCGTCGAGCCCACCGGCCGCACCGCGCTGTCCTGCAACACTCGCAACAGCTTCGCCTGAAGCGACAGCGGCATGTCGCCAATCTCGTCAAGGAACAAGCTGCCGCCGTCGGCCGCCTGAAACAAGCCTTGCTGCGCAGTCGCCGCGCCGGTGAACGCGCCCTTGGCGTAACCGAACAACTCGCTCTCCAGCAATTGCTCCGGAATTGCCGCACAGTTGATCGCCATGAACGGCTTGGCGGAGCGATTGCTCGCCGCATGAATCGCGCGTGCCAATAACTCTTTTCCGGTACCGGATTCGCCGAGCACCAGCACTGAGGCCATTGAATCTGCAACCAGTCGCGCGCGGCGCAACAGGTCGTCCATCTTGGCGCTGCGAGTCACGATTTCGGCCCGCCATGCGCTCTCTGTCGTCGTGCCGCCGGCGGAGTTGCCACCCACGCCGCTGTCACGCGCTTCTCCAGAAACGGTCACGGCTTGCGCTACTTTTTTGAGCAAATCCTGAGGATCAAAAGGCTTGGTCAAAAATCCAAACACCCCGCGTTGCGTGGCCGCTACCGCATCAGGAATCGTCCCGTGCGCGGTGAGAATAATCACCGGCAAGGTAGGGTGCTGCGCATTGATTTGCTCGAATAGTTGTAGACCATCAATACCTGGCATGCGCAAATCGGTCACCACCACAGCAGGTCGAGACACCGCGATTTGCGCCAGCGCTATCTCGCCGCTCTCGGCATTTTTTACGCGGTAACCTGCGGCCGACAAACGCAAGCTGATCAGCTTGAGCAAATCGGGATCATCGTCAACCAGCAGAATTTCAGCAGCCATAGTTCTTAATTCCTGCGCCGTTCACGGTCGAGCAAATTTTTCTCGATGGCTTTCAGCGCGTCGAGTTTCTGCTGCAAAGCATCCGCCTTTTTTTGTTCTTCTTTAAGTTGCCGCGAGCGCTCCGACAACTGCGCGAGCATGACGTCTGCCACCGGGCGCAACGGGTGGGTCGGCGCGAAGCCTCCCGTTTTCGCAACCAGCGGTTCCAGCAATCCCTGCAATCGCGCATCGTCGCCCGCAGCAGGCCCAAGCAATCCTGATATCCACGCATAGCGCAGCCGATTAACGCTGCTCTTGTCTCTATTAAATGCTGTTTGCGAGGCCACAAAATCCTTGCGCAAATCGTCCGGCGATGCATTCGCCGAGCGCGCCATTTCTATCAACAACGCAAGGCTTTGCTCCTGATCTTCCGGCAGCTTGATCGGCTCTGGCGGGGGAATTACGGCAGCGGGTTTCTCCACCTCAACATACACCGGCACATAGACCGTTTGCGTCACCGCCGGGGTCACGGGCGCTTTCGGCAGCAGCGGAATTTCCGGCGCGTTGGCGCATCCAGCCAACAATAGCGCCGACAGCAATGTCCCGATCCATGCCCTCGTGAAGAGAGCTGTTCTACGCCGCAATTGAATCTCCCTGCATCACAGTCTGTGGCCCTTCAGAGCGCGTTAAATCAAGCGGCAACCGAACCCGGAAGCGACCGCCCGGTTTGCCCGGTTCAACAACAAAAACGTGGCCTTGATGCGCCAACACATACTCGCGCACAATCGCCAAACCGAGACCCGATCCCTTGATCTTGCCATTGGTGCTGGCGTCCCCCCGGTAAAACGATTCGAACACGCGTTCCTGTTCTTCGAGCGCGACCCCAGGGCCGTCATCCTCAATATCAATCTGTGCCATCGCGCCATCAAGCGTGCTGACGATGCGTACTTTTCCACCGCGAGGCGTGTATTTGATGGCGTTTGCCAGCAGATTATCCAATACCACCCGCAATTGTTCCTTGTCGCCCAGAAGCACCGGCGCTTCACCCTGCACGTCCACCGAAATTACTCGCGACAACATCTCTAGCCTATGTTCGCGCACCACACGCTCAATTACCTGCTGCATCTCAACGGCTTCCACCTTGATTTGAGTCGCGCTCTTGTGCTGCTGATACGACAACAAATCTTCAATTAATCGCTGCAGCGACAACGTGTTGTCACGAATGATGCGCACGATGTCAGTTTGCTGCGTCGACATCTCTCCGACAATGCGGTCGTTGAGAAGTTCGGAGCCCTCGCGCACGGCCGTAAGGGGTGTCTTCAACTCATGCGACACATGACGTAAAAAGCGCGATTGATGCGTCTCCAATTCGAGCAAACGGCGACGCAACCAGTCCAGTCGTTCACCCAACGAGCGCAAGTCACGAGGCCCTTTGATCAGGATGCTTTCGTTGAATTCGCCACGTCCCAACTTGCGAATGCTGCGATCAATATTGCGCAACGGACGCGAAATCAAAATCGAAAATCCTACTGCCAGCAACAGCGCCGTTACCGCAGCGACACCCAAAAACCAAGGCCAGTTTTCCCGCGTTCTCGCCGCCATTTCGCGCAGCGTAATCACCTCACGCTCGGTCACGCGCCCGAGCAGCGCTGCCACCTGCGCCGCGTTGTCGGCGAGATCGGCAGCAGCTTCGGCAAGCTTTGGCCGCTCGCTCAACTCGGGCAAACCATTCTTGAGTGCCGCAGAGAGCACGGTGCGCTGCGCGCTCAATTTTTTAAGCACATCACGCTCTTCGTCGGTCAACGGCAAGCTCTGGCTGCGAATCAGCGATGTGTCGAGTTGCGCGTCCAGTTTGCGATAACCGTCAATCAGCGTCGCATCCTCCAGCACGATGGACTGTCGCACCACCCGCTCAATCTTGCCAGTCAGGTCTCGCAACTCACGCGACGATGCGCTGGCCGCCTCCGCCTCGCGCACCGAAAGCTGCGAGCGCTTGGCCAGACTGTCCAGCCCAAACGCCAACTCAGCCAATGCCACCACCAGTGGCACGGCGGACAGCACAAAGCAGGCGAGGATGACATTGGTGAGGGAGCGGGGGTAATACACGGATGGATTGTAGGACGCGTCCCGCCCCGCGAAGCGGCTGGGGAAGCGCGGCTAGCGTCGGGTCATCGGCAGGCTAGCGAGCCCATCGGCAAATGGGAGGACTGCCCTTTTATCCCTGCACCAAGTAATCTGCGCTCACGGGTCGCCACATATGTAGCTTGTCCAGATACGCGCTGGTAGCTTTTACGGCGCGGGTTTCGCGACCGAAGGTTTGAAAGCCGAGCTTGGAATACAGCCTCACGGCGGCCAAATTGTCGGCGGTGACGGTGAGGTTAACGAGCTCCATGCCGCTTAACTTGCGCGATTCGGCAAGCGCTTCATCAAGCAGACGTCGGCCAATGCCCTTGCCCGCGTAATCCTTCATGACGTACATCGCGGTGAGCTCAATCTTGTGCCGCTCGCGCAACCGCTGATAGGCTTCAAGCCGCACGGTGCCAATCAGCGAATCGCCCAGATCGAACGCGCCCAGCGTGATGCTGGTGGGGTCTTGCAGGCGCTTGGTCCACCAGTCGAGGGGCTTGCTGGCGCGCTCTTCAAAGCTTGACGTGAATGCCGTGTCGTGCTCGCTGTAAGCACGCAACATGAGGGCGCGATAGACGCCTGCGTCGGTGGCTTCAAGCCGTTTGATTGAGATACCAGCACTCATCGCGTTCTCCGAAATTGATTACTCCCCGGCCTGCGGCACAGGATGTTGCGCGAGCGATTCAGCTTGGGCAATCTCGCGTTCGCGAGCGCCGCGGCTAACGCGCGCCATCAGAGTGTACGCGGTAGGCACCACAAATAGCGTGAGCAAGGTGCCGAGCGTCATGCCGCCGACGATCACCCAGCCAATCACCTGACGGCTCTCCGCCCCTGCACCAACGGCTCGCGCTAGCGGAATAGCGCCGAGCACCATCGCGCCCGTAGTCATCAAAATGGGGCGCAGTCGCAGCACCGCCGCTTCAACCACAGCTTCACGAATGCCCTTGCCCTGATCACGCAATTGGTTGGCAAACTCGACCAGCAAAATGCCGTGCTTGGTGATCAGGCCGACCAACGTGATGAGCCCGATCTGGCTGTAAATATTGAGCGTGTTGCCACTCAAGTGCAGCGCCAGCAGCGCACCGGTCATCGACAGTGGCACCGTGAGCATGATGATGAACGGGTCGATAAAGCTTTCGAACTGCGCCGCCAACACCAGATAAATGAAGCCCAGCGCGAGCAGAAACACGAAGTAAATATCGCTCGACGAATCGCGGAACTCTCGCGCCTGCCCCGAGAGATCGGTTTGCACGGTTGCTGGCAACACGCGCTTGGCGGCGGCATCCATGTAGGCGAGCGCTTCACCCTGCGTGTATCCGGGAGCAAGGTTCGCGTTGACGGTGGCGGCACGCACCCGCTGGAAATGAGCGATGCCGCGCGGGCTCACGCCTTCGCGCACGGTCACCAGATTGGACAGCGGCACCATGTCACCGGTACGGTTGCGCACGTTGATTTCGCTGATCCGCTCGGGCGTGTCACGACCATCGCGCGCGATCTGCACGATCACGTCGTACTGCTCACCATCTTGCTTGAAGCGCGTGACCAGACGTCCGCCGAGCATCGTCTCCAGCGTGCGCCCAACGACATCAACGTTGCCACCCACATCAAGCACTTTGTCGCGGTTGACGCGCACCCGTAGCTCGGGCGTATTCATACGCAGATCGGTGTCGATGTTCACAAAGCCGGGGTTCTTCTGCATTTCCGCCTGCATGCGCTGAATGAAGCCCTGCATCTGCTCGTACGGCACTGCCGCGAGCACCACAAACTCAACCGGCTTTGCGCGAGGACTTTGGCCAAGAGATCCGGGCTGCGACGGGAACGCTTGCACACCCGCGAGGCCCTGAAACTTGGGCAACAATTCTTTGGCCACGTCGCCCTGCGTTCGGGTGCGGTCTTTCCAGTCTTTCAGACGCAGAATGGCGGTACCGTCGGCGACGTTCGGAAAGCCGCCGTTGCCGCCGTACGCCTGCATTTCCGGCAGTGTTCGGTAGATGCCTTCCACCTGCTCGACGTACTTCACGAGATAGTCCGACGTGGAGCCTTCAGGTGCAGATACGAAGCCGAAAATCACGCCGCGATCTTCCAGCGGCGACAGCTCGGTTTTGATGGTTTTGAACAGCAGCGCGGCCGCGCCGGCTACGATCAGCACGATCATGACGATGATCAATCGATTGTTGAGTGCGACGTTGAGCAGACGTTTGTAACCGTTGGTAAACGCGTCAAAACCGCGCTCAATCCAGTTGTAAATGGCGGAGTGTTTGGGCTGATGCCTGAGCAGCATCGAGCACATCATCGGCGTCAACGTCAGCGCCACAAAACCCGACACCACCACCGCGCCCGCCAGCGCCAGCGCGAACTCGATGAACAGCCGCCCGGTGCGTCCGGTCGCGAAGGCAAGCGGTGCGAATACGGCGGCGAGCGTCAGCGTCATCGCAACCACGGCAAAGCCGATTTCTCGGGTGCCCACCAGTGCCGCCTGCACGCGCCCCATGCCGCTTTCAATGTTGCGGAAGATGTTTTCAAGCACCACGATGGCGTCATCCACCACGAGGCCAACCGCCAGCACCATGGCCAACAAGGTGAGGGTGTTGATGGTGAACCCAAACGCGTACATCACAAAAAACGCGCCGATCAAAGACACCGGAATTGTGACCAGCGGGATGATGGTGGCGCGGAAGCTGCGCAGGAAGAAGAAGATCACGATGGCGACCAGCAGCACCGCTTCGCCGATGGTCGAGAACACCGCTTTGATCGACTCGGCGATGAACACCGAGCTGTCGTAATTAAGCTCGATCTTCATGCCCTTGGGCAACGATTCCTGAATGCGCGGCATCTCGGCAATCGCTGCCTTGGACAGGTCTAGCGGATTGCCCGTCGATTGCCGGATGATGCCGAAACCCACCGCCGTTTTGCCCATAAAGCGCTGAAATCCGCGCTCTTCCGCAGCCGCCACTTCGACCTTGGCGACGTCCCTTACACGAATCGCGTAGTTGCCCGACGTGCCTGTGGTTTGCGAGATGACGATTGCCCCGAACTCTTCTGGCGATTGCAGATCAGTTTGCGTGAGCACGTTGAATTCACGCAATCGGCTCTCGATGCGCCCTGCCGGAATCTCCACGTTTTGCGAGCGCAGCGCGGTTTCAACGTCGGCAACCGTCAGACGAAACGCGGCGAGTTTGGCCGGTTCGATGAAGATGCGCATCGACGTTTTGCGTTCGCCAAAAATGCGCAAATCAGCCGCGCCGGGCAACACCAGCAAACGCGGTTTGATCAGCCGGTTCACCGTGTCGGACAACTGCAACTGGGTGTGACTGTCGGAGGTGAGTGCGAACCACATCACCGGAAACGCGTCGGCGTCCACCTTGGCGATCACCGGCTCATCAGCCGCCTCGGGCAACCGGGCGCGCACTCGGGCCACCTTGTCGCGCACCTCAGCCGCGCCGACGTCGGGGTCTTTGCTGATTTTGAAGGTGACTGTGATGTCGCTGCGCTCGGAGCGCGAGTTCGACGTGATGAGACTCACGCCTTCAATGCCGGACAGCGAATCTTCCAGCGTCTTGGTGATTTGCGATTCGATGACTTCGGGCGATGCGCCCTTGTAGCCCGTACTGACGCTGACAATCGGCTCGTCAATCTTCGGATACTCGCGGACTGAGAGCCGCTGATAACCAATCAAACCGAGCAACACTACGACCAACGACAACACGGTGGCGAGCACCGGGCGCTTGATGCAGAGATCGAAGAAATTCATAAGGGTACTTCTATAAATCCGTTAATCCGTATAGCGATCAAATTTCGCCAAAAGAGAACATTAGCTTTTTGCTGAAACGCCCATTTAACGTGGGCTTACGTGCCTAAAGTGCTGTTTGTCAACTTTAGGCGCTTTATCGCGCTAAGCCCAAGTTAAACAGGCATTTCAATGAAAAGCTGTTGCCTGCCATTCGCAACGATCAATGATCCAACGCAAGAGCCATCGCGGCTTTCGTCGCTTCTACAGCCTGTGTTGGTCAAATTCCAACCGCACGCTTAACTCTTTTTCTCAACAGCCGGCACCGGAGCCTTGGCTTCCGCGGCGGCACTCTTACCCGCTGCTGCTGCCGCTGGCGCTGGCGCTACGCCACCACTAGCCGCACGCACCGCCACACCGTCGCGCAACCGCTGCCAGCCCGCCACCACGATGGTGTCGCCGCCGCTGACGCCGTCAACAATTTCAACCTTGCCGTCGCGACGTTGCCCGACCTCGACCTTGGTACGCATCGCGCGGCCATCAACCACTTTGAACATGATCTGGTCTTCGCCCTGCATCGCCACCGATTGCTCGGGCACCACCACCGTCTCGGCGGTGTCCGACAGAGTCAGCCGCACCCGCGCGAACATGCCCGGCTTCAACGCGCCGCTGCGATTGTCCATCTGCGCGCGCAACACCACGGCGCGGCCCGCCGTGTCGAGCTGTGGATTGACCGCGTAAACCTTGCCGGTGAACGGCTTGCCCGGCAACGCATCGAGCGCAACCGACAGCGCCTGCCCGACGCTAATCTTGGACTGAAAAATCTCCGGCACTTTGAAGTCCACCTTGATCGGATCGGTCTTCTCAAGATTCACAATGTCCTGACCGTCTTTCACGTAATCACCGGTGCTCGCGGTGCGCAGGCCGATGGTGCCGGCAAACGGCGCTTTGATGGTGAGTTTGGTGAGCTTTGCTTCGGCCAGCGACACGGTCGCGTCGGCCACGCGCATCACGTTTTCGGCCTCGTCTTTGGCCTGTCCGGAGATAAAGTTGCGCTCTTTTAACTCGGCAGCGCGATCAAATTTCGCCTTGCCCAGCTTTTGGTTGGCGCGTGCCTGCTCCAGCTCGGCGCGCGCAACAGAGTCATCCAACTGCACGAGGACTTGTCCTTTGCGAACTGGCTGGCCCTCGTTGAAATTCAGCGCCGTAATACGCCCGGATTGCTCGGCGCGCACGATTACCGACTCGTCAGAGCGGAGGCTACCAATAGCCGTCACGCTCTTCTGCCAATTGAGTTTTTCAGGCTTACCGAGTTCAACCGGCGTACCACCACCGCCACTACCGCCTGCTTTGCCGGGTGACGCGGCAGCGCCGCTCCCTGCGCCCGCAGAAGGTGCCGCTTCGCCAGCCTTACCGGCCTTACCAGCGCCAGTCCCGCCGGGACTCGTCGCCGCAGCGACCGGTACCGCAGGCGCAGCGGGCTTGCCGACGCCAAAGAAAAACATCGCGCCTGCGCCGAGAACAGCCCCAAGCACGGCAACCACCACGCCGTAAATCGTTTTTTTCATGACTCGCTACACATCTATTCACATCCCGGAATGGCCACGATTATGCGCTGGTACGATAACCTTAATCGCGCGACGTTCCGTATCATCCAGCCTTTGCACGCCTCTCTCCGCTCGTCATGAAACTCTTGTACATCCGTTCTGATAACCGCTTTTCTGCCAGCTTTGCCGCTTGCGTCGCCGTCGGCCTGATGATGGTCGGTGCTGCGTCCGCGCAAACCGGCTACCCGAACAAACCGATTCGCCTCGTCGTGCCCTTTCCCGCCGGCGGATCGGTTGACGTCACTTCGCGTGCGCTCGCACAAAAACTATCCGAGCAACTCGGACAACAAGTCATCGTCGACAACCGCCCCGGCGCGGGCGGCAACATCGGCATGGATGCGGTCGCGAAGTCACCCGCCGACGGCTACACGCTAGGCATGGGCGCGCTCTCGACGCACGCCGTCAACCCCGCACTGTTCACCAAAATGCCCTATGACGCCGTGAAAGATTTCGCCCCGATTTCGCTGGTGGTCGTCACGCCGAATGTGCTTGTGACTAACCCCATCGCGCTGCCAGCGACCGACGTGGCGAGCATCGTCGCAGCAGCAAAATCCAGCGGCAAAGTGAACTGCGCCAGCGGCAGCAACGGCAGCGCGGGCCACCTCGCCTGCGAGCTGTTCAAGCTGCAAACGGGCGCGCCGATCACCCATGTGCCTTACAAAGGAGGCGGCCCGGCGATGACCGACCTCCTCGGCGGTCAAGTGCAAATGATGTTCGACAACATGGCCTCCAGCCTGCCACAAATTAAGGCGGGCAAACTTAAAGCCTTCGCCGTCACCACGCCCAAACGCAGCGCCCTCGCCCCCGACCTGCCGACCATGGCTGAGGCGGGCTTCAAAGACTTCGACGTGTTCACCTGGTGGGGCCTGTTTGCCTCCGCAGGCACGCCACCAGAGCTGATCAAACGGCTGTCGATGGAGGTCGGCAAAGCGCTCGCCGCGCCCGACCTGCGCGAAAAGTGGCTAGCCTCTGGCGCCGAACCCGCCGCCAGCACGCCCGAAGAATTCAGCGCCTTTATCGGGAAGGAACTGACGAAATACGCGCGCATCGTCAAGGAAAGCGGTGCGAAGGTCGATTGATCGGCCACGATTGCGCTCCCGAGCTCGCGCTGCCCAGCGGGCGCAATAGGACTCCACGCGTCCATTTGCAACGCAAATGTCACGCAAGGGCGCATTTTTTGCTGTAAGCAAATTTATTAGCGGTGAAACAGCCTGGTTCAGCTTAAAATTCAAGTGCGATATGAAGAATTTGACCGGAAGCATTGTTTTTATTCGACTTTTACTAACGAGCGTGTTGGCACTCGGGGCGCTGCACGCGCCTGTTCAGGCTCAGGGCCCTAACCTGCTTTCACAAGCCGCGCTCATTTTGGACGTTAGCTCTGGCGAATCGATTTATTCCAAGAACGCCAATACTGTCACGCCCATTGCTAGTATCACCAAGCTGATGACCGCGATGGTGGTGCTCGATGCGCAGCAAAGCCTCGACCAAGTGTTGACGGTTGCCGTCGATGACCTCGATTATTTAAAGGCCAGCCGTTCACGGTTGTCAATCGGCAGCGAATTGTCGCGCCGCGAAATGCTTCAACTGTCTCTGATGTCGTCAGAAAACCGTGCCGCTAGCTCCTTGGGCCGCTTCTATCCGGGCGGACTCAAAGCTGCCGTGGCCGCGATGAACGCCAAAGCAAAAACGCTCGGCATGGTCAACACCCATTACTTCGACACCACTGGTCTCTCGCCAGAAAACGTGTCGACCGCGCGAGATCTCGCGGTCATGGTGCAAGCCGCGCAACGCTACCCGCTGATCCGCGAATACAGCACCCAATCCGATCAGTATGTGCAAATCCCCGCTACTGGGCAAACGCTGCATTACAACAACTCGAACGCGCTGGTGAAGTCAGACGGCTGGAGCATTAGTCTGCAAAAAACCGGCTTCATCCGCGAGGCCGGTCGCTGCGTGGTGATGCTGGCAATGATCGCGCAACGCCCCGTGGTTTTGGTGTTGCTCGACTCGGTGGGAAAGTTTTCAAGACTGGGCGATGCTCAACGCATAAAGACCTGGATGGAAACCGGCGAAGTGCTCGCGATCCCCAAGCCAAAAGCCGTAGTGAAAAAAGGCGTAAAAAGCAAACGCGGCAAAGCGGTAATCGTTAAGAAGCGTCGCCGCTAATCTGGCGTTAGCGCCGCGACGTCTCCAGCAGTTCTTTCGCTAATTTCTCCGTCGCCGCACCCACTTCATGCCCACCCAGCATACGGGCAACCTCCGCAAGCCGCGTCTTTTTGTTTAACGAGTTCACGCTCGTCGTTGGCGAAAGCGCGTTATCGCGCGACACCGTAAAGTGATGATCGGCATGAGCCGCGACCTGCGGCATGTGCGTTACGCAGAGCACCTGACGATTGCCCGCCAGCGTTTGCAATTTGCGCCCGACCTGCGCAGCGACCCGCCCGCCCACGCCGACATCGACCTCGTCAAACACTAGAGTCGGCACAGCAGCCGCATCGCCGCACACCACGAGAATCGCGAGCGACAGACGCGCTAATTCACCGCCCGACGCAACCTTTGCAATCGGCGAGAACGGCAGGCTGGAATGCGATTTGAACGCGAATTCGATGGATTCCGCGCCGTTGGACTCAATCTCGGCATGCCGTATTAGCGTGACATTAAACGAGGCGTTCGGCAGTGCCAGGTCGGGCAATTCAGCCGTTGCCGCGGTTGAAAGTTTCTTGGCAGCCGCAGCGCGTTTTAACGACAATTTTGATGTGGCTTCCAGCAATGCAGACTGCGTAGTAGCGACCTCACGCTCCAGCGCCTCCATGTCCTGCGACGCCGTCAACTGCGCGAGCTTTTCCTCGGTGGTTTGCCAGTGCGCCTGCAATTCTTCAGGGCGAACGCGCAACTTTCGTGCGAGCGAAAACAGCGACGACAAGCGCGCTTCGGTCTGCTGCAAACGCTCGGGATCAAGGTTCAACCTACTAGCGTACTGGCGCAACCACTGGGCCGCTTCATCCAGTTGCACGCCCGCTGATTCGATCAATTGTCGCGCCTCGCTGAGCACTGGGTCGATGCGCTCCGCTGCGACCAGACCACTTGCCAGTTGCGCGACGGATTCGCTCACGCCATCGTCGTCAGCAATCGTGGCGCGGGTTGTTTCGACGGCTTCCAGCAGCTCGTTGCTATGACTCAGCCTCGACTGCTCTTGTGACAAGGCGTCCCACTCGGCGGCGTTCGGTTTCGCTACGCGTAGATCCGCCAAATCGGTGTCAAGGGCGGCGCGTTCGCGGGCAATTGTGGCAGCTGCAGTGCGCGCGTGTGCGAGCGTGTCGCGGGCCTGCGTGGCCCTGCGAAAGGTCGCCTGCACTGCACACGCATCGTCTTCTGCCCCGGCGTAGCGATCCAGCAATTCGCGTTGCGTTGCGCTGCGCAACAACGCCTGATGCTCGTGCTGCGCGTGCAACTCAAGCAGGTGCGTGCCCAACTCGCGCATTTCCGTCACCGATGCAGGACGCCCGTTAATTTGCGCGCGGCTTTTGCCTGCGACATCGATCACCCGCCGCAGCACCACGTTGTCGGCATCAGGTTCAGCCTGCGTCGCCAGCCAGGCGCGGGCAGCGGCATTACCTGTCACCTCAAATTCAGCCGTGATGTCGGCCTGCTTTTCGCCGACTCGAACCGCAGTGCTGTCGGCTCGCGCGCCGAGCGCTAAACCGAGCGCATCGAGCACAATGGATTTCCCCGCGCCGGTCTCGCCGGTGAGCGCGATCATCCCCGATTCGAACTCGATATCGAGTCGATCAATCAGGACAAAATTACGGATGGAAAGCTGCTTGAGCACGGTTCAACAGCCTATCTTTTTAGCGGCGAAAGACCTTCCGGCGTCTCCGTCCAGCCCAGTTTTTCGCGCAGCGTATGGTAGTAGTCATAGTCCAATGGATGCCACAAACGCACCGTGTCGGCCGCGCGTTTGATCTCAACGGAATCACCTTCGGTCAGTGGAATCACGTGATGCCCGTCAATGCTCGCCAACGCCTCGCGCGCCCTTGCCACGGTGATGCGAATCACCGAATCGTCGGCCACCACGATTGGCCGGTTGGTCAATGCGTGCGGCGCAATCGGCACGATGGTGAAGGCGTTGACGAACGGTGCCATGATTGGCCCGCCCGCCGATAGTGCGTAGGCGGTGGAGCCTGTGGGCGTGGCGACGATCACGCCGTCCGCCCGAAAGCCGTATGCGAACCGGTCATTAAGCGAAATTTCAAGGTCAACCAGTGAGGTGGCACCACCGCGATTGACCACAACGTCATTGACCGCAAGATACTGCTCGGCATTTTTGAGCGAGCTGACAACACTCAGCAACACCCGTCGTTCTTCACGATATTCGCCAGCAAGCAAACGTGGCAACGATTCGGTCAGGTTAGACAAAGTCAAATCGGTCAAAAAACCGAGTCGCCCCAAATTGACACCAATAATCGGCACGTTGTACGGTGCCAGTTGCCGCGCCACCGAGATAAAAGTGCCGTCGCCGCCGAGCACAATCGCCAAACCGCTGGTGCGACCTAACTCCGCCATAGTCATGGTCGGCAGGGTGGCCACGGAATCGGTGTCAAGTTCCAGTGCGCTGTTTTGCTCCAAAATCGGCACGTAACCCAAGCCCCGCAGCAGTGCAGCCACCGCCAGCACCGTGCCGGTTAGCTCACTGGCAACGTCGCGGTTGCCGTCACGCTGTGAAGGACGTACAGCGATGGCGATCTGGCAAGGGGCGAGCAGTTGCGGCATGCACCGATTTAATCACAGAGGTTTTGCACGGAGCCGAGTGCCCACGTCTTTACAATCAGGCGATGCTTGATCCCCGTTCCCGAATTCTGCTGAAAGCGCTGGTCGAGCGCTATATCGCCGATGGCGAGCCGGTGGGATCGCGCACGCTATCGAAGCAAAGTGGGCTGGAGCTGTCGCCCGCGACCATCCGCAACGTGATGGCGGATCTGGAGGATTTGGGCTTCATCACCAGCCCGCACACGTCTGCCGGGCGCATTCCAACGCCACGCGGCTACCGCTTTTTCGTTGACACGTTGCTCATCACCAAGCCGTTGCAGCAACTTGAAATGAAAGACGTCGAGGCGCAGATTCAGGGCCAGCAACCGCAAGAGTTGGTGAGCGCTGCGGCGCGCATGCTTTCAGAGCTGTCATCGTTTGCCGGCGTGGTCGCTGCGCCGCATAAAACGGCTGCATTTCGTCATGTTGAATTCGTTCGCCTGAACGAGCGCCGGGTGCTAATGGTGCTGGTCGCGCCGGATGGTGATGTGCAAAACCGAATCCTCAATGCAGATCGCAATTTCACGCCGTCGCAACTGGTCGAAGCCGCCAATTTTTTCAATGAAAACTTCGCGGGTCTGCCGCTCGATCAAGTGCGCGCGCGGCTCACCGATGAGTTGAAGCGGCTGCGGGAAGACATGGTTGGCCTGATGACCATCGCGGTGGACACCGGTGCAGCAGTCGCACAATCAGGCGACGAACTCGTGGTGTCCGGCGAGCGGAGATTGCTGCATTCGCATGACCTGTCCGGTAGCATGGAAGGGTTGCGCAGGCTGTTCGATATGTTCGAGCAACGCACACAACTGCTGCACTTGTTCGATTTATCGAACAAGGCTGATGGCGTGCAAATTTTCATCGGCGGCGAATCGCAAATCGTACCGCTCGATGAGTTCTCTCTGGTCACCGCGCCGTACCAAGTCAATGGTCAGATCATTGGCACATTGGGCGTGATTGGGCCCACGCGAATGGCGTACGACCGCGTCATTCCAATTGTTGATTTAACCGCCAAGCTTTTGTCTTCCGCCATGCAGCGTGAGATGGGAGAGGGCTAAGCCCCTTTAAACCCTTACCTACCGCGTTCATGCAGTCCGACCCCAACGTTTCATCTCATAGC
>ENA-OBLH01000202-OBLH01000202.1-metagenomes-genome-assembly--contig:-NODE-202-length-21777-cov-5.18451_pt1 | contig 21777 bp, 19 predicted proteins | sample MGYA00153382_OBLH01 | MGnify analysis MGYA00153382
GGTCGCGGCAAGCCGTTCCTACAAACGCAACGTGCAGCGAAGATGACCGAACCCATGAAGCTCTCCGAGCTGCCGCCCGAGTTGTGGCAGCGGGTGTCGGATTTGTTTGACGAAGTGCTCGAACTCGATGAAAGCGAGCGCATCGCCTATATCCGCACGCTGTGGATTGACGAGCCTCAAGTGGCCAGCGAACTGGTCGCGCTGTTGGTGGCAGCCGCCAACGTCGATAAGACGATGACGCTGGCGCAGTCGCCATTCAACTCGGTGCTCAGCGAAGCCCTTGCCGAGCCCGGCATCGGCTACAAAGCGGGTCGGCGATTTGGCGCGTGGACGCTGGAGTCGTGTCTCGGCCAAGGTGGCATGGGCGAGGTGTGGCGCGCGGTGCGCAGCGACGGTTTGTACAAGGCGGCGGTGGCGATCAAGCTGCTGCGCGTTGATCTGCCGCACGACACCTTGACGCGCCGTTTTGCGCGCGAACGCGTGGTGCTGGCGCGGCTTAATCATCCGCACATCGCGCGGCTGCTCGATGCGGGTGTCGAGGACGGGCAGGCGTTCATCGTGCTTGAACTGATCAACGGCACGCCGCTGCTTGAGTACGTTTCCGCCCACGCCAACACGCTGGAATCGCGGCTGCAACTGGTGCGCGACATCGCCGAGGCGGTCGAGCATGCACACAACCAGCTCGTGCTGCATCGCGACCTGAAACCTTCGAATGTGCTGGTCACTAAAGACGGTCAAGTGAAGCTGCTCGACTTCGGCATTGCTGGCGTGCTCGACGACGCTTCAGCCGAGCCGATGACCAAGTTGACGCAGCTCACTGGGCGCGGCTTGACCCTCGAATACGCCTCGCCCGAACAGGTGACCGGCGGCGCGACTATGCCCGCGAGCGATGTGTATTCGCTTGGCGTGTTGCTGTTCCATTTGTGTACCGGCAACCGTCCGTTTGCGGGCAGCAGCACACGCGCTGCGCTCGAATACGCGGTGATCCACAACGACCCGCCGCTCGCGTCCGCCACCATCGCCACGCCGCAAGCGAAAGGTGCAAAAAAAATCGTAGACCAGATCGTACCGCCCGCCGACGCTTATCGTTTGCGCGGCGATCTGGACGCCATCATCAGCCGCGCCATTCGCCTCGCCCCTGAGGATCGCTACCCGACCGCTCGCGCCCTCGCCGCCGACCTCGAAGCGTGGATGTCGCAGCGCCCCACGTCGCGCCACGCGGGTGACCGCACGCACGCTACCCGGCTGTGGTTCAAACGGCATTGGAAGTTGACCAGTGCGGTTGCCATCTCAGTGGTCGCCGTGATTGCTGCACTGGGATTCGCCCTATGGCACCGCAGCAACGCGCTGACCACCACCGACATAGCGATGCGCCAACTCGACACCGTGATGGCGCAATTGCCCGCATTGGCTAGCACGGACGCCGAAGCCACGCTGGAAGCAAAACGGCAACACGCGGAACTGCTGCTACGCGTGGGCCGTCCCACCGAGGCACTAAAACGGCTCGACGAAATGTCGTTGGTGACACTGGCCAAACACGGCAAAGACAGCGCGATGTACGGCAAGTTGCAGGCGGCGCGTGCGAAGGCGCTGAACGCGCTGAATCGTCACCCTGAGGCCGATGCGGCGCAGGCCCAAAGTAGCGGCTTGCCAAAATCAAAATGAGGCGTAGCGTTAGATGATGAACGACCCGCTCACTGTAGTCGTCAAAAACGCCGCCAGCGGCGACGCAGACGCGATGCGTGCCCTCTTCGCTGATCTTTACCCGGAGATCAAGCGACTCGCTCGCACCCGATTAGCGCAGGCCGGTGGCGTGACTGGGTTGAACGCCACGGCGCTGGTTCACGAAGGCTTCATGCGCATGGCCGAGCGCGAGGGTTTGCAGGGGCAAACGCGGGTGCAGTTTTTTGCCTATGTGGGCAAAGTGCTGCGCTCCATCGTGATTGATTTTGTGCGCGAACGCGATGCTGAAAAGCGCGGCGGCGGCGTGACGCTGTTGACGATGTCGCATGCCGACGCGACGCCCGCTGCGTGGATGGAAGGCACCGATCTGATTGACCTCGACCGCGCGCTGGAGCAACTCAAAACGTTTGACGAACGGCTCTATCAAATAGTCGAAATGCATGTGTTCTCAGGCCTCGCCTGCGCCGAGGTCGGCGCGGAATTGGGCATCACCGAACGCACCGTCAATCGCGACCTGTCGAAGGCGCGTGCCCTGCTGTCGCAGGCGTTAGGGTCCGCTACGGCTGCGCCCGACGATGTCGGCGCACGTTAGCCAATTACGTCTGTCAACTACACCCTTTGTAGGAGCGGCTCCTACGCACAACCGCAGCACTCGCGCAAGCAATGATCACCCCGTTTAACGTCCGACCTGAATCATGGGCTCGCATCTCGGCGTTGCTGGACTTGGCCTTTGATCTTGATGCCGGTGAGCGAGCCGCGCTACTCGCAAAAACCAGCGCAGAGGACGCAGAACTCGGCGCTGAACTTGCGCGCTTGTTACCCGGCGTCGATAACGACATCACGGCGACCAGCATGCCGAACGCCGCGCCATTCACGTCCTTACTCAACCTCGCACTCGTCAATCAGGCGTCGCACGACAGCACCGGTGCGACATTTGGTGGCTGGACGCTCAGCGAAAAAATCGGTCAAGGCGGCATGGGTGAAGTGTGGCGCGCGGTGCGCAGTGACGGCATGTTTCAGGGCACCGCAGCGATCAAATTGCTACGCAGCGATTTGCCCGCCGACAAATTGGCCGCTCGGTTTGCGCGAGAGCGCACGGTGCTGGCGCGACTCAATCATCCGAACATCGCGCGCTTGCTCGATGCGGGTGTGGCCAACGATCAGGCGTTCATCGTGCTGGAGTTGGTGCAGGGGTTGCCGTTGCTCGCGTATGCAACGTCGAACGCGCCGACGGTGGCAGATCGTGTGCGTTTGATTCGCGATTTGACGCGTGCGGTGGAGCATGCGCACAGTCAGCTCGTACTGCATCGCGATCTGAAACCATCGAACGTTCTGGTCACTGAAAATGGTTCGGCAAAACTGCTGGATTTCGGGATTGCGGCAGCACTGGATGAAGCGACACAGAATGAAACGACGCCGAATTTGACGCAACTCACAGGACGTGGTTTGACGCTGGAATATGCAGCGCCTGAACAGATTCTCGGTGAGCCGACGGTGGCTGCGAGTGATGTGTATTCGCTGGGTGCGATGCTGTTTCATTTACTCACAGGGCAGCGTCCATTTGCGGGCAGTGCCAATCGCGCAGCGCTGGAATATGCAGCGGTGCATACGGAAGCGCCGAGGGCATCGGAGGCGGTTCGCCCCCCTCACCCCAGCCCTCTCCCGCTCGGGGAGAGGGGACAGAACAACACGGAGCAAATTTCACCTCCTGCTGACACCGCCAAACTCAAAGGCGATCTAGACGCCATCATCGCAAAGGCCCTGCGCAAATCACCCACCGAACGCTACGCCACCGCTAGCGCGTTCGCCGCTGATCTCGACGCATGGCTTGCGCAAACACCCATCTCCATCCGTGCCGAGGATCGCAGCTATCGCTCAAGGTTGTGGTTGCGTCGCAACTGGGCGTTTGCGGCGCTGGGCGCGGTTGCTGTGACTGCCATGACGGTGGGCCTTAGCGTGAGCTTGTGGCAGCGTAGCGTGGCCATCGCCAACGCAGCGCAAGCGCAAACCGAGCGCGTCTTGGCGCAGAGCGAGGCGATGCGCGCGACCAAGGTGGCGGACTATCTGGGCGAGCTGATTCAAAGTGCGAGCCCGGATAAACACGACGGCAAATGGCCCACCGTTTTGACGCTGTTGGAGCAGTCTGAGAAAGACCTTGGTCGCCAATTTGCTGATGACCCGAAGACGCAGGCAACGTTGCTCAAGCGCATGGCCGAGACCAACGACGCGCTCAATCGTGATACTGTGGCGCTCGCGCAGTTACAGCGGTTGCAGCAGGTGCTGGCAGCCACCGAGCCCGCCGATTCCGACAACCTGCTCGATGGGCAACGACACACAGCGCTTTTGCTGCGTCGGATGAATCGGCATGTTGAAGCGCTCGCAATTGAGGCGCTGTTGTTGCCGAAATTCGCGACGCGATTCGGTCGCAACAGTGAGCAATACGCCGATCTGCAGATGGGGATGTCGAGCTCGCTCGGCGGCGTTGGCCGGATGGCGGAGGCCAGGCAGGCGTTGACGGACGGTGCCGCTATCGTCATGCGTCTGTACCCGAATGATCTAGGCCGCCGCGTGGATCGCGTGAACGACGCGACCGTGCTGCTGACGCAACGGGCAATGTGGCGAGAAGCGCTCGACACGTTGACAACCGTTGAAGCCGATCTGCCCGCATTCGCGAAACTCGGCGGCTCACGATCACGCGACGCGCTGATGATGCGCCGCAATCTTGAGGCAATGCGCATCCGCATTGGCCGCTACGACGGCGTTGAGCAGCGACTGCAAGATATTCGTCAAGAACTTGACACGCTGCTCGGCAAAGACAACGCGCTGTCGATTGGCGCGCTGGATTTGCTGGGCAGTCTTGCCTGCGAAACCGGTCGCTTCGCCGATTGCCTGAGCATCAGCAATGCGCTGATTGATGCGCTGGCGCGGCAGGCGGGCAACGATGGCACGGCTGCAATTCTGAATGAAAAAATCGCACGGCTGCACCTCGTTCAAATGCTCGGCCAATCACCGCAGCCATCCGCAAAAGCGCAGCTTGAAGGCTACGTCAGAGCGCTGCCGCCATTGATGCGGGACGCCAGCGCCAGACGTGCGGCAACGTATCGCATGGTGTCCGACGCGGCGACCGCTGCGGGATTGTTTACGCTCGCTGATGAGGCGCAGCAACGCGCACGCGATGACCTGACCGCGATCGAAAACTCGAACCCAGAACGCGCGGCGCAGGTGGATCGCGCCGCCGCGTTGACGGCCTATGCGCGCGGCAACCCGAAGCGTGCCGTCGAGTTGCTCAGTGAGCGATTTCGCGTTTATGAACTCGCCACAGAAGGCGATTCGCCACGACGTGCCACGCTGTGGCTGCAACGGGCGCTCTACGAAATCGAATTCGACTCCGTCGCTGCCAGCAAATCAATCACCGAGAGCCGCGCAATGTTCAGCCGAGCCGGTGGGCCACAACCACAATTCAAGGCGCTGCTCGCGTACGTGGATGCGCGAATTGCAAGCAACGCAGGCGCGATTCGCGCCGCGGAGGACGCGGTAGATCGCGCCTTCCTACGCACCGATACGCGTAAAAACAACGCTCCGTGGCGCGTGCCGCGCTTGTCGAGTTTATAGCGAGGTGCGAGATCACTACAGCCTATCAGGTGGCGCACGCAGTAGTCGTTGCTGCGCCCGCTACGCTCAACGTTTTTATTAGCCACATCAATTCGGCAACACTACACTACCACGCTCGTAACCCGCGACGGCCATCGCAGACCGTCACACAGTCGCGTGCGACTCTTCTACTGCAACACCAACTCCACGCGCCGATTCTTTGCGCGGCCCTCTTCCGTGGTGTTGGTTTTTACCGGCGCGAGGCTTGCCACGCCATTGCCGGTGAGTCGAGCGCGATTAACGCCGTAGTTGGTCGCGAGCGCCGCCACGACTGACTCAGCGCGACGCTTGCTCAGCGCCATGTTCGAATCAATACCGCCGACGTTATCGGTGTGGCCGACGACGTGCAGTTTGAGGTCGGGACGTTGCTTGAGCAATTCACCAATCTGATCGAGCGACGCCTTACTTTCAGGCTTGATGTCGGCCTTGCCGCTATCAAAATAAATGCCGTACAGCGCTACGCGACCGTCGGCATCAATGCTCCTGGCCATATCACTTGCGGACAGCGCAACCATCTGCTGGTCGCGCGCTTGCGGTTCCACGCGTGACACCCACACCGTGAGTTGATTTTTGTAAGCGTCGGCGCAGTACGCTGAGAATATTTCGGGGTTGGATGCAGCGACGGCGAGCGTTGCACCGGTTGCTTTATTTTCCAGCAAAGCATAGCGAATCGTGGTGACGCCATAGGAGCCGCATGCCGCAGCGCTGCTCTCGCCGATCTGGTCAAAAAAACGTGTCGGCATCATCGCTTTGACGATCGAATACTTGAGCTGACCGCTGCCCGCCCCGCAGGCGTCTCCCGCACATTCAAACACGGGCTGAAAGCCATCTGCGCGAGCCTGCTGCTGATAATTGCGAATGACCTCCAGCGATGAACGCGAGGCGGGCAACGTGTACTGCAGCGCTACGCGTTTTCCAGAGCGCGCCAACGCCGGATAAGTCTCCTCGACGTCGCGAACCTTGGCCGATGGAAATTTCAACTCGTCGTAGGCAACATCATCACGATAAACCAGCAACGAGCCCGCGTATCGCTTGATACCGGGCGGATCGGTCAATCCTTTCAGGTCGGCGGTGGGCACATCGGTCGCAGCAGCCAGCAGCGGCAGAGCTGCCAGCAACGAGCCAAGCAGACTGCGGCCAAAAGTAGAGATCGAGTGTGAACGCATATGAATTTCCTTGAAGCGAAACGAATCGAGATTAATACGATAGACGAAATCGCCCGCGTAAGTCCGACATCACTATGCGGTTCGCCGCCAATCTCAGCATGCATCAAGGCATCCCGCTAATGCAGCAGGGCGGCATAGCTTTTGATGGATAGGCCCATTAAATATGGGCCTAGCGCCAATTTTAGTTAAAAGTCGATAAATGCGCTTTTAATAGGACGAGCCCATGTTAAATAGGGCTGAGCGAGCAAAGCTGATAGCGCGAAACGCTATCCAGCCATGCACCAACCGACCATTTCGCGCATGCAGAAACCAGCGTCACGGGACTTGCGCTAAGCATTCATCGCCGCACATTCGGCGCGGGCAAGCCCTCGATCATTACGTTCACGCACGACGGCTTGCCTGATGCAATAGCACGTTGCGCTGCTGGCATGAGCGCATCCGCACTCGTCACATATTCGCCATGTCCGCCAAAGGCAACCGTGACCTGATCGTAGCGTGTAGGCAGCAACTCGCAGCCAATCAGGCGCTCACTGCCGTAGTCGCGCAATTGAATCTGGTATTCGGCATTCCATCGCGCATCGTTGCCAACGACGGCCAAAAATGGCAAGCCGTAGCGCACGGCTGTGTCCATTTCAGCCGTGTGAAAACCGAAGGTGCCGTCGCCCATGACGGCAATGATCGGCGCGTCAGGCACGGCAACGCGCGCGCCCAGTGCGAACGGAAGCGCCGCGCCAATCGCACCCGCGACGCCGTTGATCACGCGATGCGGCGCGTTGAGACAAGCCTGCGCCCACTGCCCAATTTCTCCGCCATCAGAAATGAAAACGGAGTCGGGATGACTGTCCAGTAGCGCTTGCAGCGGACGAAGCGCTTGTACCGGATGCAGGCGATCAGCGATGCTGGAGGTGGCGCTTAGCCATGCGTCGGGTCGATAGGCAATCGCCGCGCGCACGTCATCGAGCCAGGCGGCACGCGGTTTGACGGTGGACGTACTGGCCGCGATAAGCGCTTTTATCGCTGATGGCGTATCGGCCTCAGCCGTTGCGATGAGACGCGAACCAACGGCGCGCCGCGAACGCTCCAGCTCATCCTTTTCCGCATCAATTTGCAGAAATTCACAATCGGCTGCGAACGCTGGAACTACTCCAAACTTCAGCGTGAAATCGAGACGCTTGCCGAGCAACAAAACGCAATCACTAAGCGCTAGCATTTGCGCGAATGCGCCGAGGCTGGGGTCACCGACGCCGCGCGGGCTTTCCATACCGATTACTGGAATGCTGGTTGCGGCTTCAAGCTCGGCAAGCTGGTCACGACGAACGCGCGTCATGCTGGCTGGGCCGGTGAGAATCAGCGGTCGTTTAGCTCGCGAAAGCTTCGCGAGAAAGGATGCCGCATCGGCGTTGGACAACGGCATCGCTGTTGGCTGGAACGCAGTCGAATCTAGGGCAGCATTTGCCGCGCTAGTCTCGCCATCCAACGCGTCCGTAGGCAAGCTCAAATGCACCGGTCCGGGCCGCCCCGACTGCGCAACGCTTATCGCCCTCGCCATGTCGGACGCTAGCGCATCCGCGCTCGCGCTGGTCCACGAAAGCTTGGTCACGGGTGCGGCCATCTCGGCCTGCCGCATCTCCTGAAAAGCGCCCATTCCCAATTGATTATTCGGTGCATGACCGGATAACAACACTACGGCCGACTCAGCCATCTGCGCCGTGTACAGCGCAGACACGGCGTTGGCATGACCGGGACCGCCGGTCACGAGCGCGACGCCGGGCTCGCCGGTGATGCGTGCGTACGCGTCGGCCATGTGTACGGTCGCGGCTTCATGGCGAGTGTGTATCAACTCGACGCCTGCATCAAACGCCGCGTCAAATACCGGCATGATGTGATTGCCGGACAACGTGAAGATGCGCTTGACGCCCGCGTGTTGCAGCGATTGGATCAGGGCATCAGCGCCACGTTTTTTGTTTGCTGTCATTTCTGGTTATCTGCGTTCTCTGTTTAGCGGAGCTTACTTATCGGGAAAAATCGCGAATGCGTAATTTCGGTTCAAGTGATCAAACTTTCGCCCGGTTTCACGCGAGTGAAAACAACCGGTTGTTCAGTTAATTCCAGCGTGTCTCGGTGTTTGCGCACCACCGTGTAGCGCGACGTATTCAGGTCGCCCGCCTCTGGAAAGTCTTCGCGGAAATGTGCGCCACGTGAGTCCTCGCGTGCGAGGGCAGCCGTCGTGATCGCGTGACTGACGCCGATCAAGCTGCGCAGGTTCAGCCAGTCGTGCCAGGAGAGGTTAAACGCACGATCATCATCGGCCACACCGACGCGATCAAGCTCATCATCCAGCGCACGCAATTGCGATTGCGCGCGTTGCAAACCGTCCTTCGTGCGCAGAATGCCAGCGTCTTGCCACATCGTGTCGTACAGCGCTTCGCGCAGCGGCTGTGTGCTGCCGTGCTTGCGATGGAACGGCGCATCATGAAGACCCATCTGCTGCTGAATCAATGCTTCATCGGGTGCTTCCCAATGACCCTCCTTGCGTACCCAAGCCGCCATCGCGTCACCCGCGATACCGCCGTACACCGTCGAATTGGCGACACCGTTGCCGCCTAAACGATTGGCACCATGCACGCCGCCGGTGTCTTCACCCGCAGCAAATAGTCCTGTCAATGACGTGCGGCAATCGCCGTCAAACACCACGCCACCCATCATGTAATGCGCAGTCGGCACCACCTCAACGCGCCCGCCCGCAAGATCAAATCCACAATCGGCGCAGCGATCCACCATGCCCTTGAAACTCTTGCGAACGGCGTCCTCGCCGAGGTGCTTCATTTCAATGAACACGCCGCCGTTTGGCGTGGTGCGTCCTGCCCGCATTTCTGAAAAAATGCTTCGCGAAACAATGTCACGGGTAGCCCGCTCACCACGCGAATCGTAGCTGTGCATAAAGCGCTCACCCGTGCCGTTGAGCAGATAGCCCCCCGAACCGCGCAGGCCCTCCTCAAGCACCGTACCCGTCATGCGCGTGCCGGTGCCTGCAAGCAGCCCGGTCGGATGAAACTGCACCATTTCCATATCGCGCAGCGCAAGCCCTGCGTCAAGCGCCATCGACAAGCCGTCGCAACTTTTGTCGCCACTTGGCGTGTGAAATTTGTACATCGTGGGCCCGCCGCCCGTCGCTAGCAACACCGCTTTCGCCTGCACGAAAACGTAGCCACCGGTGCGCACGTCAATCATCAGCACGCCAGCCAGCGCATCGCCCGCGGTGTTGGTGATCAGCGCGATGGCACGGTGCTCCTCCATGCGCTCAATCTTTCTCGCCCACACCTGCTCAGCCAGCCGATTGATGATCTCGATACCGGTCTGGTCACCCTTGTGTACGGTGCGATCAAAGGTCTGCCCCGCGAACGCCTTTTGATGCACCGTGCCGTCAGGATTGCGATCAAAAAAGCAGCCGAGTTCGTTTTCAAGCTCGTGAATGCGCTCCACCGCCTTGGTCACCAGCGTCCATGCGAGATCCTGATCGGGCAGCCACTTGCCGCCCTCGATGGTGTCCATGAAGTGTCGCTCAACAGAGTCGCCCGCCGCCAGCGCCACGTTGTAGCCGCCCTGAACCATGCGCGTGCAACCGCTCTTGCCCAGCAGTCCTTTGACGGCGACGGTAATCTTCATTTCAGGCGCTGCCTGATGCGCATGCAGCGCGGCAAACAGCCCTGCTCCACCCGATCCGAGGATCAGAATATCGGTCTGGCGACGAATAACTGCTCTCACGCGCTCACGCCCAGTCGTGCCAGCGCTGCTGCGCGCCTAGACGCGACATTTGCCTGCACCACGTCATAAAGCGATTGGCCATGCGAGTCCATCGCCACTAGCAACGGCCCAAAGCCGCGAATGCGAAATTTCCAGAGCGACTCGGGATTGAGATCATCAAGATCAACGTCTTCAATCTGCTCCACCCATGTCGTCTCAAGTGCCGCCGTGCCGCCGACGATAGCGAGATATGCGCCACCCAATTCTCGAAACGCAGCGAGAGAGCCTTCACGCATGCCGCCTTTGCCGATGATGAAGCGCACCCCCATCTGCGACATCAACTGCCGCGTGAATCGCTCCATGCGGTCGCTGGTGGTGGTGCCGATGCAGACGGGTGCGTAGCCCGCTGGGTATTGCGCAGAGACGGGTACTTTTTTTACATTGGGTGCGGTGTGAATCACTGCCTGCCCGTTCAGGTCGAAACGCGTCGTTCGTCCCTTGTCGAACAACGCGATGTAGCTCGCATCGCGAATGCCGTACAGCGTTGTGTTCAGCGTCACCGTGTCGTTCACGTGCAGGCTGCGCAATTGCGCTTCCGTTACTGGCATATCGAATTCGTAATGCGCCATCTCAGTATCCGTACGCAACGCCAGCGGGCGTAATCGTAGCGCGCGCGCGCCGCGCCGAATGACATTGCATATTTACCGCTACCGGATTCATGGTGATGTGGGTCGCAGCCAATTCGATATGTACGGCAAACGCGGTAGAGTCGCCGCCCAGCCCTTGCGGACCAACGCCCAGCATGTTGACCGCCTCGGCGAGTTCAACCTCAAGTGCTGCGCCATCCGGGTCGCTGCAATGCGAGCCGAGTGGACGTGTCGCCGCTTTTTTTGCCAGATGAACGCACAAATCCGACGTGCCGCCGACGCCAACTCCTACGATGGTTGGCGGACAAGTTTTGCCGCCTGCCGCGATCACGCAATCCACCACGAAGCGCTTGATCGCAGCGATGCCTTCCGCCGGAATCGCCATGCGCAAAAACGAGTTGTTCTCTGACCCGCTGCCCTTCGGGATCATCTCGATCTCAACGGTCTGTCCGCGGTCGTTGAAGTCCACGTGAATGACCGGCACACCTTCGCCGCAACTCGTGTGCTGATTCTTCCGCGTCAGCGGATGCACGACGGACGAGCGCAATGGATGTTCCTGCGTGGCGCGCGTGCAGCCGCGCACCAGCGCCGCCTTGAGCGCGGCACCGTCGAATGAAACGCCTGAGCCAATGGTGACGTTGTAGATCGGGATACCTGTGTCCTGACACAGCAGATTGTTGGTGTCTTCCGCCACCTTGATGTTGGTCACCATTGTGGCCAGCATGGATTTGGCGGTGGCATCGGTCTCAGTTTTTTGCAGACGATTGAACCCGTCCTTGATATCCGGCGGTAATGATTTCAGCGCTTGAATATAGAGCGCCTTAGCGACCTCTTCCACCGCTTCCATATTCAGTTTCATCGAGTGTTTACTGCTGCTGAATTTTGCGTTCGCGAACGACCTTGGCCCATGTCATGCTCTCGGCGCGGATTGCATCGGCAAACTGCGTGGGGTTGTTGGCGACCGGCGTCATACCAACCGCGAGCAACCTTTGTTTGGTGTCGTCGGTTGCCAAAATCGTGGCGCTGTCGCGCTGCACTTTATCGATGATGTCTTTGGATGTGCCCGCAGGGGCGAGCAGGCCAAACCAGCCAACGTTGACGAAGCCCGGCAAGCCAGATTCGCCGACGGTCGGGATGTCTGGCGCGGCGGGGCTACGTTCAGCGCCCGTTACACCAAGTGCGCGCACCTTGCCTGCTTTGATGAACGGCAGCATCGCGGCCAGATTGCCGGGCAGCATTTCCACGCTGCCGCCTGCTACGTCGGCCAGCGCCAGGGACTCACCCTTGTACGGCACGTGCTTCACATCAATACCTGCGGTGTAGAGAAAGTTTTCACCCGCCATGTGAACCTGACTGCCAATTCCCGCCGATCCGAAATTGAGGACGCCGGGTTTTGCCTTAGCTAGCGCAATCAGTTCAGTGATGTTTTTTGCAGCAACACTAGGCCCGACCACAATCACCATCGGGCCTTGCGCAACGTTGGTGATCGGCGCGAAGTCTTTGGCGGCGTCGAACGGCATCTTGGCATAGATGTGCGGGTTGACCGTCACAATCGAGCCTGACGCCATCAGCAGCGTGTAACCGTCGTTAGGCGCTTTCGCAACTTCTACCGCACCGATGTTGCCACCGGCTCCGGTCTTGTTTTCCACGATGACCGTTTGGCCCCACGTCTCTTGCAGGCGCTGTCCCAACAAACGTGCCACCACGTCGGTGGTACCTCCCGCCGGGAACGGCACGACGATGCGCACCTGTCTGTTAGGCCACGCGGTGCTCTGCGCTGCGGCGGGTGCGACGGTCATCGCGCATATTGCCGCTATTGCCAATACGGATGAAATTTTTATCAGTGTTCTACGCAACATTTGTAAGCACTCCTTTGTTGTTTCACATCAAGCGCGTCGATCTCTCGTGGCGGCGTCACTTGCCAATACCTCAGACTCGAACCATGCAGGTCGAGTTCACGCCAACATAATGGCTCCAAGCAGCACGCCAACCGCAACGCTGGCTGCCAGCGCCACTACGATCCACAATTTTCGCGTTCCGTGCCACTGACCAAACTCGATGATTAGCAGCCGTGTGCCTCCCGCCATATGCGCCGTGAGCAAAATTACCAGTCCCCACTCGGCAAACTTGAACAGCGGCGCATCGGTCCAGCGCAGAAAGCCATCCAGCGCGGCGGCACCTTGCAGACTGGTGCTAAGCGCCCAAAAATGCAGTGGCAAAAAAAGCGCAAGCGCGATGCCTGAGAGGCGATGAACCACAAACGCCCAATATCCGACGTTGCCGCGAGCGCGCCAATCGTTGCGGCGCATGGTCGGTGGTTTGTGCATGCTGCTAGCCTGCATAAACACCCCACACCGCACGCAGGCCGAGCACCGTCAGCAGCAACGTGACGAGCAGCAACGCGACGTGCAGTGATCGTCCGCGCCACCGCATCCACTCCTCAGCGATGCGGGCCAGTCCAATCGGCGCGTGCACCAGGACGCTCAGGACAAACACCACGTAAAAAATCGCAAAGGGAACGTTGCCACGGGTACGCCCCAAAATTTCCGCCGCCGAAAGACCGCCGCGCATCGCATACAAAATCGTCACAAGATGCACCAGCACGCAAAGCGCCAGCAGCATCGCGCTGATGCGTTGCGCGTACCAAAGCTTGGCCTGCGTCGACGCTTTCAATCCAGCTTTCCACGAATAGCCGCGCGCGCGGTGAGCCGTTTGAGGCCGCTGATCCCGGCCGTGGGTTCAATGCCCTTGGGGCAACGTTCTGAGCAGGTCGTGTGCGTGTGGCAGGCGTGACAACCTGCGTCGCCAGCGACGGATTTAAGCCGATCATTCTGCGCCACATCGCGCACATCATTGACCAGCGACCACGCGCGATTGAGCGCGGCGGGGCCGAGATAATCGGGCCGCCAGCTCACCGTGTCGCAGGACGCGTAGCACACGCCGCAGCCGATGCACTCGATGGCGGCATCCACTTCTTTGCGCTGGACAGAATCTGGCTTGACGTTGCTGAATTCGTCGTTACGCGTCAAAGTGCCGGTGAATTGCCCCTTTGCACGCGCCCATTTGTCGAAAAATTCCGACATGTCAGTGGTCAGATCTTTGATGATCGGCAGATTTGAAAGGGGCGCCAGTTCCAGTACGTCGTCCCTCGCCTCATCAGCAACTTTGGCCACATGCGTGCGGCACGTCCAGCGCGCGACGCCATTGACCGACATCGCGCACGAGCCACACATGCCAACGCGGCACGAAAAGCGGTAACTCAGCGACGGATCGATTGAGCGCTGCACGTAGGTCACCACATCGAGCACGCTCTGGCTCGCCAGTCGTGGCACATCGTATGCGACAAACGCGCCTTGCTGCCCACCGCGCCAAATCTTTACCTTCAACGGACGCATCAGGGGCAACCTGCGCACATTGAGCAAGCCTCCGCGAAACAGTGGCTGAATACAAATTTCATAAACGGATTATGGCGGAGGGTATGCGTCAGGAAAAGCGAATAATTGTCGCTTTAAGCTAAAGTTTTTCTTTACTTATGAAGCGCTCACTTCGCCTTTCGAGTGAATCAACTTTTTAACCATAGCCCGCGAAAGCAGCGACTCATGCCCTCCATCCGCGTTCTCAAAACCTTTCTCTCGGTCGCCAGACAGGGCAGCTTTGCGGCGGCGGGGGCGGAAATCGGTCTCACAGCGGCAGCGGTAGGCCTGCAGATGCGCGCGCTTGAAACAGACTTGGGGCAATCGCTCTTTGATCGATCAGGTCGCACCATCGTTCTCAATACAGCGGGGCGTATCGCTGTAGCACCCACCGTGGAGTTGGTACAACGCTACGAATCGCTGGCGAGCGTTGACACGGGCGGTTTGGGTGGCACGGTGGTGATGGGGGCGCTGGTATCCGCGCTGATGGGCGCGTTTTCAGGGGCGCTGTGGCAATTGAAACGTGACCATCCGTTGCTGGAGGTGAAGCTCTTCGCAGGGCTGTCCGCCGATTTTGCGCCGCGCGTCGAAAATGGCGAACTGGATGCAGCCGTTACGACACATTCGCCGCGAACCTTGCCAGCGACGCTACAGTGGACGCCGCTTTACACCGAACCGATGGTGCTGATCGTTCCGAGTCGGCCACATTTCAAACTGGAAAGTGATCCGCTGGATATCTTGCGCACCGCACCTTTTTTACGCTTTGATCGCACCACCTGGACCGGCGATTTGGTCGCCAATGTATTGGCGAAATCGCGGGTGAAGGTGGTCGAAAGTATTGAGGTGAATTCGGTGGAAACGATTGTCGCACTGGTTCGTCAGGGCTACGGCGTCTCCATCGTGCCCAAGCTCGACAATGTGAAGTGGGCGCGCGACACCGATCTACGAATAATCACCATTCCCGGCAACCGGGTCGAGCGCAGAGTGGGATTACTTGAACGGACACAGCACTCTCGCAGGCAATTCACTGGCGAAATCAAGAAGCACTTCAAGGCGCGCGGCAACCGCGCGCAAGTAGGCGTTTAGGCCAGCGCCGCAAACACCGACGCGGTGATCGAGTCCACATTGCCAATGCCGTTGACGCGCTTGTACTTTGGTACGCCCGGTGCGCCGCTCTTGGCGAGGTCGCCGTAGTAGCCGAGCAGCACTTCGGTTTGGTCGTGATAGACCTTGAGCCGCGTCTTGACTGTTTCTTCGCGGTCATCGTCGCGTTGCACAAGGTCTTCGCCGGTCACATCGTCCTTGCCTTCCACCTTTGGCGGGTTGAAACGAACGTGATACGTGCGGCCCGACGCGTGTGAACGTCGACCCGTAATGCGTTCAAGAATCGCCTCGTCCGGCACCGCGATTTCAAGTACGTAATCGAGCTTGACACCCGCGTCCTTCATGGCCTCAGCCTGCGGAATGGTGCGCGGAAAACCGTCGAACAAATAGCCATTCGCGCAGTCTGGTTGCGTCAGGCGCTCCTTGACCAAGCCGATGATGATGTCGTCACTAACCAGCGCGCCGGAATCCATCACGTTCTTTGCGGCCACACCCATCGGTGAGCCCGCTTTGACGGCGGCGCGCAACATGTCGCCCGTGGATATCTGCGGAATCGAAAATTTCTCGCAAATAAACTTTGCTTGCGTGCCTTTGCCCGCCCCCGGGGCACCAAGAAGTATCAGTCGCATGTTGTCCGTCCCTTGTCGATAAATTGCTCTTTTCTTGATTATCGCCTGCAACGACTTGCACGTGGCTTACGCTCCTACGCCTGCGCTGGATGCGTGTGTCAACTTTTTGATACGGGCCATATTCTGTAAGGGTTGAAGACGCATTTCTTAATTAGTCGACTTGGTAATAAAACGCCAGTCTGAACCTATTTATGGGGGCATTTGCGGCAAAGCTGATTCGTAGGTTCACGCATTGGGTGTTGATTGTTGTATGCACACCTCTAAACTTTTCGGCCTCATGGCAGTACTCGTCGCGCGTCTTTGCTGACGCCTGCTAGTCGCCCTATGTGCGCTAACGCACTGACGGTGGCGCATCGATCAATCAGACTTCGTTGCGAAGTTGCAGACGGATAAATCTATTTGCCGAGCTACGTTGACGAAGTCACTAGGCAACCTGCGAAAACAGCAAACAATGAATTTCCCGAGACACCCCACGCGACGCGTGCGCCATGCTGGTGCAAGGCGACGAGCGCTTCCCGCGCAATGCCAGATCGTATGTACGTTCGCGCGGTAGGCACCGCGACGCCCGAAGCGCGCTACACCAAAGCGGAGTGTCTCGACGCCTTTCAACGGTCCGAATGGTTCGCCCGACTCGATGCGCGTTCGCACTTTATTGCGCGCACTGTGCTGCAACGGGACAACGGCATCGAATCGCGGCGGCTCGCCGTTGATTCGCTTGACGACGTGTTCGCCATTGACCCAAACACGTTGTTAACCCGTTTTCTCAAGCATGCGCCGGCACTGGCCGCATCTGCGGGACAGCGTGCGTTAGCCATTAGCGGCCTTGATGCGCAAGCGATTGACGCCGTCCTTGTCAGCACCTGCACCGGTTATATCTGCCCCGGCTTGTCGGGTCACGTCATTGAACGGCTCGGATTGCGCGCTGACGTGCAGGCGTTCGATCTGGTCGGTCAGGGCTGCGCCGCAGCGCTGCCGAACCTGCAACTGGGTCGCGCGCTGCTGGCGTCAGGCTCATGCGAAAACGTGCTCTCCGTCTGCGTCGAGGTAAGCAGCGCGGCGATGTATCTCGACAACGATCCCGGCGTGCTGATCAGCGCGTGTCTCTTCGGCGACGGCGCGGGCGCTGCGGTGCTGTCGCGAAATGCATCGCCAGACGGACGCCGAATCGAGTGGATCGACAGCGCATCCCTGATCAATCCCGGCGAACGCAAAGCGCTGATGTTTGAACAGAAAGACGGCATGCTGCGCAACATCCTCACCCGCGCGGTGCCAACGCTGGCGGCCGATTATGCGCACCGCGTGCTTGACACCGTGCTTGATCGTGCGGACCTCGGCAGCGCCGACGTCAGCGCGTGGATCATGCATGCCGGTGGGCGCGACGTGCTGCTGGCGCTCGCTCGCGAACTTGATCTCACCAGCGCGCAGGACTTTCGCTACAGCGCCGCCATGCTGCGCGAATACGGTAATTTGTCAAGCGCATTCGTCTATTTTGTGATGGAGGCCGCGCTGGCCGACGACGCACCGGGCGGCTGGTGGTGGCTGTCGTCATTCGGTGCCGGATTCAGTTGCCACGGTGCGCTGCTTAAGGTGCAGTGATGATGCGAAGAATTGTCGCTGCTGAAACGCTTGACGGACTCGCAGCGAACGACCCGGCGGCGATGCGTTCGCGGCGTGATTTGCAGCGCGTGCATCGGGTTATGGCCACGCGAGGCATTGTGCTTCGGGCACTTGCCGACATGCTGCGCTTTCGTAGCGCGACGAGACCGCTGCGAATCCTTGAACTCGGTGCCGGTGACGGCAGCCTGATGCTGCGTGTTGCCGAGGCGCGGTCACCCGTCTGGTCCAAGGTTGAAATTACGCTGCTGGATCGTCAGTCGCTGATAACTCAGGCAACGATTGATCGTTACGCGCAGTGCGGCTGGACTGCCAGACAAAAAGTAATGGACGTGATGGAATGGGCTGCTGAAGCTGCTGAGGGTGCTCCGGGCGGCAAACGCGAGCGCTGGGACGTGATCGTCGCCAACCTCTTCCTGCATCATTTTGAAGGTGCACCGCTCCACGCGCTGATGAACATGATGGCTGCCCAGTGCAACCGTGTATTCGCCTGCGAGCCGCGCCGCTCACAGTTTTCGCTGGCGGGCAGTCGCTTGATCGGGGTGCTGGGTGCTAACGCAGTAACGCGTGAAGATGCTGTGCTCAGCGTGCGCGCAGGTTTCTGCGACCACGAGCTCACGCGAGAGTGGCCCCGGGATGGCGATCCCTGGCGGACACAGGAATATTCAGCTGGACTTTTCAGCCACTGCTTCCGCGCCGAGCGCGTGGGTGCGAGCTGATGGCAAACCGCTTCGATGTCGTAATCGTTGGCGCGGGACCGGCAGGATCATCGGCAGCCATCCTGCTGGCGCGTGCAGGCTGGTCAGTAGCTCTGGTCGAAAAGCAGGCTTTTCCTCGTCGCAAGGTCTGCGGCGAATGCATCGCGGCAAGCAATTTGCCACTGCTGGATGCGCTCGGCATTGGAGCTGTGTTTGCAGCCGCTGCTGGGCCTGAATTGCGGCAAGTGGCGCTGATGCTGGGTGAGCGCGAGGTGGTGGCCAATTTGCCGCCCTCGTCACTCAACGGCCATCCTTGGGGACGTGCGCTGGGTCGCGACACGCTTGACACACTGTTACTGGAAAAAGCTCGATCTGCGGGCGCGCAGGTGTTGCAGCCGTGCTCCGTTCAGTCCATTGGTGGCAGCGCGGGTGCATGGCAGGTTGAGGTTCGCGCTGTCGATTCAGAGCGCACGCAAACACTGAGCGCGGTTGTTGCCATCGACGCTCATGGATCGTGGCAGGCGCTGCCATCCACACGTCAGCTGCGACCCAAGGTTCGCGCCAGGTCAGACCTGTTTGCGTTCAAAGCCAATTTTCGCGGTGCTTCGTTACTGGTGGGCAAGCTGCCCGTGCTGTGCTTTAACGGCGGCTACGGCGGCATGGTGGTTGCTGATGCTGACGTGACCACGCTCGCCTGTTGCATCCGGCGCGACAGCTTGGACGCGGCTCGCGCAGCGTCACCCGGACTGCGCGCCGGAGAAGTAATCGAGGCGCTGCTGACGCGCGAATGCAGGGGCGTGCGCGACGCCCTGCGCGGGGCCACTCGCGATGCACCGTGGCTGGCCAGCGGGCCGCTCGATCCCGGCGTTCACCTGCAGGCGGACGACAAAATTTTTCGCATCGGCAACGCGGCGGGCGAAGCGCATCCGATCATCGGCGAGGGCATGAGCATGGCGCTGCAGTCGGCGTGGCTGCTTTGTGCGCATTTGCTAAACGCAGGGGGGGTCAGCACTTCAACCGACCCCACCCGACTACGCGAAATTGCGCGCGTGTATGCCGCAGAATGGCGTCTGCAGTTTGCCCCGCGCCTGCGCTTGGCCGCAATCTTCGCGCACGCTGCCATGCGACCTGTCACCGCAGCACCGCTCATGGCACTTGCACGCTTCTCCCCGGGCCTGTTGACGCTCGGCGCATCGTGGGGCGGCAAGACGCGCTCGGCCGTTGACCCTTCCTTGCTGGCGATGCTGGCCGACCTCAGGGCGGGAGCGGCGCCGCGCAGCGTTAATGCGTCGCCCGCCATACATCCGATCTGATTCGCAACCCCAAGGACTCCACATGAACACCACCTTCGACCGACTGCGCACAATGTTGCTCAAGGATTACCCATCGCCCCCCGAATCGGTGACGCTGACAACGCCGCTGGAAGCGCTAGGCATCGATTCCCTGGGCCTCGCCGAACTGTTGTTCAACGTGGAAGATGAGTTCGGGGTCACGCTTCCAACGCAACCTGTGCCACTGCCGACCGTTGGCGACGTGGTTGCTTACATCGATGCGCTGGTGGCTGCGCAAAACGAGGCCACCCATCGCGACAGCGCCGCACCCGCTCTGCCGGTGGCATGAGGCGGGTTGCGGTCACCGGCATCGGCGTCGTTTCACCGCTCGGCAACAGCAGCGGGGAGATATTCCAGAACGCCTGCGCCGGGCGCTCTCGCGTTCACCGCCTCGACGCGTCGTTCGCGCACCGATTGATCGCGCCGCTGGCTGCGACCACTACCTTTGACGGAGCCCAACATTTCGATCTCGCGAAGCTGCGCATGCTCGACCGCGTCAGTCAGTTTGCGCTGGTCGCTGCGGGCAATGCGTTCACTGATTCGCAAATCAGGTTGAGCGAACTGGATTTGAGTCGTGCTGGTGTTTTTGTCGGCACCGGGATGGCGGGCACGCAATCCAATGACGAGGGCTACAAGACGCTCTATGGAGAGGCGTCCGACCGCATCAAGCCGTTCACCGTGCTGCTCGGCATGCACAATGCACCCGCAGGCTGGATCGGCATTGAGCACGGCTTGCGCGGGCCGAACCTGACCTACTCAACCGCATGCTCATCGTCCGCTGTCGCCATTGGCGAGGCGTGGCTTCGCGTGGCGAGCGGCAGCATTGACATGGCGCTTGCCGGAGGCGCTGAAGCTCCGCTTTCGTTCGGCTCATTAAAGGCGTGGGAAGCGCTGCGCACGCTGGCAAGCATTGACCCGACAGATGCATCAACGTCGTGCAAACCCTTCGCCAAAAATCGCAGCGGCATGGTGCTCGGCGAAGGCGCTGCCATGCTGGTGCTTGAAGCGTGGGATGAAGCGGTCGCGCGCGGTGCGACGATCCACGGCGAAATCATCGGCTACGGGCTGACCACCGATACCGGACACATCACGCGGCCGAGCGTCGACGGTCAGGCTGCGGCCATGCGCGCGGCGCTGAAATCGGCGGCAATTGATGGCACAGCAATCGATGCCATCAACGCCCACGGCACTGGCACTCAGGCCAACGACTCGGTTGAAACGGCTGCGATACGGGCGGTGTTTGGCGAACATGCGCGCAGGCTCCCGATCAGCGCGACCAAAGCGATGCATGGACATCTGCTCGGTGCCGCGGGGGCACTTGAATGTGTGCTGTCGCTGCTGGCGATGCAACACCAGGTCATGCTGCCGACCGTGCATCTGAACGTGCCCGATCCGGACTGTGATCTTGACTATGTTGCCAATGTCGCTCGCGACAATGTCAGGGTACGCACGATGCTTTCAAACTCGTTTGCATTCGGTGGCACCAACGCGGTGCTGGTGCTGCGCGCCATGTCCTGATCGCGTCACCGATGTCGTCTGTGCTGATTCCAGCGAACAAGCTCAATGGCGGTGACACATGCTGCGAGCCACGCCGCACCGGACGCGAAACCTGCAATGACATCGCTCGCAAAATGCACGCGTAGAAAAATTCGGCTACTGCCAACTGTGAATGCGAGCGCCATCGCCAGTAGCAACGCCGACAGATGCCAGCGCAACGGCAACAGTCGAAGCGCGAGATACGCCAGCATTCCGTAAGCAACGAGCGATCCGGAGCTGTGGCCGCTGGGGAAGCTGAAGCCGTCTGCGAGCGTCAGTCCATCAAGCCCGCGGGGCCGCACCCGCGCAAACATTTGTTTAAGCGTGGCGTTCAACAGACCGTTGCCCGCCACCGCCACCACCCAGCCGAGCATGAGCCAGCATCGCCCGAATGTCACTAGCGCAATCGCCACTGCAATACAAAGGCCAGTCAGTGTCGCGGTGTCGCCGAAATGGGTCAACACCGCAAACGTCTGCACCACTGGCGTCGTCACGCTGTCGCGCAATGCTTCGCTGAACGCCCCGTCCACTAGGTCAAGTGATTCCGCTGCTCCCAGTTCG
>ENA-OBLH01000203-OBLH01000203.1-metagenomes-genome-assembly--contig:-NODE-203-length-21767-cov-4.97845_pt1 | contig 21767 bp, 23 predicted proteins | sample MGYA00153382_OBLH01 | MGnify analysis MGYA00153382
GGGCGCACAAGTGGCCAAGCTCTACCACATGGGTTTGTCTCAACCCGTCAAGCGCGTAACCCTTGCCGAGGCCAATGAGCGCCGTGATTGGCGCATCTTTGCTGAGTTCGCGCAGTGCCTGATCGATGAGGCGCGCGGGCTCTACGCTCACGAGCCCTTCGGCATCGATTTGGCGGGCAGCGTCTATGCGTTCGATGCCAGCACCATCGATCTGTGCTTGTCGCTGTTCCCATGGGCGCACTTCGGTCGTGCCAAAGCTTCGAAAGCATCCAAGGCATCAATCAAGCTGCACACGCTGCTTGATCTGCGCGGCAATATCCCGAGCTTCATCCACCTCTCTAATTGTCAACATCGGGGCGGATGGCCGACGTGCGTGGCTTCGACAAGCTGTCGCTTGAGCCCGGGGCGATCTATGTGATGGATCGCGGCTATCTCGACTTCACGCGCCTGTATCGCCTGCATCAGGCGGGTGCCTTCTTTGTGACCCGACCCAAACACAACACACTTCTGCGCAGGAGCTCGTCAATGCCCTCAAGCCCGGCCATACGCGCGGCCAACGTGGCCGCCGGCATCTGCTCCGATCAGCGCATCCGCCTGACCGGCAAACACACCTTGGATTACTACCCCGAAACACTGCGCCGCATCCATCTCATCGTGCCCGAGACGGGCAAACACCTTGTGTTGTTGACCAATAATTTCTTACTGCCTGCGGTCACGATTGCCGCGCTCTACAAGGCGCGCTGGCAGGTGGAGTTGTTCTTCAAGTGGATCAAGCAACATCTGCGCATCAAGAAGTTCTACGGCACCACCGAGAACGCGGTGAAGACGCAAATCTGGATTGCGATATCGGTGTACGTGCTCATCGCGATCATCAAGAAACGATTGAAGCTTGCGCCATCGCTGTACGGCTTGCTACAGGTGCTCTCGCTGACACTGTTCGAGAAAACTACCTTGCAAGACGCGCTGCAAGGGGCTACGACACCCGAAAACGACCGACCCTCCGCTAAGCAATTGAATTTGTTCGAGTTTTAACCGGACACTAGTGGATAAAACGGCGTAAGTCGATAATGCCGATTTTGCAGCGCTAGCCCCAATCAATACGGGTTTTAATTAAAAAGCTGTTGACTACAACCGCCGCATTTCCCCGTTCTTGAACACATGAAATTTTCCCCGCCCTGCGCCGTGTCTCACCAGCGCCGTTGCCAAATCTTTTGGCGGTTGATCCAGCGCTTCGTCGGTCAACACAAACGTGCCCCAATGAATGCCGAGCACCTGCCGCGCGCCAACGTCCTTCATGATCTGCACCGCCTCGTCCGGGTTCACATGTTGCGCCTTCATAAACCACCGCGGCTCGTACGCGCCGATGGCAATGGCGGCCCAGTCGAAACCTTGCGGAAACTTCGCACCAATGTCCTTGAAATCCAGCGAATAGCCGGTGTCGCCGGTATGCAAAAAGCGCCACGGCTCGGCTCTATCTGAGCCGGTCGTTGGGTCCTCAATCACGATGCCGCCCCAAAGCATGCGATTGGCGTCGGTCAGCGTGCGTTTGCTCCAGTGTTGCACCGGCACCAGGGTGTAATTCAGCGCGCCGAGCTTCACGCTGTCCCACCAGTCCAGCTCGCGCACGTTAGTCACACCATGATCGGCCAGCCACGGCTTGAAACCAAGCGGCACCACGTACGTTGCCTGCGGAAATCGCTGCGCAAACGCGCGAATCGTGTCGGCATCAAGATGGTCGTAATGATTGTGCGAAATGAACACCACATCGATCACGGGCAGCTCGTCGATGCTCATCATCAGCGGCACCTGTCGCTGCGGCCCGGCGAACTGCACGGGCGACGCGCGATCCGAAAACTGCGGATCAGTGATGATGTTCACGCCACCTGTTTGCAGCAGCACAGTGGCGTGTCCTATCCAGGTCATCGTGCGCTCAGTGCGGTTGGTTTTCAGAAACGCCACATCCGGCTTCACGCTCGGCAACACGCTCGCCCAACCACCGGGCGGGGGCGGCACCGTACCCTCGCGAAGCCGCTCCCAATGCCATTTCCAGAAGCTCTGGTTGGCCATGTGCGGATAGTTGTTCTGGAACCCGTTGGCCGTGTGATGCGCCTTGGCCGGATTGAAATGCGGGTTGCTACTTTGTGTGAGTAGCGCGGCGCAACCCACGGCTCCAGCAACCACAATCGCTGCCGCTAATTTGACGAAAAACTTCATCTGCTTAAGATAGCGATAACGCGTGAAAAACTCAATCGCTGAAAACCATCAATGAACTGGGCCGACATCATCGCCGAACGCCGCGCAGCCGAGGCCGCATCAAGCGGAGAACTCTCGAAGTTACCCGGCGAAGGCGTGCCGCTAGATTTGAGCGAAGACCTGCTGGTGCCACCCGAAGTGCGCGCACTTATGCGCACACTCAAACACGCAGGCTTCACGCCACCCGAAATCGCAACGATGAAAGCGATTGCTCATACGGAGAAGGAATTGGCGGCGTTGCCTGAGAGTGAGCGAGTGGAGAAGGCGAAGGCTTTGGTCGCGCGGATTGCGTTGCTGCGCGAGGCGCAAATGGCAATCAAGACGGGACAGCGGACGCCGCTTTAGTTGGGTGCCCAGGAGCTCGCGCCGACGGGTTCCGATGCAACGCAAAATGCAATGCCGTCACCGACCCAGCCGTTGGCAAGCAGTAGTGAATAAGTGGTCACCGGTACGTAGCGATGAATCACAGCTTTTGGCTCGAACGCCCGGTAAGTGGCGACGCGACTGGGCGGGCAGACGCCGGGGCAATTGCGGCGAATACTGCGGCATTCGATCCGGCCCCGACATCGACAAATCTGCCGGTCGCGACGAGTGCGTTCCGCTCTTGGACGTCAATGGTGTGGAAGTAACGCTCGGAAAGATTGGGAATTCGTGTGGCTAGCGTGAAAACGCGACGAAGCTCCGCCGCATTTGCTACGAAAGAGCCCCACGGCCAAGCGTAAAAAACAGGTTGCCAGCGACCCGTATCGCTCGCGTAGGTAGGGGCGTACTGATAGGCGCCGCCGTCATTGGTCGTCAGCTCGGTGCCCAGCCTGCCTTGCTGCTGAAATACTGGAATGGGCGTCGGCAAGGCAGACGCAGGAACGGTAAAGGTTGTGCTTGTGGCGACCTGAACCACGCGGTTACCGTACAAAATGCCGCTCAGTCTGTACCTCGAATCCGCGACACGTAACGTGTAGCTACCCGGCGCGACAGGGGGCAGAACAATAGTGAGTGCGCTACTGTTGATGCACGACGCCGTTGGCGCGGAAACATCGAGGACGATGGATACTGTTGTGCCATCCACCCGAGATTGCAGGAGACTGGATGCGGGAGGTTGAAACAGTGGCAGTACGCCGGGTTCCTGCGATGCCAGGCACACCGGCGCGTCAAAAGCTACGTCGGCAACGAGTCTTGAATCGGTGTTGGAGGTTCTCACGGTGACTTGCGTTATCGCGCCGTGCGCCGACGACAACGCCACGAGCGTGAGCACAGCAAAACTCATCAAACGTTGACGTACGCAGCGCGTCGATTTCGTACGTTCTCGCATAAGGTCTTCGTGAATGCACTACCAAGACTTTGAGAGCACTCCGTCGATGTAAAGGTTCAACTCAGCTAAGAGCCGCCTTGACCTTGCCCGACACCGCGCCCATATCCGCCTTGCCTGCGAGCATTGGCTTGACGATGGCCATGATCTTGCCGATGGCTGCGTTGCCTGCTACGCCGGTTGCCGCGACTTCTGCGACCGCGGCTTTGATCACGGCGTCGACGTCGGCGTCGCTCATCTGCTCGGGCAGGTAGACGGCGAGCACGACGGCTTCTGCTTCTTCCTTGGCGACGAGGTCAGGGCGGTTGCCTGCGGTGAATTGGGTGATCGCCTCTTTACGCTGCTTAATTGCTTTTTCGACGAGTGCAACGACGTCGCCATCCGTCAGCACAATGCGCTCGTCGACTTCGCGTTGCTTTACCGCAGCTAGCAACATGCGGATGGTGCCCAGGCGCACGCTGTCGCCTGCCTTCATGGCGGTTTTCATATCGGCGGTGATGGTGTCTTTGAGGCTCATGGCGGTGCTCCAGTCAGGACAGTAAGCAGGTGGCGAAAATAAAAACGGCTCCCAAAGGAGCCGCATTGATACTCAGACGTAATACTTTTTTAGTGCAGCTTGGGCGGCAGCTGCATGCTGCGGATGCGCTTGTAATGGCGCTTGCAAGCGGCTGCGTGCTTACGCTTGCGCTCGGTGGTTGGCTTTTCGTACGATTCACGAGCGCGCAGCTCGGTGAGGAGACCTGTTTTTTCGATAGCGCGCTTGAAGCGGCGCATGGCAACTTCGAAGGGCTCGTTTTCGCGGACTTTAATGATCATGTTTGGCCGAAAGTTGTTACGTCGTTTTTACGTTTTGGGTCGTGTTTGACCTGAGTAGCCTAGTAATATAACCCGAAATGACGGAAACCTCAAGAAAAAGACGTTTAGTGCTCGGTGTGGAGTCGTCCTGCGACGAGACCGGCGTGGCGCTGTTTGACGCCGAAAGCGGCAAAGTCGTTGCCGAAGCGCTGCATTCGCAAATCGCTTTGCACGCGCCGTATGGCGGCGTGGTGCCGGAGCTGGCGAGTCGTGACCACATCAAATACGGCCTGCGTTTGATCGATCAGGTTTTGCGAGAAGTCCAAGCTACTGAGCAAGACGTGGAAGCGATCGCTTACACGCAAGGCCCAGGACTCGCGGGAGCGCTGCTGGTTGGTGCGCAATTGGCGGCGAGTCTGGCCTTCGCTTGGGACAAGCCTCTGATCCCGGTGCATCATATGGAAGGGCACTTGTTGTCGCCCTTGCTCGCCGATCCTGCTCCAGAATTTCCGTTCGTGGCGCTGCTGGTTTCGGGTGGGCACACGCAGTTGATGCGGGTCGACGGCGTCGGTCGCTACGAGTTGCTGGGCGACACCATTGATGATGCGGCGGGTGAGGCGTTCGACAAATCGGCGAAATTGCTGGGCCTGGCTTATCCCGGCGGGCCGTTATTGGCGAAACTGGCTGAGAATGGCAACGACAAAGCGTTTGCGATTCCACGTCCGTTGCTGCATTCGGGTGATCTGAATTTCAGCTTTGCGGGCCTAAAAACCGCCGTCGCCAATGAAGTGCGGCACTTGACTGGCACAGCATTGCCTGCGCGCGGCGCGATTTCCTTGCCTCAACCCATCCTGCCTGACACTCATCCGCGCCGCGCCGATCTCGCGGCGAGCGTTGAGGCCGCCATCGTCGACTCACTGGTCAGCAAATCAATGGCAGCGCTCAAGCAGACACGACTGCGGCAAATCGTGGTGGCTGGTGGCGTCGGGGCGAACGCGCGCCTGCGTACAGCACTGACAACCGGCGCGACGCAACTCGGCGCAAAACTTTTTTATCCGCCAGTCGCGCTATGCACCGACAACGGTGCGATGATTGCGCATGCCGGAGCGCTCCGGCTGACCGAGGCGCGACGCGATTACGTTGTCAGTGTGCGTCCTCGCTGGCCTCTTGTTGAACTGTTGCCGCCATTGGGTCATCTGTCATGAATCGCTTTTCACCCAGCAACCTGCACCTTCGTCTGGCGATATTGCTGCTGCCGCCATTGCTTGGCGCTACAAGCTGCACGTTGCAAAGCGATGCCCAGTATTCCGCCATACAGGCGCAACGCGAGAATGAACGCGCGGCAGAGGGGAACAAACTTGCGACCCGACAAACACCTCGTGGCGCTGCGCTGACCACCGCTACGCTTACTGCCGCCATCGTCGGCAAGACGCTCATCAATCGCTATGGGCAACCGCCTTGGGGCAAGCCTGAACCATATGTACTGCAACAGCATTTCGCGCCCGGTGGCAAGTACGTGGTGGTGGACGCACCCCGGGCCTATGGGCAATCGGCCAGCGACCAGGATCGCTGGCGCGTCGAGAACGATCAGTTGTGCATCAAGGGGCCGCCGAATGCGCATCGCTGGCAGTGCTACCGAATGGCGCGCGCTGCCGATGGTGCCCTGCAGTGGTATGTCGACGACCCGGGCTCTCCCGCCGACAAGCAATTGACTGTTGTCACCCAAGAGATTGTCGACGTCCACCGCGCAAATAGCGCGAGCTCGCCGACCGCTGTGCACAGGCGTCGGCTGCGTGGTTTACCGCTTCTTGAACGCGGCTTCTTCGCCTGACAACAGGCGCCGGATATTGTCGCGGTGCCGCCAGAACAGCAGCGCGGCCATCGCCAGCGTCGCGAAAAACACCGGGCTCGCGCCAAAGAAAACGTAGCCAAGCACCGGTGCCATCGCGCTTCCCATCAACGCCGCCAGCGACGACACGCGGGTCACAGCAAACACCAGCGCCCAAACCAGCGTAAGCCCTAAGCCCATGCGCCAGTCGAGCGCCCACAGCACGCCCGCCGCCGTCGCCACGCCCTTGCCTCCTTTGAAACCAAAGAACACTGGCCATAGGTGCCCGAGAAACACGGCGATCGCGACCAGTGCAATGCCTGCAGCCGTGATGCCAAATTGCGCTGCAAAATACTTTGCAAGCAACACCGCAGCTACACCCTTCAGCGTGTCGCCTAGCAAGGTGAGAATCGCCGCTTTTTTGCTGCCGCTGCGCAGCACGTTAGTCGCGCCGGGGTTGCCGCTGCCGTAGCTGTGCGGGTCGGGCAGCCCGACTGCGCGGCTGACAATGACGGCGAATGACAGCGAGCCGATCAGATACGCGATGCCGGCTGCGATGATGTCAGCTAGTGTGAACACGTGAACACGATCTGCCGGAAGTCCTCTTTAGAATGAGCGCAGTGTAGACGAGGCAAGCAGGAAAATTCTCAAATTGGACATCATCTTCATTCGTGGCTTGAAGTGCGAAACCACACTCGGTGTGTACGACTGGGAGCGCGTTTCGCTGCGGCCCGTGTTGCTTGATCTTGAAATTGGTGCGGTGTCGATTGAATCGTTTGATCATGACAGCACCAAGGGCTTGATGAATTACGACAGCATCTCGAAGCGCCTGACTGAGGCGCTGAAATCGCTGCATTACAAAACGGTGGAGCGCTTGGCTGAGCACATCGCGCACGTGGTGCTTAACGAATTTCATGCGCCCTGGGTCAAGGTGACTGTGGGCAAACCGGGCGCGGTGAAGAATGCTGTGATGGTGGGTGTCACCATCAAACGGGGCACTGCGGCCTGAGAAAAGCGGTGCGCCCTAGACCGCGCTTTGCTCCGGATTTTTGGCCGCATTTCGTTTCGCCAGATACATGCCCAATCCGGCAACGAATATGGCACCACCAATTTCAGCCGCGAGCTTGACCGTGGTACTGGCAACACCAAACTGCTGAACCCACACGATGTCGGTCACGATCATGCCACCGGCAATCCAGCCCAGCAGCGCAGCACCCGCCGTGACCACCAATGGGAAGCGGTCAATCAGTTTGAGCACCAGCGTGGAGCCCCAGACGATCAGCGGGATGCTCACCAGCAAACCGAAAATCACATAGCCCATTTGATGCTCGCCCGGCGTGTTTTGCGCGGCGCCTGCGATGGCGATGACGTTGTCGACGCTCATGACGAGGTCAGCGACGATGATCGTTTTCACAGCGGTCCACAGCGTGTCCGCCCCGCCTACGTTGTGTTCGCCGTCGCCGCCTGAAAGCAGTTTGACGCCGATCCAGAACAGCAGCAGTCCGCCGACGATTTTGAGATACGGTATTTTCAGCATCGTCACAGCAAACGCGATCAGCGCAACCCGCAAAATGATGGCGCCCAACGTGCCCCAAATAATGCCTTGAGTGCGCTGCTTCGCGGGCAGATTGCGGCAGGCCAGCGCGATGACCACCGCGTTGTCGCCGCCAAGCAAAATGTCGATGAGAATGATTTGCCCAACGGCACCCCAGTGAATGGCAGAAAGAAATTCGATCATGAACGCGCTTAGCTAATTGTGAGGGGTGAGTCCTGCGCGAATAAACTCTGCGCAGTCAATACGACATTGTATGCAGCAAACCTGTCATACAACTGCTCAAGTGTTAAGCAGCTTCGGGCTGTAAGCCTTATTTTATTGGGGGTGAGCACGATTTACGCTAAAAATCGATAATCGCACATTTTGTGCGCTAAGCCCGCGTTGAACGGGGCTTTCAGCTAAAAGCTGTATCAGCAAGACAAGTAATAACATCACTTTTCAGTGTCGGTCAGGCCTTTGACGAAGCTCTTTTGCATCACGATGATCACTAACACTGGCGGGATCAGCGCGAGGATCGTGGTGGACATCACGATGTGCCAATCGGTCGGTTCTGCGCCGCCGCCAATCATTTTTTTGATGGCAACGACCACGACGTCAAGCGAGTTTGACGTCGTGATCAACAGCGGCCAGAGATACTGGTTCCAGCCGTAAATGAACAGGATCACGAACAACGCCGCGATGTTGGTTTTTGACAGCGGAATCACGATGTCTTTGAAAAAGCGCATCGGCCCCGCGCCGTCGATTTTGGCGGCCTCGACCAACTCATCGGGAATGGTCAAAAAGAATTGCCGAAACAGCAGAGTGGCAGTGGCTGAGGCGATCAGCGGCAGGGTGAGACCGGCATAACTGTTGATGAGATTCAGATTGGTCACTACCTCGTAGGTCGGCAGGATGCGCACCTCGACCGGCAGCATCAGCGTGATGAAAATCATCCAGAAAAAAATCATGCGACCGGGGAATTTGAAGAACACCACCGCGTACGCCGACAGCAGGCTCACCGAAATCTTGCCGAAGGTCACCACCAGCGCCACGATCAACGAGTTAAACATCAACGTCGAGGCAGGCGGTGAAAGATATGTGCCCGCCGAGCCCTTCGACCATGCCGCCGAGTAGTTGTCCCACCAATGCGCGCCGGGCAACATTTGCATCGGCACCTGCGCAATGTCTCGCGGCGTCAGTGTCGAGGCAACGAACGTCACATACAGCGGAAACGCCGTGATGAACACGCCCAGCCAAAGAACGGCGTGTGGCAACCAGTTGCTGTTGCGGCCAATGGCGCTGTATTGCGGGGCGTTCATGTTTTCGCAAACCCTGCACCGGCTGCGAAGGCACGGGCCCTGCGTCTTTCGGGGATAACGATTTCGCGTTGGGCATCGAAAGTCACTGGGTTCCTGCCTTCGCAGGAACGACGAAGAGGGTGGTGGTGCAACAACATTTAGTAATGAACCTTCCGCTCAACGTACTTGAACTGAATGGCTGTCAACAAAATCACAATCGCCATCAAAATCACGCTTTGCGCTGAAGATGAACCGAGGTTCAACGCATGTACTCCGTCGTAATAAACCTTGTAGACCAGCACCTCGGTTGCCTTCGCCGGGCCGCCGCTGGTGACGGCGTCAATGATGCCGAACGTGTCGAAGAATGCGTAGACGATGTTGACGACGAGCAGGAAGAACGTGGTCGGCGACAACAGCGGAAAAATGATGGTGCGAAACTTGTGCCACTCGCCCGCGCCGTCGATAGACGCCGCCTCCAGCAAGGCTTTCGGGATCGATTGTAGTCCGGCGAAAAAGAACAAAAAGTTGTAGCTGATCTGCTTCCACGCCGCGGCCATGATGACCAGCGCCATCGCGTCGTTGCCGTCCAGTCGCGGGTTCCAGTCGACGCCCAGCTTCTTCAAACCGTACGCCAAAATGCCAATCGACGGCGAGAACATAAACAGCCACAACACGCCCGCAATCGCCGGGGCAATCGCATACGGAAGCACGAGTACAGTACGGTAGAACGTCGCACCGCGCACCACACGCTCGGCCATCAACGCAAACAGCAGCGCCGGGGCCAGTGCACAAAAAGCCACCGCGCCAGAAAAAATAAGGGTGCGCCACAGCGTCTTGATGTAATCGGGATCAGACAGCACTTCCTTGAAGTTGTCGAGCCCGACAAACGTTACGGACTGCCCGAACGCGTCCTGCGACAACACCGACATATAAATCGCCTGACCCGCAGGCCAGAAGAAAAATACCAAGGTCACAGCAAGCTGCGGCGCTACTAAAAAGTAAGGCAGCAGCTTGTTAGGGAAGATTACGCGGCGTTCCATGAGCCCGATTTTGCCTCAAAGCGTATTCCCTCTCCCGCACTGCAGGAGAGGGTGCCCGACGGGGCGGGTGAGGGCGATTGATTGCAGAATCAGTTGAATGCGCGACTCAACGGGCCTCACCCCGCCCCCGCAGCGCACTTGCGCCAGTGTTGGTGCATGCGCGCTACGGGGGCGGGGCCAACTGCCTACTGCGAAGCCGTTTTCTCAAACGCGCGAATCGCCACGTTGCCGCGCTTGATCGAGTTGTCTATGGCCTCTTTTGCTGACTGCTTGCCTTGCAACGCTTTCTCAACTTCCTCATGGTAGAAATCGCGAATTTCGGTCCAGCGACCGAAGCGGTAGCCGCCCGTGTGCTCGCCCTGCTTGCCGTTGGCCAGCGTGCTGATCGCCACTGCGGTGCGTGGGTTTTGCGCGTAGTAGCCTTCATCGGTCAAGTACTTAAACGCGGCGTTGGTCGCAGGCAAGAAGCCGGTGGTTTTTGCCCAGTCGGTCATCACGGCAGTGGACTTCAAATAGTCGAGAAATTTCGCCACGCCCTTGAACTCCGCAACACTGCGGTTCGGCGCATTGAATACCCACAGTGACGCCCCCCCCACCGTCGTTGCATAGGGCCCACCTTTGGCATCAGGCCAGTAAGGCAGCGGCGCAACGCCCCAGTCGAATTTTGCGTCGCGGATGTAGCCGCCATAGGCACCCGAACTTTGCGTGATCATCGCGCATTCGCCCGACTGGAACGCGGCGGACGCATCGTTCGAGCGACCACGGTACGAGAAGGTTTTGTCTGCCTGCATATCCATCAGCGTCTGCACTTGCTTGACGGCCACGGGATTATTGAAATTCAGCTCCGCATTCAAACCTGCTCGACCATTGGATTGCGTGCCCAATCCAACGTTGTGGCGCGAACTCAATTGCTCCAGCTGAATCCACGCAAGCCAAGTGGTGGTGAAGCTGCATTGCGCCGCATCGCTGCTGCGAATTTTTTTCGCCGCAGCGATCAGCTCTGGCCATGTTGCTGGTGGCTTATTTGCATCGAGACCTGCTTTTTTAAAAGCGTCTTTGTTATAAAAAAGTACCGAGGTCGACACGTTGAACGGCATCGACAACAGGCTGCCATCTTTCAGGCCGTAATAGCCGCGCGCCGGAGCGATAAAGTCACCGGCATTGAACTGCATGCCCGCCCGTTTGAATACTTCAGACACCGGCACGATGGCCTTACTCGCGCCCATCATGTCGCCCGAACCGGCATCAAACATCTGCATGATGTGCGGCGGGTTGCCCGCGCGGTAGGCCGCGACAGCGGCGGCGCGCTGCTCGGGATATTGCCCTTTGAACGACACCACGACCTTGTAGTCGCTTTGCATTTTGTTGAATTCGTCGCCGTACTTGGACAGCGTCTCGCCGCCCAAGCCCGTCAACGCATGCCACATCTGGATTTCTACGGGCTTGGCCTGCGCGAATACGTTGCCTGAAAGCAGCGCCGCGCCCACGATTGCAGATGCAATTGCTTTACGAATGAGTTTCATACTATCTCCTCTTGTCCGAAATTTTTTGTAATCTATAAGCGTAAGCTGTGAATGTGACACTTTTCCTGTCAACGCGCAAATGTTCTCTTCATCGAACGGATCAAACGCGGGTTTTCCCGAAATTTGACCACCTGAGTGCGAATGACGCTTTGCCTTGATATAGTGCGTTCCCATGGCACAAGTCGAATTCAAGCAAGTCAAAAAATCTTACGGTAACGTGGACGTGATCCATGGCGTCGATCTCACCATCGCGGATGGCGAATTCGTCGTCATCGTCGGCCCGTCCGGTTGTGGCAAATCCACGCTACTGCGCATGGTCGCCGGGCTGGAGCCGATCACCGATGGCGAAATCTGGATCGACGGCAAGGTCGTCAACAATCTGGAGCCAAAAGATCGCGACATCGCGATGGTGTTCCAGAATTACGCGCTGTATCCGCACATGAACGTGCGCGAAAACATGTCGTACGGCTTGAAGATTCGAAAGATGTCAGCTGAGGAGATCAATGCGCGTATTTCCAAAGCGGCCGAGATTCTGGAGCTGTCGCACCTGCTTGATCGGAAGCCGAAGCAGCTCTCCGGTGGACAGCGACAACGCGTTGCCATGGGCCGCGCGATTGTGCGCGATCCGAAGGTGTTTTTGTTCGACGAACCTTTGTCGAATCTCGATGCGAAATTGCGTGTTGACATGCGGCTCGAAATTCAAAAACTGCACAACGAACTGAAGGTCACCAGTCTCTACGTCACCCACGACCAGATCGAAGCGATGACGCTATCCGATCGCATGCTGGTGATGAACAGCGGCATCATCGAACAGGTCGGTACGCCGAAGGAAGTTTACGAACGGCCCGCGTCGCTGTTCGTGGCGAATTTCATCGGCACACCCGCGATGAATCAGCTGTGGGGCGCACGCGCCGGACAGTCGCTCAAGACTGATCAGGGCGACATGTTCCACGTCGGCGAATTTCCGTCAACGATTGCCAACGGTGATCGTGTTGCGCTTGGCGTGCGGCCCGAACATTTGCAGGTAGTGCCTCAAGCGCAGGCGCGTTTTTCGATTGCCGTGCAGATGATTGAGTGGGTCGGGGCGGATGCGTACGCTTACGGACAGTTCGCCAACTACCGCATGATCTGCCGTCTCGACAACGCCACCAGCGTGCGTGTCGGCGACCGCTTACCGCTATCGTTCGATCCGATGCGTGTGCATTGGTTTGATGCGGATACGGGGAAGCGGATTTAGAGGGGTTTCCCCTCTCCCGCAGCGCGGGAGAGGGTGCCGAAGGGGAGTGAGGGCGGTTGCATTCCGAGTTCCGTCGCGTCGAACGGAATCCCTTTGTACAAGCCCTCACCCCAACCCCGGCTCACACTTGCGCCAGTCGATGCATGCGCGCTGCGGGAGAGAGGGAGCTAACCGCGATTAATCCTTTCAGCCAGTACCACCGAAGTGGTCGTCTTGCTAACCCCCTCCGTCTCGCCAATCTCATCCAGCAATCGATCCAGCGCGTTCGGTGAATCAGCGCGAATCCACGCGACGTAATCGAACTCGCCGCTCACGCTGCACACGAGTTTGATCTCGGGCATTTTCGCCAGACGTTTCAACACCTCACGTCCCGCGCGGGGCTGCACTGACAAACCGACGTACGCCTGCAAACTCTTCTCCAGCGTCGCCTGATTGAGTCGCACACTGTAGCCCGTGATTACGCCGCTGGCCTGCAAACGTTCCATGCGCGCGATCACGGTCGTGCGCGCAACGCCGAGTTTTTTGCCTAACGTGGTCACGCTTTCGCGGGCATTCGCTTGCAACAACGCGAGCAGTTCACGATCTGTTGTGTCAAGCGAGGGGCTTTGCGTGACAGATACTGACGATGCAGTTTTGCCGGCAGTGGACGCCATACTTCTCCCAAACAATACAAAACGTATTTAAGTGACTACATATTGTCTTATTTAATGCAACGTAACGACGTTTTTGCTCCTATGAATCGTCATCATAGCGCCCTAGAATTTCATGACGAATGCAACATACGGCGGCAAGCCGCATTACAAAATCATGAAAATCGCGCTTCTGGGTGCTGGACACATCGGCCACACCATCGCCCACCTGCTGGTCAACAGCGGTGACTACACGCTGACCGTCATCGATCAGTCGCAGGTCTCGCTCGACAAGCTGGCGCATCTCAAGATCAAGACTGCCGTTGTCGACACAAACGATCCCGACGCACTGGAAAGCGCGATCAAAGGCCACGATGCAGTCATCAACGCGCTGCCCTACCACCTCGCCGTCAAGATCGCGACCGCTGCAAAAAATGCCGGTTGCCACTACTTTGATCTGACTGAGGACGTCGCCGCGACCAAGGCCATCATGGGCCTCGCGCAAGACGCGAAAACGGCCTTTATGCCGCAATGCGGACTGGCTCCCGGTTTCATCGGCATCGTCGCGCATCACCTCGCACAAGGCTTCGACAGCCTCGACGAAATCAAGATGCGCGTCGGTGCGCTGCCAGCCTTTCCAACCAACGCACTCAAGTACAACCTTACCTGGAGTGTGGACGGCCTGATCAACGAATACTGCCATCCGTGTGAGGCGATTCACGAAGGTGCGATCACCGCGATGTTGCCGCTTGAAGGGCTGGAGCACTTCTCGCTTGACGGCGTGGAGTACGAAGCCTTCAATACGTCCGGCGGCCTCGGCACTTTGTGCGAAACGCTCGACGGCAAAGTGCGCAGCCTTGATTACAAAAGCGTGCGCTATCCCGGCCATCGCGCGCTGATGCAATTTCTACTCACCGAGCTGCGCTTGTCGAACGACCAGGAAGCGCTCAAGGACATCATGCGCAAATCGGTGCCCACGACGATGCAGGACGTGGTGCTGGTGTTCGTCACCGTCAGCGGTATGCGCAAAGGTGCGTACGTGCAGGAAGTGTTTGCGCGCAAGATTTTTGCTCAGCGGGCGACGGGAAGCGACGAAGCTGTGTCGGCGATTCAGATTACCACGGCCGCTGGCATCTGCGCGGCGGTTGATTTGTTCCGTGTAGGCAAATTACCGACCAGCGGATTTATTCGTCAGGAGCAGGTTGCGCTGCCGGACTTCCTTGCGAATCGATTTGGCATCGCCTACGAGCAATCGCGGCGCATCGAATCCATTTCGTAGTTATGTCCCCGCTCCCGCAGCGCGCGTGCGCCGACTGGCGCGGGAGTGCGCCGGGGCTAGGGCAAGGGCGATAGCGTGCGCAGAAGTCGTCGCCAAGCGAAAGCAAATTGCGTTGGTTTGTGGTTCAGTGTTCTTTGCTTGTGCCGCGCCCACACCCCCACCCTCTCCCGTGTTACGGGAAAGGGAGTTTCTCCGCCGCCGGAAATCTCCTCCCGGCGGCGGGGACTTTGCGACACTAGCTTCATACAAACTTTGTTGATGGTCAATTCATGAAACAAACCGCTCTCGATCTCTGCAAACAACTCGGCGTCACGCTGCCGTCTTCGGCCAGTGACAACGCAATCTCCGCACGCACGCCGATCACCGGTGAGTTGATCGCCTCGCTCGACCGCGCGAACGCTGAAACCGTCGAACGCACCGTAGCAAACAGTCGCGAAGCGTTCCTCGCATGGCGCACCGTGCCCGCGCCCGCGCGCGGAGAACTCGTGCGGCTGCTCGGCGACGAACTGCGTACGAACAAACAAGCGCTCGGCCAATTGGTCTCGATCGAAGCCGGAAAAATTCTGCAGGAAGGCCTCGGCGAAGTGCAGGAGATGATCGACATCTGCGACTTCGCAGTGGGTCTGTCGCGCCAGCTTTATGGCCTGACCATCGCGTCCGAGCGCCCCGAACATCGCATGATGGAAACTTGGCATCCGCTCGGGCCGACACTGATCATCAGCGCGTTCAACTTTCCGGTCGCGGTGTGGGCATGGAACGCAGCGCTGGCGCTCGTCTGCGGCAACAGCACGATCTGGAAACCGTCCGACAAAGCGCCACTCACCGCCCTCGCCACGCAGGCGATTTTTGAGCGCGCGGTGCAGCGTTATCGTGACGCTGGTCACGTAGCGCCGGACGCACTCTCCACCGTGTTGATTGGTCGCGCCGACGTCGGCGCAGCGCTGACCGCAGACACCCGCATTCCACTCGTCTCGGCAACCGGATCCACACGCATGGGCCGCATGGTTGGCGAGGCTTGCGCGAAGCGCTTCGCGCGCAGCATCCTCGAACTCGGCGGCAACAACGCCGCGATCATTGCACCAAGCGCGACGCTTGAAATGGTCGAACGCGCGGTCACGTTTTCTGCCGTCGGAACGGCGGGTCAACGCTGCACCACGATGCGTCGACTAATCGTTCACGCGAGCATTTACGAAACGCTGGTGCCGCGCCTCAAAACGATTTATGGCAAGCTGCGTATCGGTAATCCGCTGGACGAAGGAACGCTGGTCGGCCCGCTGATCGACAAGGCTGCGTTCGACGGCATGCAGGCGGCGCTCGTGGCAGCGCGTAGCGCTGGCGGCGATGTGAGCGGCGGCGAGCGCGTACACGAGACGCTTGGCGCGGATGCTTACTACGTGCAGCCCGCGTTGGTCGAAATGCCATCGCAAACAGACGTGATGTGCCACGAAACCTTCGCGCCAATTTTGTATGTCGTCAAGTACGAAGGCGACGTAGAGTCGGCCATCGCGCTCAACAACGCAGTCGTGCACGGCTTGTCGTCTTGCCTCTTCACCAATGACCTGCGTGAGATGGAGCGCTTCCTGAGTGCGGCAGGCAGCGATTGCGGCATCGCCAACGTCAACATCGGCACCAGCGGCGCCGAAATCGGCGGCGCGTTTGGTGGCGAAAAAGAAACCGGTGGCGGTCGCGAATCGGGCTCGGATAGCTGGCGCGCGTACATGCGCCGCGCGACGAATACGATCAACTATGGATCGAAGTTACCGCTGGCTCAAGGCATTCGGTTTGATCTGTAACGGTTGACTCTCTTCCCCGGCAGGGATGGAACATACCGCTCCGTATCGTTGGCGGCAGCTAAACTCCCGCCATGAACCTCCCCGCCTGGCCCTACCCCAAAACCATCGCCCATCGCGGCGCGGGTAAGCTTGCGCCCGAGAACACACTGGCCGCGATTCGTCACGGCGTGTCATTCGGCTATCGCGCCACCGAAATCGACGTCAAGCTTTCCGGCGACGGCACGCTTCTGCTTATGCATGACGACACGACCAACCGTTGCTCCGACGGACGCGGTCGCGTCGCCGCGAAAACGTGGCATCAGCTCGCGCTACTCGATGCAGGTTCGTGGCATTCGCTGGCCTACGCAGGTGAGCCGATTCCAACGTATTGGCGAGTCGCGAAATACTGCATTGCCAACGGTGTGCAACTGAACACCGAGATCAAGCCGTGCATCGGTCGCGAACGCGAAACCGGGGCTGCCGTGGCGCTGGAAACACAGGCGCTATACAGTGCACCCGAACACGCCGCGATGAAGCCGCTGCTCTCATCGTTCGCAACTGAAGCGCTGATTGCCGCCCGTGACGCCGCGCCAGCGTTTGATCGCGCGCATCTGTTCGAGAACCCGCTGCCAGCAGACTGGCTAGCTCGCTGCAAGGCCGCAGGTGCCATTGCGATGGACGCCAACTGGCGCACGCTGACCCATGACATCGTGCAAGACGCGCACGCCAACGGCCTGCGCGTCGCCTGCTACACCTGCAACGATCTAGCAGACGCAGAACGCCTCTGGAGCTGGGGCGTCGACACCGTGATCACTGATTCGGTTGACAAAATCGCGTTTCGTCATGCGTAACGCATGGGCACGCCTAGAAATCCGGATCTTCGGGATGAAGTGCTGAATTTGGCAACTTCGGCGACGCGCGCAGCAACCTTCATTGCCGCCCTGGTACATGAGGATTGCGAGCACGACGCAACAACGCAATTCGCCCAAAAAACGAATTTATAGGCGTGCCCATATGACGTCCCTCCTTCGCGAACGTGACCAGCAGGACAGCGGGAAGGTCGCGATGGTCGAGCTGTTCTTCGATCTCGTGTTCGTGTTCGCGATCACGCAGCTGTCGCACGCGTTGCTGGCCGACCTTTCGCTCGTGGGCGCAGCGAAAACAGCCCTTCTCACTACCGCCGTCTGGTGGGGCTGGATCTATACCTCGTGGGTGACGAACTGGCTGGACCCGGAGCGACTGCCGGTGCGGACCATGATGTTCGCGCTGATGCTGCTCGGCCTGATTGTCTCCGCCGCGATTCCGAAAGCGTTTGCGGATCGCGGCGCTGCGTTCGCCATCGCGTTTGTCCTGCTGCAGTTGGGGCGCACGCTGTTCATGCTGTGGGCGATTCGTGGCGAGACACGACCACTGATCCGGAATTTTCAGCGCATCCTCGTCTGGCTCACCCTGTCCAGCGTGTTCTGGATAGTAGGCGCGTTCAGCGAAGGCGGGGCACGCATCGCCTGGTGGTGTGTCGCTTTGGCACTGGAGGTCATCTCGCCCATCGTCTACATGTGGGTGCCAGGGCTCGGTCGATCAACGACGACTGACTGGAACATCGACGCAGATCACATTGCCGAGCGTTGCGCGCTGTTCGTCATACTCACGCTCGGTGAATCCATCCTTGTGATTGGCGCCACCTTCGCCGGCCTCTCGTGGAATGCCGTCACCAGCGCGGGATTCGCCGTTGCGGTGCTCAGCAGCATCGCGCTCTGGTGGATTTACTTCGATACCGGTGCTGCGCGCGCGCATCTCCGCATGCTCAAGTCCAGCGACCCCGGCAGCCATGCCCGAGCCGCCTACACCTACCTGCACCTGCCGATCATCGCGGGCATCATCGTGTGCGCCGTCGCTGACGAACTGGTGCTCGCCCATCCCGATCACTTGACCAACGGCGGCATCGCCGTCATTCTGGGCGGGCCTGCGCTCTACCTTTTGGGCATCACGGGATTCAAGTGGCTGATGAACAGGCGACTGATGCCGCCGAAGTCGCACATGGTCGGACTCGCTCTGCTGGCGCTGTTGGTGCCGGTCGCCCTGGCGCATCTGGTCTCCGCGCTGGTGCTGTCGGCGCTAACGACCGCAACACTGGTTCTTGTCGCCCTATGGGAATCCATCGCACTGAGACATAAAGCAACGACCCGCGCGAGCTAGCGCGTTGCGGGCGGGAGCTGCTGAACCTTGCTGCGGAACTGCTCTCAGCTTTTATGCTGCAATCGCCATTTAATGTGGGCTCATCTACCATTTAATGCTTGAGTCGACTTGAGCCGCATTAATGCTCTGCGCCCCGTTCGGAAAGGCTTTCACAGAAAAGCTGATTACTTTTCGGCCGCTTTGGTGAACGCCACAATGATGTCGCGAATCATGCGCCGCTGCCGTGCCGGGAGCTTGAGAAATGCCTCGAACAGTTCGCGTTTCTGATACCCGAGCTCGGGGCCAAACTTGGGGGGCGGCTCCTCAGCGATGTGCTGGCCGCGCCTGCGCGGCGGACACTTTCGACACGGACTTTGAGCGACTTGGCAAGCTGCGATCATCGTGCTTAGCGAATTAACGTCGTCTAATATGGCCCGAGAAAACGTGTGCCATTGAAATGAATCAAATGCGTCGGTGCATCTGCGATCCAGACTTCCGACTCCCAAGCGATCACGTCGAGATGCTTCAGAAAAGTGCGGCGGTTCGGGAACGCAGAAACAAAGATCAAACCAGCGCTACCGCCTTTGAAAAGCCGGGTCAACTCAATCTGTCGTTTCGAATCAACAGGCCCGTGGCTGTTGACCGACTCAATCAAAATCAGCCAATTCTTCGACCGCATGTAGATCACCACATCAGGCATTTTGCCGTGCGCGTCGAGGCCAATCCCGAGCTCGCGAAATAATTCAGCATCAAGGAAGCCGTACTTATCACCTGTATCTCCGACGTAAGCAAGCTCACCGTCCGGAGCGTAGCGAGCCCCGAATTCACTGACGATATCGGTGATGAGCTTCGAATGCTCGCCCGGCGAGAGGAAAATTTCTGCGCCATCTTTAATTGTCAGCGGGATCGAAACCATCTCTCGCGCCTTCGCATAGCGCGCCGTCAGACTCTGTTGGCCGCTGAGAAACAACGCAAGTTTGTCTTCGTAACTGTTTGTGCCAAACGTCCGAATGATGTCGAGTAGCGTGGGTTCGATTTGGTAGACGGCCTTTGGACTGTTAACGGGACGATCAGGTTTGTCGGGGTTGTAGCGACAAATCGCTGCCTCGACAAACTGATGCATTGACTGACGTCGAAACGTTTCCCGCGTATTCGGGGCATAGTCGACGCCGTAATGCGCCTTCGCCCAGTCCATGATCGGCGTGATGCCGATGAGTGGTTCTTTGCTCGCCGCCCAAGAGGTCGACGGCCGGACATCGACCAATGCGAGGAGACACAGCGCAGACCGCTCATTAAGCTGTGCTCTGGGCATGCCCAAATCTTCAAGTATTTGAAGCGCTTCCTGTAGACGCTTCTTTTTGCTCACGCGCTTTGCACCAGTTCGTCGATCGCGTACTGGCTAAAGTCACGACGATAGGCTCGCCCGATGCGCTCAAGCTTCTCGACGCTTGGGTACTTCATGTTTCGCAGGTCGGTCGCGTTAACCTGTGTGTGGCCGGAAAACACCCGGAAGTAGTCGTCCAACGGCGTGCTGTTAAGGAAACAGGTCAAACCATTAGCGATCTCAAACGGCAGCCCATGCTTGGCAACGTGCAGCACATTCCAGTGGTTTTCAAATGCCACCCATTCGCTTCGAGTGTCGTCCGGCGTGATCAAGTGCGCAACCACGCGCCGACGCTCCTCCTTTGCCGAAAATCGCCTGACGAGCACATAGGTGCCCTCACGCATTAACCATTTGTCCACCTCGGGCGAGCGGAACAGCGCGTTCGGTTTCTTGTGCTCCTTTGGCCATTGAAAACCGTCCGCAGTCAGGTGATGCGGATAAATACAAGGCACCGAGCCGGGTGCGGGGTTTTGGCTCCACCATTCCTTCAAACGGAAATCCACCACCGGCCCGGTACACACTTCAACGCCGAGTTCGCGCAACGAGTGTGCGAACAATCCATGTTGATCATGCGCCTGCTCGTCAAGCGGGATGCGGATGAACTTCTCTCGATCCTCTATTTGGACTACTTCACCGAAATCGATGTCGCGCTGATGCAGATCGGAGAAACTGTCGTCGTGAGAGCTCGACAACATGACCTGCCCCTGTTTCGCGCCGCGCGTGAGCTTTAGGATCACGTTTTCCTGAAGCACCGCATCGTCTTTGAAAGCCTTGTCGCGTGAATCGAATACATGAATCAAGTCGATGGAACACTCGGCCAACAGAAGCTCCCGAAAAGGCCTGTAGTAGGGCCCATTGCAAAACGAACGCGGGATGATGACGACAATTTCACCCAGCTTCTCCATCTGCAAAATTGCCAGCGCGAGAAAGGCCGTGTAAAGGTTGACTGTCTCCAGACCCACCTGTCGGCAGGCAAAACGATGCGGAGACTGCGCGCTGATCTTTTTGTACGGCGGATTCAATATGGCGTGCGTGAATCGGGTGCCGGTCATGAATTGAATCCGATTCACCGAGTCAAGAACAAAATCTTTTTCATGCACCTCATACGGTACACCCAGGCCTTCGAGATTCGACTCGAGATAGGCAATCATCACTGGGTCCAGCTCCCACGCTTCAGCGCGAACAATATTCAGCGTTTCACTCGCAGCCAGCGACAGCGAACCAATGCCTGCACCAGCATCGAGCAGTACCGCATGCTCGCGTCGCGTGAAAAGACTCGCCATGAATTGCGCGACTCTGTACGGCGTCATGAACTGACCGAGAGCGCTCTTGCGTCGAGGATCCAACTTGGCGTTAGCCTCGTGCCGCAAAGAATCGACGACTACTGAATTCATATTGATGCGAACTTAGCGATTGGCCCGATGGCCAGTTCAAAGGTTGATACTGATGATACCTGTTGATTCGTCCAGTTGCCACGTCTCAGTTGCTGTCGTCCGATAGTAGTTCAAACCAAAAGCTCAATCAAAAACGGCCCGCTCTGCCGAAAGCTTTGCTTCATCAAATCCGCGCACTGTTCCAAAGTGGTTGCTCGCGCCGCTTCAACGCCCATGCCATTCGCGAGCTTCACCCAATCGAGATTCGGGTTGCCGAGGTCGAGCATGCTCATGGCAACCGGTCCCGGCGTTGCACCAACCGCCTGATATTCGCCGATCAG
>ENA-OBLH01000204-OBLH01000204.1-metagenomes-genome-assembly--contig:-NODE-204-length-21719-cov-3.4363_pt1 | contig 21719 bp, 24 predicted proteins | sample MGYA00153382_OBLH01 | MGnify analysis MGYA00153382
CTCTAGTATTGTAGAGAAAGAGGCTGTAATTCCCCCTGAAAGACCAATTATTGCTGGTATTTTTATAGAAAGGCTGCGGCGGGGGATGAATTTAGAAACAGACCCGACAGTGGAGTATGGCTTAGGTATCCGCCAGACAGCAGACCAGCCCTTAACCCTAACCCAAGTAAAAACTCCTAACCCTTATAATACTTACATGAATCCGGGATTACCCCCCACGGCGATCGCTAGTCCGGGCATTGCCAGTCTCAAGGCAACCCTAGATCCCCAGAAAACCGACTATCTGTTCTTTGTCGCCCGCTATGACGGCAGTCATGTATTTAGTAAAACCTACGAGGAACACGATAATGCAGCAACCGCCATTCGGCAGCAAAGAGATGGAGCTAAACCCACCCCTAATAAATCATGAATAAATTAAATTCTGCTTACCCTTGGCTCAAACATCTCCAACCCGATCTGATCATGGGGGGGTCTATTTTATCTCTAACTCCAGATATTTTAGTAAATAACCGTCTCAAGGGTTTAATTTTGGATGTAGATGATACTCTTGTCCCCTTCAAGCGCAGCTTTGCTTCGGGGGAATTGGTCGAGTGGGTGAGCCAAACTCGGCAGATAGTGGATTTGTGGCTGGTAAGTAATAATTTGTACCAAAGTCGGATTAGTAGTATTGCGGATTCTCTTAATTTACCCTACATCCACGGGGCTGCAAAACCTTCACGACGCAAATTACGCAAGGCTTTGGAGGCTATGAACCTACCACCTACCGAGGTGGCCATGGTAGGCGATCGCCTTTTCACGGATGTAGTAGCCGGAAATCGCCTTGGTTTATTTACTATCTGGGTAGAGCCGATCATTTCTAAGGAACTTTATACTCCCTCCTTAAGAAATCTAGAAGTATGGCTTTCCCTTGGTTTAGGGGTTTCTTTGCAATCTACTCATAAAACTTAAGGAGTATTGCTAAAAAAAGTGAAAATATTTCTGGTGTTACCGGGAGAGATGCTTGTGCCAAAGTTATTAAGGGAAATATAAAGAAACTATAAGAAAATATATTTTTGTCTCATAAATCTGACATAGTATTAAAAGATACAAATGGGGTTAGCAGATATAAAAACCCTACATTATAAAACCAACTTATTTTTCGGAAAGCGCTGATATCCACCCCTATAGGATATTGGCGTTTTCTGTATAGAATCTATACCATCCATGTCTCAAACCCTAGTTATTAAAATTGGTACTTCTAGCTTGACTCATCCAATTACGGGGCAATTGGCACTGGCAACGATCGCTAGTTTGGTAGAAACCCTGAGCGAGTTGCGGCAGTTGGGCTATCAAGTAGTACTAGTCTCCTCTGGCGCCGTGGGAGTAGGGCGGACACGTTTGGGATTAAAAACCCGTCCCAAAACTTTATCCCTAAAACAAGCTGTTGCTGCCGTGGGACAGGGAAGATTAATGAGAGTTTATGATGATTTATTTAGTTCCCTCGGAGAGACGATCGCTCAAGTCTTGCTCACCCGTCGAGATTTTGTCCAACGGAGTTGTTATGTGAATGTCTACAATACTTTTCAGGAGTTATTGCAACTGGAAGTAATTCCCATTGTGAATGAGAACGATACAGTATCTACCGAGGAGTTGAAGTTTGGGGATAATGATAGCTTGTCGGCGATGGTGGCTAGTTTGATTGAAGCGGATTGGTTATTTCTGCTCACGGATGTCGATCGCCTTTATTCAGCAGATCCCCGATCGAACCCTGATGCCGAGCCAATTATTTCTGTGGATAATATGGAAGAAATTACTGGACAGGTAGAAGTGGGGGAAAGTGCCTCTAGCTGGGGAACTGGGGGCATGATAACTAAAATAAATGCTGCTACTACTGCCACCAGTGCTGGAGTCCGCACCGTGATTATGGAAGGCAAGAATCCCAGTAATATTCTCAGAATTCTCCAAGGTGAACCCCTAGGAACTCAGTTTACTCCCCAACCTTCCGTAGGTAATGCCCGCAAGCGCTGGATCGCCCACGGTCTAATTGCTTTAGGTAAAATTCACTTAGATCAAGGGGCAGTGCAGGCAATTCTTGACCAGGGAAAATCTCTTCTGGCTGCGGGTATTACCAAAATAGAAGGAGATTTTATTTCTGGGGAGGCAGTGCAACTTTGCAATTCCTTAGGGGAAGAAGTAGCAAGAGGTTTAGTCAACTATAGTAGTGATGAATTACAGCAAATCCAAGGACAGCGATCGACCGAAATTTCTAATATTCTCGGCTACATGGGGGCAGAAACCGTCATCCATCGAGATAATCTTGTTTTGCTTTAACCTAAGGACAATTTCATCGAAGTGCTGGTTGATCGGGGAGAACCTATCTCTGTAGATGCGATCGAAGTAGGGCGAGGAGCAAACTATCGATCGTTTGTGGTAAGCAAGGAATTTGTCGTGATTCAACATTTCTTTTCCAACTGTCTGGAAAAACCCAGCCATGACTGTATAAATTAGTATCAAAGAACTTAACCAAGTCGCTCTACCATTGATTCTTTAGCGTTAAGTGTCTTCTCCCCCTGTAAAAAACCGGTTATAAAACCCAGAGGGCAGCAGGGTCAAGAAGAAATTAGGGAAATTATCATCTATCTATTCATCATCTATCTGGCATGTGGTGGTTCTTCCACCTAGTTCTTACTTTATTGTTATTCCGGGCTTTGCAGAATAAATTTACCAAAACCATTAATCAGGTTCTACCTCAACCCTAGAAATTCTTAACCGGATATTTCTACGGATATTTCACATCAAAAAATGAGGTCTCTTTACTATGTCTGATTCCAAAATCTTTATGAAATCTTCTATGCTTTTAGCCGCTGCCACAGTCGTAGCGATCGGTGCTGGTGTAGCAGATCAAGCCGATGCTCAGAGCTTACCTCCAAATATTATTGGTGTAACCGGAACTCCCGGTATTGATGGCACTGCCGCTGGTCAGGCAGGAACCTCTGGGGGTGATGCTTCAGCCTTTGGCTCTTCGGTTATTCCTGATGGTGCAGCTACCTCTGGTCGGGGTGGATCCGGCGCCCCCGGTGTTACTTTTAGTGCAGGCACACCCACTGGTGGAACTGGTGGAGTGGGCGGTAGTTCTGGCTCGGCAACCGCTACCGGAGCCTCTGGTTTTGGTACCTTACAAGGTGGCAGAGCTTTTGGTATCTCTGGTACTGGCGGGGCTGGTGGGGCTGGGGGCGATAGTGCTCCGGCTGCTCTAGGGACAAAAGCAACTGCTGGCGGAGCTGGTGGGGCTGGTGGTAATGCAGGAACTGCTACATCTACAGGTGGTAGTAGCCCGATTAATCCCGGTGGTGATGCCCTTGCCAATGGCGGTGCTGGTGGTGCTGGTGGTGCTGGTGGTCGTGGCGGTGCTGGTTTCTCAGATGGCACTCCCGGAGTAACTGCTGGTGGTGCTGGTGGTGTGGGTGGTGCTGGGGGTACTGGTGCTGCTGCTAATGCCCGTGGTGGAGACGGGGCAAGAGGCGGAGCCGCTGAAGCCCGTGGGGGTGATGGTGGTATTGGCGGGGCTGGTGGAGCTAGTGGAGCTAGTGCTAGTTTGCCATCCCTTTCCGGTGTTGCTGGTGGCAGTGGGGTGAACGGCTCCACTGCTGGAGGAGTGGGAGCGCGTGGGACTGATGCCTCTGCGACTGGAACTCTCTTTGGCACGACTGGTGGTGTCGGTCCGAGTGGTAGCTCAGGAGGAACTGGGACTCAAGGTGCTGTTGGGAACCCCGGTGGAACTGGTGGAACTGGTGGTGTTGGCGGCACTGGCGGTGTTGGTGGCATTGGTGGTACTGCTGATGTATTAGGTAGCACTTCTGGCAACGGCGGTAATGGTGGCTCTGGTGGCATTGGTGGTGTTGGTGGTGCTGGTGGTCTGGGTAATCCCGGTGTCATTGGTACTACTGGTGTTGCTGGTGGTGTTGGCGGTGCTGGTGGTAATGCCTTTTCCAAAGGTGGTATGGGCGGGATTGTTAATGGACTAGGAACTGGAACTGGTGGTACTGCCATTGCTGTAGGTGGTGCTGGGGCTGCTGGTGGTGCTGGTAGCGCTGGTGGTGCTGGTAGTGCTGGTGGTAAAGGTGGCATTGGTGGTGCTGGTGGTAATGGCGGCAACGCTGGTACTGCTGGGGCTGGCGGTCTTGTAGGGACTGCTGGTGCTACTGGTGGTGTCCCCGGAAGTAATGGTCTCCTTGGTGGAGCTGGCGGAACTGGTGGTGTTGGCGGCACTGGTGGTGTCGGCGGCACTGGCGGCACTGGTGGTGTTGGCGGCACTGGTAGTGTTGGTGGTAATGCCTTAGCGATCGGGGGTCGTGCCCATAAGGGACAACAGGCTGGTGCTGCTCGTGCCATAGGTGGAACTGGTGGTAATGGTGGAACTGGTGGAACTAGTGGAACTAGTGGTGTTGGTGGTGTTGGTGGAACTGGTGGTGTTGGTGGTCTTGGCTCCAACAATATCGGCGGTGGTGTTGGTGTTAATCCCGGCGGTGCTGGTGGTGTAGCCGGAGCACCGGGTGTTGCGGGTGCTGCTGGAACTAATTCGATCGGTGCTGGTGGTGCTGGGGGTGCTGGGGGTGCGAATGGCTTAGCTGGTGCTGTTGGGACTAAGGGTCTAGGTGGTGCTGGTGGTGCTGGGGGTAATGCCTTTGCCAAGGGTGGTATTGCTGCTGGAGGCGGTTTCGCTGGTAGCGCTGTTGCGATCGGTGGTACTGGTGGTTCTAGTCCAGAGTTTAGCCAAGCTGGGGGTCGGGGTGGTGATGCCACATCGATCGTTCGTAAGGGCAGATTACCCGGTCAAATTACTACCGACTTTGCTAGAGCTGTCGCTGGTACTGGTGGTAGTGGTTCTGTAGGGGGTGATGGTGGTAATGCTACCTTGATCTTTAAGAAGAACTTGATCACCCGTGACTTCTTGGAATCTCGTCTAGTAGGTAGCGCTCCCCTAGTCCAAGGTGGTGCTGGTGGTACTGGTCTCACCGTTGGTGGTCGTGGAGGTAATGCCACCCTAGTCATTGGCGGTATGGCAACTCAAAGTGTCGCTGCTGTGGGTCAGAGTGCTTCTGGTACTCAAGGTGGTGCTGGTGGTCAAATCTTTGGCCGGGGTGGTACTACTCCGATCGTCCAAGCTGGAGTTGGGGGTAGTGCCTCTTCTCCTGCGGGGACTGGTGGTGCTGGTGGTACTGCAACTATCCAGTTCTAGGTTTGATCTCCCCTGCCCCCCTGAAAAAGAGGGGGGTGAATTAATTCAAGTCTTGCTTCAAAAGGGGGCGAATTAATTCACCTCGGCTCCGCTCGGTGAGCGAAGTCGAACCGAGCCGGGGATTTAGGGGGATCCTCAGCATCAAATCAAATGATCAATATCTCTCTCTTCTTCTGGAGGGGGATTTTTTATGGGTTGCTCCACAGGCAAGGGGCTTAAGCCCCTTGTTCCATAAATTGATTCACCTATTTCTAAGGTGGCTTCTCTAGGGGAATGCTGGGCAAGGTTTTGGTAGAGTTGTTGGGTGCGTTGGGCGATCGCTTCCCAGCGATAGTTTTGCCAAGCGTACCTTTGGGCATTTTTACCCCGTTGCTGCCTTTCCAGTTCATTGCCTAGGGCGGCTCGGAGTTGGGCGGTGAGACTAGAGCGATCGCACCTACAAATCCATCCCGCCTCTGCACTCGCTACTTCCTGCCAGATATGCACCTGATCAGAAATTACCACCGCCGTCCCCACGATCATGGCCTCCGCTACAGCAATCCCGAAGTTTTCATAATAGGAAGGCAATACCAAGATATCTGCCTGTTGTAAGAGTTGTTGTTTGTACTGTCCGGTAACGAAGCCAGTAATAATCGTTGATTTGCCCAAGGGAGAATTAGTAATCTGGGTTTTGATCTGTGCCTCATAACGCTGGTCTTGGGGATTAGTCCCTGCTAAAACAAAATGAAATTTCCATCCTTCTGCTAATAAATCTTCTAGAGCCGGAATTAAGAGATCAAGACCTTTTTTGCGATCGAGGCGGGACAAAAATAGGATCAAAGGATTCTCCCTAGAATTAGTCACAGAAGAATTAGTTACAAAAGCAGGAATCACCGATACTTTTTCTGGGGTTAAATCTGCTAAAATATCTAAATTAAACGGCGGTTTGACTCCTAAAGGAAGCACCACATCTTTAGTCTTGGCTCCGAAACGATGGGCTGTGGCTGCCTCTTGCTGACTAGTAAAGTGTACTGCTGCGGCACCTTGGAGATTAGACCTTTCCCAGAGCCATCCATAGATTTGTTTTAGATACTTCTTTTTCTGGAGATCGATAGGATCTAGAGTTCCTAGGGGACGGAGAATATAGGGTAAATGGCGCAGGCGAGCGATCGTAGCAGACCCAGTACTAACCGGGGAAAATAGGGCATGAATATGAGCCACATCGTAATGGTGGGAATTGTGCCAGAGCCATTGCCAAAGCTGCCAAGAAAATTTATAGCGCCGCCAAGGAGCGCAGGGAAAGTAGATAATCTCATAACCATCTTGGCTAATAGGTTCTTGAAGCGTAACCTCTAGGGGCGATTGGTCTTCATCTCCATTGGCATCGGTGGTAATTATCGTCACCTCCACCCCCAAATTAGCCAAGGCTGCCGACAAGCCCAAGACCATCTGGCTTGGCCCCCCATAGATTAGAGATATAGAAGGGACAATTTGTAAAATTCGCAAGGGGTGATGGGCAGAATTTGCAGAATTAAAGGTCATAACTCTTGATAAAACTCCCACATTTGTTGCGCCAGAGCCTTATTGGTATAGTGTTCCATAGCTCGATCGTACCCCATATGTCCTAATCGAGTGGCAAACAAAGGCTGGGAAATCACAGATAATAAGCGATCGCGCAACTCCTGCACATCTCCTTGGCGAAAAGTCAGCCCGGCATTCCCAATCACGTAGGGAATTTCCCCACAATCAGAACCAATCACTGGAACCTTACAAGCCATTGCTTCAATTAATACATGACCAAACTGTTCTTGCCAGCCGCTGGCTGTCATGGTCTTAAACTCTGCATTAGTTTGGGAAGGAAGTACTAGCACCTGCATCAAATTAATATACTTTGCCACCTGATCATGGGGAACACTATCCACAATTATGAGCCGATTTTCAATCCCCCATTGAGCAGCGATATTTAATAATAAAGATTCTAGCTCTCCCCTCCCTACTAGTAATAATTTCCAATAAAAATCTTGAAGCTGTGCCAAAGATTGCAACAGAGTAATTAAACCTTTTTCTTCTACAAATCTCCCCACAAAACCCACCACAAAATCATGCCGCTTAATCCCCAATTTTTCAGCTAAATAGGGTTGAGATTTCTTAGAAAAAAGAATTTCATCAACCCCTAGCTGGGGCATAATTTTGAGTTTACCTAGATATTTTTTTTGTCTAATCAACTCTGCTCCATCTCGATTGCCCACAATAATTCCGTGGCTATGATGAAGATTATATCTCTCTAAAAGTGAGGCAGGAAATTTTAGTTCGTAGGGCAAATTCCACCAAGTAAAAAATAAATTTTTTGCCCTTAAACCCAAGAGATAATTAAGGCTAATTAACTGAGCATAGGCTAGGGATTTTGCTCCCTGCTCTACTTGAATAATTTGGGGACGAAATTTCCATAGTAGGGGAACAATTTCTGCCCCAAAGGTAAGTAAACCTTGATTATTTCTGCTGAAGTTATGAATCGGAACTACCCGAAATCTGCCCTCATTCACCGGTTGAGTAGTTACTAACCCCCTTTGCACCCCACCGGGATACCAGTACCGGGGGACAACGATCGTGACCTCAATATCTGGCTGGAGGTTGACCAAGGCTCGGAGTTTTTCCCGATTGATATCAACAATATAGGTATGGCTGGCAATCAAGATTCGCATAGGGGAAATTAGGAGAACAGAAAGGGGGAACACAAAAGGGGAAATTAAGGATATTCACAGCTATAACTTTGGCCATCATCCCAAATAGTTTTAACTCTAGTAAATACTGCTTGGATAAATCCTAGAAGATAGAATACACCCCGACTAACCACCTTCAGAGGAGAGCCACTTTTGTAGCAGGGGGGATGACCAAGAACATGGCAATCAAATAGTTTGCTAAAAAACCGGAGTTGTTGACTGGGGGTGAGGTTTTTTAATCCTAGGAGAAAATGGTTGTGATAGAAAGTGAGTTGGTAGGCTAGGGAACGAGTACTGAGGTCATGACAACCCCCAGTTTCTTCTCCCCAATGAATCAGATAAGCCTCTGGGTCATACCAGATCTGCCAAGGGGTCAATCGCATCCGCAAACAAAAATCTGCTTCTTCTCGAACAGCACTCCCCCGAAACCTTTCATCAAACCACTGGTGGTACTGGGTAAACACCGCCCGGCGAAAGGACATATTACACCCCCGTGCAGCAATTACCTGTTGAGGTTGGTTGGGATAGACCAGATCTAGGTGGTACCAAGCGATCGCTGCATCCATCGCTTGGGGCGGGAGATAATCAATCCCCGTATTCACAACTGCCAGTTTAGTTTCCTGCCAATTCCCCGTCTCAGAGAGTTTCATTCTGTCCCACACCCTTCCGGCCACTGCTCCTACCTCTGGACGCTGATAATTACGACTATGGGCAGCGAGATAATCCGGGGGAATTTTCACATCATCATCGATAAATAAAATAATTTCTCCCCGGCTGCGGCGGACTCCATAATTACGAGCGGCCGGCAGACTGGCCCAAGTTACCGGAAACCAGAGAATTTTTTGCGATCGAGCCAATTCTTCTAAATAAAGCTGGGTAGCCGGCTCATGATGAAGGGTTTGATCAATTACTAACACTTCAAACCTTGGATAGGACTGGGATAAAATATCTTGGAGGGTTGCCCTCAACACCGCTTCCCGTTGGTAAGTAGGGATAATCACAGAGATCAACGGTGGCAAATGGCTCTCAGTCAGAGAATCGCTCATAGTTATAAACTTAGGATTTAGAAAAGATATAGCAAAAAGAAATTATCGGACTGGATTTATGTAGATTCCGCCATTAAATTTTATGGTCAGGGGCGTAAGGCCTTGCGCCCCTAATGTACGTTATTTGCATAAGTCTTCTCAATTTTGCCACAGGAATCCGCAAAGAGAAGCTAAGTTATAGCAAGCGCCACTTCAGTCAAGACATTTATAGACTTTGATCACAAGGGGCTTAAGCCCTTGCCTGTATTTCATCAACGAGAAAAAGCGATAGCTTTCCAGAGAACGATGGTATATTTTTAGGGCAGATCAAAACAGATCAAAGCAGATTAAAACAAATTAAAGTGAATAAAAAGTGACGAAGAGCAAGTTAATATAAACTAGAGTAAAAGTTGGGACGGTGTGAGCCATGACTATAAATTCCAGAAATTCCAGAAATTTACCTCCATCCCAGCCGGAGGGAGTGAAGAAAATGCGTAATACGGATTGGCTTATAGTCGACCAACTCCCCGTTGCCTCCAACTCTACAGCTACTCTTCCTCCTCCTGTTGCTACCCCGCCTCAGTCTGCCCCTAAACAGAAAAAAAAGTTTAACCTCCGCTTAGGCTGGTCTTTTTGGGGATTGGTTTCCCTATTAGTTACTACTAGTGCAGGCATAAGTGCTGTCATGGTGCTGCTGAAACTTCCGGCTGTCCCCAATTGCCCTAGCTTATTTCTGCCTACAGCTTCCGTATCCATGCGAATCTATTGTGCTGAACTAGCAGCCAATAAACAAACCGTGGATAATCTGTTGGAAGCGATCGCCCTCCTGAAGGAACTGCCCCCAGATCATCCTATGAAAGTCCAAATAGATGAATACCTGGCCCAGTGGTCAAAGGACATCTTAGCCTTGGGGGATGATAGTTTCCAGAAGGGGCAGCTAGAAACGGCGATCGCTACTGCCCGAAGAATTCCTGCCAATACCTCCGCCCAAGCTTTGGTAGAAAAACAGATTAAAAAATGGCAAGATGTCTGGCAGAAAGCAGATGCATTGTACCAACAGGCAGAGCAGGCTCTGCGGGATGGCAACTGGCCTGCGGCTACTCGGTTTTCATCTCAGTTATTGAATATCGAAAACCGCTACTGGGCTGAGTCGAAGTACACGGAAATTCTTGAAAAGGGCAAACAGGCTAGGGAAGATGCCAAACAACTCAACCGGGCTTATCAACTGGTGAGTATGGGGAGTATTTCTAACTTGATTGAAGCGATCGAAATAGCCAAGTCGGTGAATCCTAATAGCTATGCCTACAATCCGGCTCAAAAAATTATTCAAGATGCTAGTCAAAAGTTACTAAGTATTGCCAGAACTAGCCTAGATAATGAAGATTGGCGGGGAATTATTCAGATTGCCAACCGTTTATCACGGGTGATTGATACCCCAGAAGCGAAACGTTTAGATGATCTAGCCCAAGCGATCGCCAAGTCGCAAGAGGGAACGGCCGCTGGTTTGGAAGCAGCATTAGCTCGGCTAGACAGGATCGATCGCACTAGCCCTTTTTACGATCGCATCCAGCGCCTATCTCTCCGGTGGCGACGGGATATTGAAGGTTTGAGCAGCCTAGAACGGGCGAGACAGTTGGCCAGTTCTGGGCAGAATGCAGATTTAGTGGCGGCGATCGCCCAAGCTCGCTTAGTTCCCCAATCCAGCCCCCGATTTAATGAAGCTATAACTCAAATCCGCCGTTGGACAGAGCAGGTAGAAGGCAGTGAAGACCGGCCGATCCTCGCTAGGGCAGAACAATTAGCTGCGGGGGGCGGCGCCCAGACTTATCAAGCTGCCATTCAACAAGCCAGCCTTATTGGCCCGAATCGGGCACTTTATAAAGATGCTCAAGAAAAAATTAGCCGTTGGAGTACTAGCCTAGAAACTAACCAAGACCAGCCCTATCTAGATCAGGCTCAGGCCTTGGCAAGGGTGGGAAATTATCAAGATGCGATTAATTTTGTCTCTCAAATTCCTAGTGGGCGATCGCTCTATAATCAAGCCCAAGCCAATATCCGCACTTGGCAAGCATCCTTAAATAATCAAAACCGGACTACTACACCAATCCCAGAAGTACCCAGTATTCCTAGTAGTCCAGAGGTAACGAATTCTCAAATCGATGGCGGAGCAGATATTCTGGTCACTGCCCAAGGACAAGCGGGAACCAATCTTCAGGAAGCGATCGCCACAGCCCAAACTATCCCTAATATCAGCAGTGCCTACACCACAGCCCAAGCCCAAATTCAGGAATGGCAACAACAACTGGGAATTACGCCTAGAAACTAATTGGTGTAAAGTCGCAGGTCATGAAAACCGATAATATTTTTTATAATTTATTTCAGCTATTTCCAGAATTACTATTTGAACTCATCGGAGAAGACCCATCTAGGGAAATTAAAGGCTGTGCCGAGGTTTTTGGCTTTGGGGTTGGGAGTGGAGCAGATTGCGGAGGAGCTAGAGTTGGATGTGCAGTTGGTGCGGCAGGTGGCTGGAGAGTGAGAAAATCCTAATAATTGAGGAGATTGTGAGGGAGATTTTGGGGGTAAGAGATGGAGACACTAGAAGATTTGTTGAGGGACACGAAATCAGATGAATATTACCTTTTGGTCAATTTAGGTAATGCTTTGGTGAGGTTAGGGCAGAGGGAAAAAGCGATCGCCTTTTATGACAGGGCAATTGAGCTTAATCCTAACTGCTCTGAGGCTTGGCATAATCGGGGGAATGTTTTGAATAATGTAGGCAAAAATGAAGAAGCTCTCGCCTCTTTTGACAGGGCTATTGAGATTAAACCAGATAGCTATGATAGTTGGTATAGTCGGGGCTTTGCTTTGATTGATTTGGGTAAGCAAGAAGAAGCGATCGCCTCTTTTGATAGAGCTATTGCTATCAAGCCAGACTTTGATTTGGCTTGGAACTGTCGGGGGAGGGTATTGGTGAAGTTAGGGCGGTATGATGAAGCAGTAGCTGCTTTTGATCGTGTGCTGGAAATTAAACCAGATGACGATGATCTTTGGTTTAAGATGGGTATTTTTTTGAGATTTTTAGGAAGAGATGAAGAAGCAAAAGTTTCTTTTGGTCGTGTAATCCAAACCATAGCGAATAAGGTAAAACCAGATAAATATGGGGCTGAGAACAATTGAAAAAAGAATGAATTATCTTGATACTCTCAAGAAAGATGGGCAACCAAGTCCGGAACCGATAGTTCTAGGAAAAGCTATCTCAGTCGCCGCCTAAAAGTTTATTATTTTCCAACTCGTTCTAACTCTTCTCGCAATACCCGCCGCAGGGTTGTCTCTAGGGGTTCATTTTGTGATGGTAATTGTTGTTGGATATATTGCTTTAAGGCTTCGTTGATCAAACTTTGGTAGTTGCCTCCTCCTGCTTGATGAACTTGATCTCGAAACCAAGCAAGGATTTCTTCATCTAAGCGAATCGTGATCCGAGTTTTCCCGGCGGCAATATCCACAGCGCCTCTTTTTCCTTGACTAAAATCGTATTCTGCATCCATCACTTAGCCCTCTTCATCAGGTGAGATTATTTTCTCTAGTTCTAAAATTAGGATTGGTAAACTGTTGAATATCGTATCCCAAATAATATCTAGATCAACCTCGTCATATTCATGTACTAGCCTGTTTCTCATACCGCTAATAGCTGTCCAAGGAATCGTGGTTAGGGTTTGTCGAGTGGGTTCCGAGATTCGTTTTGAGGCTTCGTCAATAATCATCAGTCGATGGATGACTGCATCTTGAAGTTGGAGGTTGGTTGTTAGTTCATGCTGCGATCGCCCAGCTAGGTAATTTATGATTATTTGGGCAGACTGCAACATATCAAGGAGAGATTGGTTGTCTCGTTCCATAAATCACCTGAATGGAGGAGAGGATTGCTTTGCGCCGGAGATAGTTACGGCTGGTTTCGATGCCTTTGCGGGTGACTAAATCTACATCTCGCTGAAAAAGTATTTTTAATTCGTCTTCCATGGTGACTAGATCAAACAAGGTAGGATGGGCTGCTGGATGAAATTGCACCATGACATCAAATCACTATCAGGGCGAAAGTCTTCGCGCAAGACGGAGCCAAAGAGGGCAAATTCCATCACCTGCCAGCGCTGACAAAACTCTTCAATCTTCTCCATTGGTAGTTTGATGGCGGTAATAGTCATGGATTCATACCGTTTTATATTTTCTATATAATAAGCCTACAAGATTGTTATGGCTACTCGACCTAGGGGATTGGTAGGTTATATTAAAAAGGTGAGATTGATGCTTCGATAGGTCTTACAGTAAGCTTGCCGAACTGCTCAGCACAAGTAACTGACAATTGAGTGAGGAGGGATGAAGGTTCGAGAAATAGTTAAGAAACTGGAGCTAGATGGTTGGTATCAGGCCCGAATGCGAGGAAGTCATCGAGTATTTAAGCACCCTGAAAAAACTGGTATTGTTGTACCGAGCAGTTTTGGTGATGAAGTTGCGATCGGGACTCTCAAGAATATTTGGAAACAAGCACAACTGGAGAATGAATCATGAAGGAGTATCTAGTTATTTTTGAATGGGCGGGGAGTAACTATTCTGCCTATGTTCCTGATTTACCGGGCTGTATTTCTACTGGCAAAACCCTTGCAGAAATAGAGCTAAATATCAAGGAAGCGATCGAGCTTTATCTTGACACTCTCAAGGAAGATGGTCAACCAGTGCCGGAACCGACAGTTCTAGGAAAAGCCATCGCAGTCGCCGCCTAAAAATTTACTATGGAGAAGGGTTTGATGCTTTGACAAAGTTCAATACAAGTAACTGGTAACTGTTGACTGATAACTGATAGGAGGGGGAGATGAGTTGGTGGCAGTTTTGGAAGTGGGGGAAGGAGGAGCAAGATTGAAGAACTTGCCCCGGAGGGATTATCTTGGGGGGAGCAGGTTGCGTTGGCTACACAATGTTAGCAGAATACTTTTTCTACGTTCCTTAATAAAGTCTTAGTTGTTCTTCTTGTTCTTTATACAGTTTAAACCGTCCATTTTTAGATTGTGTTTGCTCTAGAAATGTTAAAGAATAAGGCATCTAAGTCATTTATATATATAGCTGTTTCGGGAACAATTTCTTGAATTTTATTTAATGCACTCTGATAATATATTTCACTTATTTCGCAAGCTGTTAAACTTAACCCTGCTTTATAACAAGCAATCGCAATAGTACCGCTGCCCAAATGAGTATCTAAAATTTTATCCCCATCCTTAGCATACATTTTTAAAAGCCATTCATATAATTCAACGGGTTTTTGTGTAGGGTGAATTTTATTTCGGTTTTTTCTTACACTAAACCTAAAAATTTTTGAAGGTTTGTCTAATGATGACCAAGCCATTTCAGCCATTGAAAAATTATTTAATGTTTCAGGTTGATTTTTGTCCCATATAATAAAACCTTTATTGAATTCACTTTTTGCCCAAAGTTGTCCAAAATAATTTCCGCCCCAAATAATTTGATTTTTAGAAACACGAAATAACTCATTAAAATACTCATCATTAGGCTTTACGTCCCATTGACTATATTCAGCCATATTGAACTTATAATCACCACCTCTTTTGGTTTTGTTTAAAATACCATATGGTGGATCAACTATTGCAAGATCAAAAGACTTGTCAGGATACCTTGCCATTAATTCCATATTGTCTTCTCTCGTAATTGTAATCATAGCAAGTTTTAATTTCTAGTTGCGAACCTTGAAATAGTCAAGTCCGAAATATTTTTACTGATGTCTTTCCCAAGATTATTGGTTATGATGCTATCAAAGTCTTCATAATCTATTTCTCTTACATCATTATCAATGCAGTTGTATAAGTATTCTGAAAAAGTATTTGCACGAATAATTACAATCGGGCTTGTACGAATATCTTGAAGTACGGCAGGAACATATCTTGGTGTTACTACAATTGTATATGCTCCGCCAATTTTTTCTCGATGTCCTTCTAATCGTCCTGCATTTACACCTGATAATTTGTTTTTTGTTGATTTGGCATCAACGGCAAATTTTTTCTTTTTAGGGATGTACAAACATTCTAAATCTGTATTTCCTGCTCCGCCTATTTTATGGGCTTCAACATTATGGAACATATTAAATCCATCTGTCAAAGCATCTTCAAAAAGATATGCTTCTGCTCCTTCATTGTTGTTGGCGTACTGCTCAATTAACTTTGGAAGATTAAGTAATTCATATCTTAAGTCGTCAACAAGCTCTCCAATTTCAATTAAGAGAGATTTAGGATAAAAGCTATAAACTTCTTTAACAACGTCAATTTTCAAGCGTTCAGAGTCGTTCAAAAGCAAGGGTTTTTCTAAGAAGGAATTTTCTTTTTCAAGTTGCTCTATTACTGATTTAAGATTATCAGGAATTGAAACTTCATTTCTTGTTACTTTGCGAAATGTACTTGTTTTTCCGTGTTGTATTTTTCCTTGTCGCAGCTTGCAAATAATATCCCCATCTTTCTTGTTTAAAACACCTGCATTTTCAAAGAAAGTTGAAATATAATAATCCCATTCATAGGCAGAGTTCACATATGCGTGTCTATCTTCTTGAAATCTCTCCGAAAGCTCTTCATCAGATAGTTTTCTTAATTCCAACAATTCATTTACTAAATCATTGTAACTATCTTGGTTTATTTCTTTTGTAAAAACAACGGAATATGCAACTTCAAAAGCATACAGTCTATTTGAAAGTTTTGGCTCAGAGAGTAACTTGAAAATTAAACGAAATGGGTAAATTTGAAATTTATTATCGGTTCCGCTGTGTGGATGCTGATATTGAACAGCCCAAAGCATAGCTAGAAATATCTTGGCTGTTTTTTCTTTGTCGTCTATGTGTTTTAAAAATAAGTTACCAAGTGGGCTAAACAAAAATCGTTTTTGTCCATCAACTTCAGCTTTATAGCCAAACATATAATATGAAAGCTGATTGATTTTGTGATTTATTGCATCAAGAGGCAATTCAGGATTTCTTTCATTGTACAGACCTAATTCCTTTAATTTTAGATTGAGGTTAGTTTTATCTTCTTTTGAAATTCCTGTTTTAGTAAATGACTTCAAAAGCTCTGCTACTGCACAAAGCTTTTCAAAATCTATTGTGTGTCGGTATAAAATCCATTTCTTACTGTCTATTCTTAAAGTCATTTTATCTGCTTATTTGAGCAACAATATTTTTAATTAGCAAAGGTGGAATACATTCGCCAATACATTTTCTGATTAACAATTCAGGTGTATTATCAGGGATGTTCCAATCTTGAGGTAAAGAAGATAACAACATTAATTCCAATGGTGTCAATACTCTTGCATCAGAATAAAATCCATTTTTCAATTTCCTACCCGGATGTACATTTAATTGCGAACTGATCGCATCGTTTCGCATTGTAATTGTTGGTGCAGGCTCGTCCCATTTAATTCTCCTGTATGTGGTGTTATAACTTTTGATTTTCTCTCCATTAGGTTTTACAGGAAAATATTTTTCGTTTTCAAAAGCCGATTTTCCTGTGGGGGTGTGTTTCATCCACTCAACGTGTCTGTCAGAATGCTTGCGGGAAAAATGCCATTTAATTTTTGATTTTTGTCCTGATTCAATACTTGGCAAAAAACCAATTTTATCTTCAACAGTTAAGTTTGCTGTTGACTTTATTGGTTCGTCCCATTTTTTGCCTTTACGGTACATTTTAATTATTGCTCTTGTACGCCTTTGTGCAATACCATAATCAGCTGCATCATAAACATTTGCTTCAATGCTGTATTCTTTGTCAAATAATAGGCTTAAAATTTCTGTTAATCTTAGCTGTTGATTTTTGTATGGCAAAACCATTTTTAAAAATGCAGGAACATTTTCAATCAAAACAAAGTCAGGCAATTTCAACTTAATAAAATCAATTATTTTAAACACAAGATAGTTTCTTTTATCATTGAGCATTTGCTCAACATTTCTATTTTTTCCTGCAATACTAATTCCCTGACAGGGTGGTGAAGCAATTAAAAATTCTAATTTATTCGGTGTGCTTTTTACTAGATTTTCAAATACATTTTCATTCAAAATATTTCCCGCAATCATTTTAGAATTAGGATATAATGCCTGATATAAATCTGCTCTTTCTTGTATTAATTCATTTGCAGCAATGATATTTATTCCTACTTCTTCAAAGTAAGTTTCTGCTATGCCTGCACTTGAAAATAAAGATACTCCTATCATAGTTAAAACTTAATTATAATTTGTTTCTGATCATTAATTCTCATCTGCCTTGCTTTTTTGCAAGTGTCAATGATTATTCTGTATTTTCTTCTTTGTATAGTATGTCAGCATCTGTTACTAAAATATTTCTTTTCAAGTTGTTTAATGCTTAAATTGAAAAAATTAGACATTTTAGGTGATATTTCTTTAGGAATATTATGGTTGCAATTTTCTATTTCAGATAATCTAAATTGGCTAATGTCTAACGCAGCAGTAAGTTTTGCTAATATTAAACCATTTTCTGCCCTAAGTATATGAATATATTCACCAAATTTTTCTCTCATTCTGCTGCCCAACCTGCTAACTTAATTACTTTCCAAAAATTTATTACCACTGCCGAAGAACACTACCACCAGCAAATAATTATAGATCACGAGGGTTTACGGGCTGTGCTGACTATTCTTGAAAATCTAACTCGAACGATCAATACTCTAGTGAATATTGAACGAACTAAGGTAGAGAGCCAACAAAATACTACTATTTCGATCGCTGGTCTGGGTTTAGCTGCCAGTAGTTCTGTCGCCAGCCTTGTCTCCACTCAAGTTCGCCAAACTAAAGATGCTGATAGTCTCGCTCGCCTGCCTGTGGGAGTTGGATTTGTTTATACCGTGGCGATTTCCTTAGCAATAGTTGTAATAGGAGTAGTAGGGGCGATCGGCTTACGGGAATTATTAAGAAAGTTACGTAAATAAAGGTGACACATTTTTTATGCGAGGAGAATACGATCTAGTAATTATTGGAGGCAGCTATACTGCTCGCTATGCGGCGGGAATGGCGGCACAGCGGAAGATTCGAGTGGCTTTGGTAGAGCCAAATAATGTAAAAATTCAGCCTTTTTCTTTAGGAGAAATTTATCAGGCTTATCAAAATCTGCCAAGTCTTGCCGATCGCCCCAGCGTTGCGGAGCAATATCGAGGTGACACCATAACTCTAGACAAAAGTGAGCGATTGCGGCAACCGCAGCGCAAGCGATCGCCTAAAGAATCCGAATTTCTGCACTATTACCAAAGGGTAAATAATTTCCTAGAATCAGAGTTTGATCTGCCGGAATTAAGTCAGTTGGGGGTGGATGTGATCATCGGACGGGGAGCATTTCAAAAACTCCCTCAATTAGCTTTTGTCATTGATAAGCGGATATTGCGATCGCAGCGTTACCTTCTAGCCCCAGAGCTAATTTCTGTCCTGCCAGAGATTCCCGGCCTAGAGGAAAGTTCCTATACAATTCCTGCTGATTTGGTCAGCGATCTTAAAAATAATCTAGAAATTAATCTCGAAAATAGTCAAGAATCTCTAGCTCAATCTTGGATAGTTATGGGCAATCCCTACGTTGGGGTTGAAATGAGTCAATTGCTAAGAAATCTAGGCAAAACTGTCACCCTAGTCAGCCCCAAGCCAAGACTTTTGCCCCAAGAAGAACCAGAGGCTAATGCCCTAATTCAAGGAGCGATCGAAGCAGCCGGGATTCGCCTCCTTACCCATAGCCCGGTAACATTAATTCGCTATCTAGAAGGAAAATCTTGGATTCAGGCAGGAGATCAAGCGATCGAAGCCGAGAAACTCCTCCTCTGCCCAAGACAAATTCCCCAGACTACAGGATTAAATCTGGCTGCTGCTGGAGTAGAAGTTAATCGTCATGGCTTAGTGGTTAATCAGTATCTCCAAACCACTAATTCTCACATCTATGCCTGTAGTGACCAAAATGGATTAGGAGCCTATCAAGGGGCGATCGCTCTGAAAAATGCCCTAATCCTGCCCATATTTCCAGTAAATTACCATCATCAGCCCCGAATTATCTCTACTCAACCGCTTTTTGCTCAGATCGGCAGCACGGAACAGGAGGCTAGGCAAAGGTATGGGAAACAAGTAATCACTCTGAGGGAATACGTAAAAAATCAGCCTCTAGCCCAGATGCAGGGAGACACTACTGGTTTTTGTCAGTTGATAATTCATAGCAATGGTCGCATTCTAGGGGGAACGATCGTCGGCACGCACGCAAGAGAAATAATCTCCTTAATTGCTTTTGCTATGCGGGCAGGGCTAAAAGTAGATCATCTGGCCAAACTTCCAGAAACTAATGGTTCCCTTTTACAACGTACCGCTGCCCAAGGGCTAACAAATAAGTCCAAATTTTATGAGATTTGGCAAGAGCTTAAACAAAGATTTAGAGGTTAATCTAATTTGGACGCTAATTCTTCGATCGTCATGAGTTCGTAGCGCTCAAAGGGTTGATGTACCCACGGATTATCTTCTAAAAACTCCACACAATAATCTGGACTAATTACTGAGTGGGACTTGTGCCAAAGAACTGCTGTGCGGATCTCAATAATTTGCTCTGGGTAATTTTCCTTCAGCCAAGGGACAGTTTCCTTGAGAGTCACTCCTGAATCTAGGAGGTCATCGACTAATAAGATATGACTCCCCATCTGCGGTGCAGTGGTAGTAACATGGCGAGCAAAGGTAAGCTTGCCCCGGATGCGATCGCCCTCCCCACCGTAGGAGGTAGCCGCCAAAACCCCTAAAGGCTTACGGTACAAGCGAGAAAACACATCCCCAATCCTTAATCCTCCCCGGGAGAGACAAATAATCTGGTCAAATTCCCAGCCAGAGAGATGCACCTGCACAGCTAACCTTTCAATTAATTGATGATATTCAGACCACGAGACAAAAAGTTCTGGCATAGGATGAGGGCAAATAGTAGCACAATGGGTTTAAAAATAAATAAGTAGTTATCTTATAGCAAATTATTAAGAAAATGACAGATAGCCCAGAATTAGAGAAAGAGGCAGAAAATAAGTTAGAAAAACTTAGCTTTAGTACCAAGTTAGCCTACGGCGCAGGGGATTTAGGCCCAGCAATTACTGCCAATATTTTAGTATTTTACCTCATGTTTTTTTTCACCAATGTAGTGGGGCTAAATGTGGGCTTGGCGAGTGTAATTCTGCTAATGGGTAAAGTGTGGGATGCAATTAATGACCCTTTGGTGGGGGTATTGAGCGATCGCACCAAATCTAAGTGGGGCCGGCGGCATCCGTGGATGTTCTGGGGCGCAATTCCTTTTGGAGTATTTTTCTTCCTTCAGTGGATCATTCCCAAATTTAGCGATAATCCAGCTACAAACCAGTGGGGACTATTTTGGTACTACGTAATCATTGCGATGCTTTCTCAGTCTTTCTATACGATCGTCAATTTACCCTACACAGCCCTGACCCCAGAACTTACCCAAGATTATAACGAACGCACCAGCTTAAATAGCTTTCGGTTTGCCTTCTCGATCGGGGGAAGTATTTTTTCTCTACTCCTAGCTCTAGGAATTTTCTCAGTAGTCAAGGCAGATTCTGCTACTCAGTACCTAGTCTTAGCCGGAGTTTGCACTATTTTCTCTATCCTGCCCCTCTACTGGTGCATTTGGGGAACCAAAGACCGAGTGGCAATTACGGAGGCACGGCGGCAAGCCACAGAAATAGAAGATATTACCCCCATTAAGGAACAACTAAAAATTGTTTTTAGTAATAAACCTTTTCTCTACGTAATCGGGATTTACCTCTGCTCTTGGCTAGGTGTACAGGTTACAGCTTCGATTATTCCCTACTTTGTAGTCAACTGGATGGGAATGCGAGAAGCAGAGTCCCCTTTGGTAGCTTTGGCAGTGCAGGGAACAGCCCTAGGGATGCTATTCGTCTGGAGCCGGATTAGTCAAAAAGTTGGGAAAAAAGCTGTCTACTACATGGGTATGGGTTATTTTTTGTGCAGCCGGGGCAGTTGGGGTGGATGTATTTCTTGGCAGTAATAGCGGGTTTTGGGGTGTCGGTGGCCTACCTAATCCCCTGGTCAATGATGCCTGATGTAATCGAGCTAGATGAGTTGCAGACCGGGAAACGACGAGAGGGAATTTTCTATGGATTTATGGTGCTGTTACAAAAAGTAGGTTTAGCTCTGGGGTTATTCTTGGTGGGGCAAGCTCTCCAGTGGTCTGGGTTTGTGGAAAAAGTATCGGGTCAACCTACCCCAGTTCAGCCTGATTCTGCTCTCTTAGCCATTAGAATAGCGATCGGTCCTCTACCTACCTTGGCATTGGTCGGGGGAGTTATCCTTGCCCATTTTTATCCCATTACTAAGGAAGTCCACGCCGAAATTCTCTTGAAGTTGCAAGAGCGCCGGACTCAAAAGAATAGTGATTTTGGGCTAGAGTAGGCGATCGCCGAAAAATCTCACATTTTAATGGCGACTTTTCCCCGTACATGCCTTTGTTCTAAGTAACGAATTGCTAGGGGGACTTCGCTCAACTGGTAACATTGATCGATGAAAGGGGCAATCTTGCCTGCCTCTACAAGATTTTTCAAAACTATAAGATCTGCTTGATTGGGTTTTACCGCCAAACATTTCACTTTTTGGGGACTGGTCTTAGAAATCCAAGGACTGAAAAACATTACCTGAAAAAATCGAGCCATGTCACCACCAACTAAGACGTAAGAGCCATGGGCAGTCAA
>ENA-OBLH01000205-OBLH01000205.1-metagenomes-genome-assembly--contig:-NODE-205-length-21719-cov-2.86263_pt1 | contig 21719 bp, 18 predicted proteins | sample MGYA00153382_OBLH01 | MGnify analysis MGYA00153382
GACCCCGGCGCGCCGGGCGGCCCGGGAGAGCACCGCCTCACCCAGACCTCGGGAGCGCAGCCACTCGAGGTCGGCCAGGGTCGCACGAGTCCCGGGCAGCACCACCAGATCGGCCCGGGCGACGACATCGGGATCAGCAGTCACCCGGACATCGACGCCGGGCTCGGCGGCCAGCGCGTCGACGTCGGTGGCGTTGGAGACCCTGGGGAACCGGACCACGGCCACCGCGAGCGTCGAGCCGAGCGCCGAGTCGCCCGGGGTGCCGGCCGAGGACCCGCCGGACCAACCCGAGATCGCGAGCGCATCCTCGCCATCGAGCCACACGTCATACAAGAAGGGGATGGTGCCCAGCACGGGCCGTGAGGTGCGTTCCTCGAGCATCCGCAGGCCTGGCTCTAGCAGCGAGAGGTTGCCGCGGAACTTGTTGACGATCCAGCCGCGGATATGGGACTGGTCGGCGTCGTCGAGCAGTCCCAGGGTGCCGAACATCGCGGCCAGGACGCCGCCGCGGTCGATGTCACCGACGACCACCACCGGGAGGTCAACTGCCCTGGCCAGGCCCATGTTGACGAAGTCACCCTGGCGCAGGTTGATCTCCGCGGGACTGCCCGCGCCCTCGGCGATGACGACGTCGAACCGTGACGAAAGCTCCCGGAAAGCCTCATAAGCGGTCTCTGCCAGCACCTTTCGACCGGTCGCCCACTCCCCCGCGTCGAGCGCTCCCCAGGAGCGACCCATCAGGACGACGTGCGAGCGCAGGTCCGACCCCGGCTTCAGCAGCACCGGGTTCATCGCGGCCTCCGGGACGACCCGGCTGGCGACGGCCTGGACCCACTGCGCCCGGCCGATCTCCGAGCCGTCGGCACAGACCATGGAGTTGTTCGACATGTTCTGCGCCTTGAACGGCGCGACACCAACCCCTTGGCGGGCGAGCCAGCGGCACAACCCCGCGGTCACCAGGCTCTTGCCCGCGTCGGAGGTCGTGCCCGCTACCAGAAGTCCCTTTGTCACACCACACCTTCCCACTACGAACGCGCGGGGCTCGGCTCGGTACCGTGTTCCTGACACCAGATCCCTCCGGTCGTCACCGGTTGCGGACACCTGTGCGTCAACAGATCACGACACAGACACATCCGTGACATCCACACAACAAGGGAGAACCGATGAGCGTGACCCTCATCCTGGGTGGTGCGCGTAGCGGCAAGAGCCGGTATGCCGAGAGCCTCCTGCGCTCCCACCCCCGAGTCACCTACGTCGCACCCGGGCCGGTGCCCGACGACTCCGATCCCGAATGGGCAGAGCGGATCGCGCGGCACCGGGCGCGCAGGCCGGCACAGTGGACCACCCGTGAGACCGGGGACCTCGCCGCCGTCATCCGGGCTGCGGACCACCCAGTCATGGTCGACTGTCTGGCCACCTGGCTGACCCGGCTGATCGACGACATCGACGCCTGGCAGGACCTTGAACCGGCGGGGACCCATGTGCACCGGGAAACCACCAGGCTGATCGAGGCTCTGGGCTCAGCACAGGCCGATGTCATCCTGGTCAGCAACGAGGTGGGCTCCTCGATCGTGCCAGCCACCTTCTCGGGCCGGATGTTCCGCGACGAGCTGGGCCGGGTCAACGCCGCGGTCAGTGCCGCAAGCGACCACGTTGCTCTAGTGGTGGCGGGGCGTGTCCTGGACCTCTCGGCCTGTCCGGTCGTGGCCATCTAATGTGGGACCGAACCACGTTGTCCGCTCGTAGCCACCTGTTCTGGGACCGGGTCCGGCGCTCCGATCGCGGTCGCCTGCTGCTGGACGGAACCAGGCTCTCGCTCGGCACCCTGACCGCCATCGAGGTCCCGCCCCCCACCCGTATTGACCGTCAGGTGGCCGGCACGGCGATCGCGCTGGCTCCCTTCACCCAGCTCCCCCTGGTGTGTTTCCTGGTCCTGTGGGGCTGGGTGGTCCGCGAGGTGCCGGTGCCGTCCCTGGTGGCCGCCGCCGCGACCATGGTCGCGCTCACCCTCGCCACCCGGGGCATGCACCTGGACGGCCTGGCCGACACCGCTGACGGGCTGTCGGCGAGCTACGACCGCGCGAAGTCGCTGGACGTGATGCGCCGCGGCAACAGCGGCCCCAGTGGCGTGGCCGCCGTGGCGCTCGTGCTCCTGGTGGACGCCGCGGCCCTGGCCTCGCTGCTGACCACCGGCGCAGGCCTGGTCCTGGTCTGCTGCAGCCTGGTCGCGAGCCGGCAGCTGCTGGCCTGGGGTTGCTCCGTCGGGGTGCCCTCCGCCCGCCCCGAGGGAATGGGTGCCACGTTTGCCGGCTCGGTCCGGCGCCCGCTGACCGCAGGCGGCTTCGTTCTGCTGCTCGGCGTCGCGGCGCTGGCGACCCAGTGGTCCGGCCCGACCTGGTGGTCCGGACCCGTCGTGATCTGCAGCGCCGCCCTCGGCGGTGTGGCCCTGATCAACCGGGCCACCCAACGATTCGGCGGCATCACCGGTGACGTTCTCGGAGCGGTCATCGAGGTGTCCTTCGCGGTTGCCCTGACCACGTCGGCTGTCCTGGCCGCCGCAACCTGACAAGGTTGAGGGGATGAAGGCAACCGGATGAAATGGTCCCGCGCCGTTCACCATCTCTAGGAGCTCGCGAAGTCGTGTGCCGACATGGCGGGGCGGCCGGCGACGATCTTCCCGCTGCGGGTGACCTCGTCATGGGCTTTCGGGGTGCCTCCAAGCCCTGAAAGCGGCAACCGCCGCCTATGACCAGCGCAGGTTCAGCCCCGGCAAGCTCCGACCGGTGGGCGACGCTCTCTGGCAAGCCACCGCCGGCTGCCTAGACGTCCTAACACCACAAACCTAGGGACCGTGGCACCATCACGACCACAAACCTAGGGACCGCACTACCGGATCGACCACAAACCTAGGCCTCGACGGTGCCGTTCTTGGCCGTCGTCGACTCGTCGACGGAGCCGAGCCCCATTCAGTCACCATCCTCGCCAGGCATCGCGTGAAGATCCTGCAGGTAGCGCTACCGGTAGTAGAACGTCGTCCCGGCCACTGTGCAGGCCAGGCGCGAAGGAGCAAACGCCTCGTCCCGGTACATCGGGTACTCCGACGTACCGGGCGGGGTTCTCAACACCCACGGAGCCGCTGCCGTTTCCTCCCCCGCGACATCATCAGCCACGGACAGATCTTAGCGAGACCGGACTTTTGGGGGTCGTGAACTCCTAGTGAACCTGCACCTGGACGAAGGGGGGCTTGACGACAGTGGCCGTCACGTCGCGACCACGCACGTCGATGATGACCTCGTCGCCCTCCTTCACGGTCGGGGCAAGCAGCGCCAGGGCGACTCCCTGCTTCAGGGTGGGCGAGAACGTCCCGGACGTGACCTCACCCAGCGGGTTGCCATCGGAACCCTTGACCTGGCAGTGTGAACGCGGGATGCCACGGCCGCTGACAAGCAGGCCCCGGTTGACCCGCTTCGGGCCCGCTGCCTTCTCCGCGGTGAGCGCTTCCTTGCCCCAGAACGTGTCCTTCTTCCAGCCGACGGCCCAGCCAGCCCGCGCCTGCACCGGCGTGATGTCCAGGCTCAGGTCGTGGCCGTGCAACGGGTAGCCCATCTCGGTGCGCAGCGTGTCCCTGGCCCCCAGGCCGCAGGGCAGTCCCTCGAAGGGGGCAGCGGCCTCGATGAGCGCATCCCACAGGGCCAGCGAGTCGTCCCAGAGCGGGACCAGCTCATAACCGCGCTCTCCGGTGTAGCCGGTGCGGCAGACGATGACCGGCCTGCCGTTCCAGTCAGCCTCGACGAACGACATGTACTCGTGGCCGGTCGGCAGGCCGAGGGCCTCCAGAACCTCGTCACAGTTGGCGCCCTGGACGGCTATGACGCCGTACCCGTCGTGCAGGTTCTTGATCTCAAGGCCCTCGGGAGCAACCGCCTGCAGCCGGCGGACGACCTCGGCGGTGTTGGAGGCATTGGGAATCAGGAAGATGTCGTCCTCAGCGCGCAGGTAGACGATGAGGTCATCGACCACGCCACCGGTCTCGTCGCAGCACAGCGTGTACTGCGCCTTGCCCTCGCCGATCCGGCCCAGGTCGTTGGTCAGGCAGGAGTTGATGAACGCCGCGGCGCCTGGCCCCTTGATGCTCGCCTTGCCCAGGTGACTCACATCAAAGATGCCGACCCGCTCACGAACCGCCGTGTGCTCGCGCACCACCCCACCGCCGGGGTACTCGATCGGCATCTCCCAGCCGCCGAAGTCCGCCATCTTGGCGCCGAGGGCCACGTGCCGGTCATGCAGGGGTGAGGTCTTGAGCGAGGAGTCAGTCATGAGGTCCACGATAACGGCACGTGTGCTGGCGGTATTCTCGCGGTGGATCAGGAACAACTCTCGCTCAGGCGAGGCACCCCCCTGCACCCCTGGCACCGCGTCCACGTCGTGCCTGAAACCGCGACGAAGGACCGTGATTCTGTGACCAAACTGACTGTATCCAACCGTACCGGGGCCGAGGTCAAGGGCGATGCGCTCGTCCTCGTCTCAGTCCAGACCGAAGAGTGCGCTGCCCTGGCACCAGGACATGGACTGGGCAAGGAGACGGTCGCTCACCTCGAGTCGGCACTCTTGACTCTCAAGGCCAGGGGCAAGAGCGACGAGGTCATCAAGCTCGTCTCGGTACCCGGCGTGGCTGCCGCCCTGGTCGTCGTGACGGGCGCCGGCAAGGTCGTCGAGCAGGGTGCCAGCCTCCAGGCTGAAGCCATCCGTCGTGCCGTCGGGTCGGCCACTCGTCAGCTCGGTGGCCTGGCCAAGGTCGCCGTCGTGGCACCCGGCGAAAGCGTGGCCGAGGCAGCTGCCACGGCGGAAGGCGCCTTGCTCGGCGCATATGCGATCGCGACTGCCGCTGCCGGCCCCAACTCAGGTCCGGTCAAGTCCATCACGGTCGTGACCCCGGCAGCGCAGGACAAGGACCTGCGCACCGCGGTCAAACGTGCCATCGCCCTGGGACAGGCCACTGCCTATGCGCGCGACCTCGTCAACCAGGCACCCAACGAGCTCTTCCCGGAGACGTTCGCAGCCCTGGTCAAGGCGCGCGCCGCCGGCAGCGGCGTCAAGGTCTCCATCCTCGATGAGGCCGGCCTGACCAAGGGCGCCTTCGGTGGCCACCTGACGGTTGGCAGCGGCTCGGCCCGTGGCCCGCGTCTGGTCACACTGCACTACTCGCCGGCCAAGGCCACCAAGCACGTGGCCTTCGTCGGCAAGGGCATCACCTTCGACTCCGGCGGGCTGACCATCAAGCCCAAAGCTGGGATGGCCACGATGAAGTGCGACATGGCGGGCGCTGCGGCGGTTGCCTCCGCGGTCTTCGCCATCGCCGAGCTGGGACTGCCGGTGGAGATCACCGCTCACCTCTGCCTGGCCGAGAACATGCCCGGCTCCAGCGCGTGCCGCCCCGGGGATGTGGTCACGATGCGCGGCGGCAAGACGGTCGAGCTCAACAACACCGACGCCGAGGGCCGCATGGTCCTGGCAGACGGGCTCGCGCTGGCTTCGGAGAAGAAGCCCGACCTCATCATCGACATCGCAACGCTCACGGGCGCCGCAGTCATGGCCCTGGGAAACCGCACGGCCGCCTTCATGAGCAACGACGACGACCTGAGAATGGCTGTCAAGGACATCGCGGACGAGGCCGGTGAGCCCTTCTGGCCCTTCCCGCTGCTCGAGGACATCCGGCCCACCCTGGACTCTTCCGTGGCCGATCTGCTGCAGTCGGGCCCGGTCGGCGTGATCTACGCGGGGTGGTTCCTGGCCGAGTTCGTCGGCAATGGCAAGAACGGCATGCCGATCCCCTGGGCCCACCTCGACATCGCCGGACCGGCTTTCAACGACGAGGGTCCGTGGGGCTACACCCCCAAGCAGGGCACCGGCTTCGGCATCCGCACCCTCGTGGGGATCGCCGAGTCACAGACCTGAGCACTGAGCACACAGCCCTCTGCCAACCCCGCCAGAACAGGGCCGGCCAGCGGAAAGGGAGCCAGTCGCCCCAAGGTGGCTGGCTCCCTTCCTCGCCTCTGCTAACGGCGCATCATCGCTGCTCGGCAGATCGCCGCCCAGTGATCAGCCGCCACTCTTGCGACGGAACATCTGCTGGGCCTTGGCCGGTCCGTGAGCATCGTGAATCTTGGCCGGGTCGCCGTCCTCGGAGACATCGCGCCCACCGTGAGCGTGCTTCTTGTCGAGCGCCTCACGAAACTTGCGCTTCACCTCTGCGGCCGAAGGTGCAGCAGCCGGCTGGCTGCCCTGGTGACCCTGGTCATTCCCAGCCGTGTCCGCGTCCTTGGCGTCTTTCGTCATGTCTGTTCTCCTTGCCAGTCGTTGTCCGGTTGTTGTCTCGCCGGTCCCTTGCGCTGTCTGGAGTTCCACTCGCGCATCCGGGATGGGTATCCGATCTGGTTGACGTCATACACCGGTATGCCGAGGGCTCGCGGCAGCTCGAACGCCACGTCACGTGAGGTGACTGCTCGCCGCGTCCACTCACCGTCGTGTGCGATGAGCACCAGGGTCGTCGCCGTGACATTGGTGGGTGGCTCCACGAACGCCTCGACTCCGCGCCTGCTGGCCACGAAATCCGCGAAATGCTCCCTGACCGCCTTGCTGTCCACCGTCATCCCCGGCCCGTCCACGGGCCCCCTGGGATGCTGCTCGGGACGACCGCGCCGCTTTCGCCACCAGCTCATCTGACGCCTCCGGTTGAAGGCACGTCGCACCACATCATGGGCTCACTCTAGGGCCCCTCCCCTTTTCGACGAAGGCTGGCATCGGGGTCGGCCGAGCCGGATTGCGAGGCACGGTTGGCGGGCCGTTGACACCGGTCGCGGCCGCTCTCCCCACCTCTGCGTGCGACGCAACGAATGAACAGTGGCAAGATGAACCTCGACGTCCGAGGGTTGAACAGCGCACACAAGCGCGCCGAACGCCCTCCGGACGACGTCCGGTCAGATGCGCACAGGCAAGGGAGCATCCGCATGTCGGCTACCGCCGCGAACACGTTCGACATCGTCATCCTGGGTGGAGGCAGTGGCGGCTACGCCTGCGCACTGCGCGCCGCCGAGCTGGGTCTGTCCGTCGCCCTGGTCGAGAAGGGCAAACTGGGCGGCACCTGCCTGCACATGGGGTGTATTCCGACCAAGGCGCTGCTGCACGCGGCCGAGGTCGCCGACATGGCCCGCGAGGGCCAGCAGTTCGGTGTCAAGACCACCTTCGAGTCGGTCGACATGAGCGGCGTCAACGCTTATAAGGACGGCGTCGTCGGGCGCCTTTACAAGGGGCTGCAGGGCCTGGTGAAGTCCAAGAGCATCGAGTATGTGGAGGGCGAGGGCCGCCTCGTCGCCAAGAACGTGATCGAGGTCGCCGGCCGCCAGCTGATGGGTAAGAACATCGTCCTGGCCACAGGTTCCTACGCCAAGTCCCTGCCCGGTCTCGACATCACCGGCCGGATCATGACCAGCGAGCAGGCGCTCTTCCTCGACTTCGTCCCCCCGCGGGTCGTCGTCCTGGGAGGCGGCGTCATCGGCGTCGAGTTCGCCTCCGTCTTCAGGTCGTTCGGCTCCGAGGTGACCATCATCGAGGCTCTACCGCGTCTGGTGGCAGCCGAGGACGAGGCCATCTCCAAGCAGCTCGAACGGTCCTTCCGCAAGCGCAAGATCAACTCTAAGACCGGTGTAAAGTTCTCCGGCGTCACCCAGACAGGTGATGTCGTGAACGTGACGCTGGAATCCGGCGACACCATCGAGGCAGACCTGCTGCTGGTGGCCGTCGGACGAGGCCCGGTCACCGCCGGTCTCGGGTACGAAGAGGCAGGCGTCACCGTCGACCGGGGCTTCGTCCCGACCAACGAGCACCTCCAGACGAACATCGAGGGCATCTACGCGGTCGGCGACATTGTGCCCGGGCTGCAGCTCGCCCACCGCGGCTTCGCTCACGGCATCTTCGTCGCCGAGCAGATCGCCGGGCTCAACCCGCCGGTCATCGACGAGATAGGCATCCCGCGGGTCACGTACTGCGACCCCGAGATAGCCTCCATCGGCTACACCGAGGCCCAGGCCAAGGCCAAGTTCGGCGAGATCGAGACCTACGACTACAACCTCGGCGGCAACGGCAAGAGCCAGATCTTGCAGACCCAGGGCTTCATCAAGCTGGTCCGCCAGAAGGACGGCGCTGTCGTCGGCGTGCACATGATCGGCGCCCGGATGGGTGAGCAGGTCGGCGAAGCCCAGCTGATCTATAACTGGGAGGCCCTGCCATCGGACGTGGCCCAGCTGATCCACGCCCACCCGACCCAGAACGAAGCCCTCGGCGAGGCCCACCTGGCCCTGGCCGGGAAGCCCCTGCACGCTCACGGATGACCTGGCCCGGCTGCGGTGCCCGCACCGCAGGCTTGCCGACACCAGGCAGTGCTCTGCAGTCATCAGCAGCTTTAGCAGCATCCAGCACGCATCAGCAGTGACCCCCGCACCGCACAACAAGGAGACCTCAACTCATGTCTGAACGCGTGACCATGCCGGCCCTTGGGGAATCGGTCACCGAGGGGACCGTGACACGCTGGCTGAAGAATGTCGGCGACCTGGTGGCCATCGATGAGCCCCTGCTGGAGGTGTCCACCGACAAGGTCGACACCGAGATCCCCTCACCCTTCGCCGGCACCCTCCAGGAGATCCTGGTGGCCGAGGACGAGACCGTCGCCGTGGGCACGGATCTGGCTCTCATCGGTGACGGTGCCGCGGCTCCGGCCGAGGCTTCCACCCCCGCGGCAACCCCAGCACAGACCCCCGCCGTGCCCGCACCCGAAGAGGCTGTGGCTCCGCCTGCAGCCGAGGCCCCTGTTCCCGCTGTGCCCTCAGCCGAGACGCCTGTTCCCGATTCGCCCTCAGCCGAGGCGCCCACTGACGTCGCGACACCACCGGCCGGCGCCGGATCCGTCGAGGGCGGCACCACAGTCACGATGCCGGCGTTGGGCGAGTCCGTGACCGAAGGCACGGTCACCCGCTGGCTCAAGGCCGAAGGCGAGCAGATCGAGGTCGACGAACCGCTGCTGGAGGTCTCGACCGACAAGGTCGACACCGAGATCCCCTCGCCTGTCGCAGGCACCGTGACCAAGATCCTGGTCGGCGAGGACGAGACCGTCCCGGTGGGCGCGGATCTCGTCATCATCGGTGGCCTGGTTTCGGCGCCGACCGCCCCGGCCCATCAACCAGCACCCCCGGCCCCGCCCGCACCCACGCCCGCCGTGCCGGCGCCAGCGCCGGCCGTCACGGCTGCTGCAGCCGCACCCGCCCCGGCGAACCAGGCGACCGGCACTCCTGATGCCTCTGCTGCCTCTACGGTCTCTGATGCCTCTGCCTATGTGACGCCCCTGGTGCGAAAACTGGCCGGCGACAACCACATCGACCTCACCTCGGTCGTCGGCACCGGTATCGGTGGACGGATCCGCAAGCAGGATGTTCTCGACTACGCCGCAGCCGCCAAGGCAGCCGCATCCGCACCCCAGGCCAGCGCGCCGGCACCTGCCCCCGCACCGGCCGCGTCCGCGACCAAAGCCGAGGTCTCACCCAAGCGCGGCACCACGGAGAAGATGAGCCGGCTGCGCAAGGTCATCGCGACAAGGATGGTCGAGTCGCTGCAAATCTCTGCGCAGCTCACCAGCGTGCTCGAGGTCGACGTCACCAAGATCGCCAGACTGCGGGACCGGGCCAAGCGTGACTTCGAGATCCGTGAGGGCACCAAGCTCAGCTTCCTGCCGTTTTTCGCCCTCGCGGCCGTTGAGGCCCTCAAAGCCCACCCGACCGTCAACTCCAGCGTCGACGGCGACAAGATCATCTATCACGGCTCTGAGAACCTGGGCGTGGCGGTCGACACCGACCGCGGGCTGCTCGTGCCCGTGATCAAGAACGCCGGCGACCTCAACATCGCCGGCCTGTCGCGCAAGATCGCCGACCTGGCCGAGCGGACCCGCACCAACAAGGTCTCGCCCGACGAGCTCGGCGGCGGCACCTTCACCCTGACCAACACCGGCAGTCGTGGTGTGCTGTTCGACACCCCGATCATCAACCAGCCCAACGTCGCCATCCTCGGCACCGGCGCGGTCGTGAAGCGTCCCGTCGTGGTCAAGGACCTGGACGGTGGCGAGACGATCGCGATCCGTTCGATCGTCTTCCTGGCTCTGTCCTACGACCACCGCGTCGTCGACGGCTCAGACGCCGCCCGCTTCCTCACCACGATGAAGACTCGCCTGGAAGAAGGGGCCTTCGAGGCGTCCCTGGGCCTCTAGACTCCCTTTCCATGTCGCAGTCACAGCCGCAGCAGCAGCGCGTTGCCGTCACCGGTGCCTCCGGACTGATCGGCAGCGCGCTGTCGGCATTCCTGAGTGCCCGCGGGGACCAGGTCGTGCACCTCGTCCGCCGCGCGCCCCGGGCGTCTCATGAGATCGAGTGGGACCCGGGGTCGGGCAGGCTTGATCCCGGCCGGCTCTCCGGCCTTACAGCCGTGGTCCACCTCGCTGGTGCAGGCGTGGCCGACCACCGGTGGACTCCGGCATACAAACAGGAGATCCTCGACTCCCGGGTCAACGGCACGACCACCATCGCCCGGGCACTGGCCGATCTCGGGGAGCCCATCTCGCTGGTGAGCGGGTCTGCGATCGGCGCCTACGGCGACCGTGGCGAGGAGATCCTCACTGAGGAGAGCGACACCGGGACGGGCTTCCTCGCGGACGTGGTGCGTGCCTGGGAGCATGCCACCAACCCTGCCCAGGAGGCGGGTCTGCGCGTCGTCCATGCCAGGACCGGACTCGTCCTCACCCCTGATGGTGGCGCCATGAAGCGGGTTCTCCCGCTGGCACGCGTCGGGCTTGCCGGCCCGCTCGGGACGGGGAAGCAGTACTGGAGCTGGATCACCCTTCAGGATGAGCTCCGGGCGCTGGCACATCTCATCGACCACGACCTCGCCGGACCGGTCAACCTGGTCAGCCCCAAGCCGCTGCGCCAGAGCGACGTCATGAAGGCGCTGGGCACCCGGCTGGGACGACCGGCGCTGCTGCCGGCACCCGCTCTGGCTCTGAGGCTCGCCCTGGGCGAGTTCGCCAGTGACATCCTGTCCAGCGCACGGATCATGCCCAGCGCTCTGACCGCCTCGGGATTCGTCTTCGACCACGACACCATCGAGATCGCCATGCGCTGGCTCGTCGAGCAGGCGTGAGGCTATCCGCGCTAGCCAGGCACCGTCAGGCTCATGATCCGCCAGCCATCGACGGTCAGGCTCAACGAGAAGACGCAGGGTCCCAGGGTCTCTTTGGGGTGGCGTAGCTCGCGCCCGTCCGGCTGGCCCGTCTGATAGGCGGGGGTAAGGATCGTAGCCCTTATCCTGGCGCTGGTGGCCGTCCCGCCCAGGTACATCACGTCCCCGATGACATAGGAGAGACCGAGGTAGGTCCCCCCGTTCTTCAGGGCAGCCGCGATGTTGGCCCGATCGACCTCCGCCTTCTTCGCGCCGGGAGCATAGACCAGATCCAGCAGCGCGGAGTTGCGCGTGAGGTAGGCGAGGGCCCGCGCATCGACCAACGCCTGCAGCAGCCCGGCCGCGGCAACCTTCGGCGAGTTGGACTCCGTCACGACGTCGCTCGAGCTCCTCGACGTCTTGACTGACCCGACCTTCGTCGGTGTGGCCCCGGGCGATGTCGGGACCGTGCCCGGGGAGGCGGTCACCGGCTGTCGCGACGGCGGAGCCGGCGAACCGGCCGCCACAGGTCGGGCTACCGCCGGGGACCGCCGGGTGGCCCAGGTGGCGCCGACGCCGATCACGGCAACCGCCAGAAGCACACCGACTGCGATCATCGCCGGCATCCGGAGGAGCTTCCTGGTCCCCCGCGGTTCCGCTTGGGGAGCCTCCACCGCCGCTGCTCGTATCCGGCGGGTGATGTCAGCCGCGGGGTCGCAGATCGATGCCAGAGCGACCGACTCAGCGGGCGCGGCGTTGAACAGCTCGACCGCGGCCTGGGCGGCAGAGGGTCGCACCGCTGGCTCGGCGGACAGACAAGAGGTGAGCAGCGCAGCCAGCCTCGGCGGCGTCCCGGGGCGCAGGGCGGTCAGGACCGGGCGCCTGGCGGCAGGCTCCGGAGGGGCGCCGGTGAGACAGAACCATCCGATAGCCGCCATCGCATAGGTATCAGCGCCCGGCGAGGTGTCTGCTCCGGCAGTCAGCTCCGGTGCCGCGAAACCAGAGGTCCCGTCCAACGGAGCCCGCCCCCTGCCCAGGAGGCGAGCCATTCCCAGGTCACCGATCATCGGCCGGCCGTCCGCGGTGAACAGGACGCTTTCCGGCGACAGGTCACCGTGCACGACACCTGAAGTGTGAAGATCGGCTAGTGCCCTGAAGAGGGGGGCCACCGTCGTGACCATCTCGCCGACGGTGAGCTGGCCACGAGCCCCGATGAGCTGGGCCAGGCCGCCACCCGTGACCTCGTCGAGAAGAAGGGCGAGCATCCCGTCGGCCGTGGCGATGGCGCCGTGCCGGCGGATCAGGTGCTCGCTCTGGACCAGGCCGTACCGGGACGCCTGCTGGTCTGCCAGCGTCTGTGCCTCGGCCAGATGCGTCACCGGCACGGTCTTGAGCACGAACCGGTGACCGTCCAGGCTGCGCACGGCCGCCCACTCAGGTCCCGTCGCACTCAGCCGCGGTTCACCGGTGACGACAAATCCCGGCACGAGCGGCGGCTGCGCGATGGCTCCCCCTAGGGTCTGAACGCGTCGTTGACCTTCACCACTATGCCTTGGATCGTCGCCGTACCCGGACAGTTATCCACAGGCGCCCCCGTTCCCCGCGCCAGGGCGGTCAGCGATGCGCCGGCGTGCTGACCTGCTGCACCGCCGCGTGTGCGGCGCTGGCCCGGGCCGCATCGATGACGGCGAGGGTGTGCACAGCGTCCCGGGGGGCGACCGGCATGGCGGCCTGAGGATCACGGGCGCCAAGTGCCCGCGCGACCTGGCGATAGAAGTCGACCTGTCCGGCTGCCGGCCGGCTCACCGCAGTGCGCTGCGCCCCTGTGTAGATCCACCCGCAGTGGGCCGGGTCGGCGTCGGCCAGGTCCGGATAGATGTCCGAGCCGTCGTCCTCGAACTGGTTCAGCAGGAAGGCACCGCGCCGTCCCAGGATCCTCACCCGCGGTCCCGGTGCGGCACAGACGGAGGTCGCGCCCAGCCGGGACACCACGCCCGAGGTATGCCGGCACGCCAGGAACGCATCGTCCTCCGCGGCGGTGGTGCGGGCCGCGATCTCGGCGTACACCGTGTCGATCGGACCGAACAGGTCGACTGCGGCATCGATCATGTGGCTGAGCAGATCGAGCAGGATGCCGCCACCGTCCGCGGCCGAGGCATTCTCACGCCAACGGTTCTTGGGCACGGGGCGCCAGCGTTCCCAACGGAACTCGTGACGGAACACCTCACCCAGCTGCCCGGACCGCAGGGTCTCCCGGGCTGCGACATGTTCGGCGTCGAAACGGCGGTTCTGGAAGACGGTCAACGGAACGCCGGCTGCCCGTGCAGCCTCGACCACCCCGAACGCCTGCATTGCGTCGGTGGCCAGCGGCTTGTCGACCACCACGGGGATCCCGGCGGCGATGCACTGCCGGGCCTGGACCGCGTGCACTCCGCTGGGAGTGGCGAGCACGATCAGGTCGAGGCCCTCCACTGAGAGCAGGGCGTCCAGGTCCGAGACCACCTGCGCGCCGGGAACCTCGGACCGGACCTGTTCCGCGCGTTGCGGATTCGCGGTCGAGACGGCGGCGATCGTCATACCGGCCTGTTGCAGCAGTGGGGCGTGGATACCCCTGCCGGCCGAACCGAATCCGGCCAGACCGGCCGTCGCCCCGGCCGCGCTCATTCGGGCTTCCGCCGGGTTGCCGCTGAGAGCGGGCTCTCGGCCCTCGCGGACGGCGCTGACTGGTCGAGCTTGCTGGGCCACCAGATGGTCCGGCCCAGCTCGTAGGCGAGCGCGGGAACCAGCAGGGAGCGAACCACCAGGGTGTCCAGCAGCACTCCGAAGGCGACGATGAAGGCGATCTGGGCGAGGAAGACGAGCGGGATGATCGCCAGCGCCGAGAACGTCGCGGCCAGGACGATGCCCGCGCTGGTGATGACCCCGCCCGTGACAGCCAGCGCGACGAGGATCCCCGGACGGGTGCCGCGCTCGGCTGACTCCTCGCGAACCCGGGTCATCAGGAAGATGGAGTAGTCGATCCCGAGTGCGACCAGGAAGACGAAGGCGTACAGCGGAGTCCCCGGGTCGGACCCTGGGAAGTCGAACACGTGGTTGAACATGATCGCCGACACGCCAAGGGTCGCCGCGAACGAGATGACGTTCGCGGCGACCAGGATCACCGGTGCGACGAAGGCACGCAACAAGAGCATCAGCACGATGAACACGACCACCAGGATCGCCGGGATGACCACCCGCAGGTCCCGCTGGCTGGCCTGACGCACGTCGAAGTTGACTGCGGTGTTTCCGCCCACCAAGATGTCAGAGCCGACCTGGTCGAGGGTGACGCGCAGCTGCTCGACCACGGCCTCGGCGGCCGGGGTGTCGGCGGCGGCGGTCAATGTCGCCTGCACCACGACGTTGCCGTCCACGACCTTCGGCGGCGCCCCCGGCGTCTCCCCCACCAACACCGAGTCGACGCCGTCGACGGACTTCACCACCGCCACCGCCTGCTCGGCCTGGTCTTTCGGCGCGATGATCTGAACCGGTGAGCCCGAGCCCGCGGGGAAGTGCCTGGCCAGGACCTCCTGGCCGGTCACCGACTCAACCTTGGTGAGAAAGGTCTGGGACTGGGAGATCCCGTCGGCCTTCAGCGTCGGGACGAACGCCGCGCAGGCGAGCAGCGCGACCAGCGTGAGCACCCAGGTGCGGCGCGGGTGACGACCCACCAGAGCGGCCACCCGGCCCCAGATGCCCCGGCGCCCGAGCGAGTCCTCGGCGTGGACGTGGTCGACCTTGGGGATGATCGGCCAGAAAATGCGCCGCCCGAACAGCAGCAGCACCGCCGGCAGGAAGGTCAGCGACGCGACCAGCGCGCCGGCAATACCCAGCGCCCCGATCGGTCCGAGGCCGCGGGTGCTGCCGAGCTGCGAAAGCAGCAGGCATAGCAGGCCCAGTATGACGGTGGCCGCGCTGGCCACGATCGGCTCGACCGCAGCCTTCCAGGCCACCGCCATGGCTGCCCACTTGCTCGGGTGCTGGTGCAGCTCCTCGCGATAGCGGGCGACCAGGAGCAGGGAGTAGTCGGTGGCCGCCCCGACGACCAGGATGGACAAAATTCCCTGGCTCTGGCCGTTCAGGTCGATGATGTTGTTCTTGGCCAGGGGGAAGATCACCGTCGCGGCGGCGGCCAGCCCGAAGATCGCCGTCATGAGGACCGCGATGGGCAGGATCGGACTGCGATAGACCACCAGCAGGATGAAGAACACGACGCTCAGAGCGACGATCAGCAGGATGCCGTCGATGCCGGCGAACGCGGTCACGAAGTCGGCCAGGACTCCCCCTGGGCCCGCGACGTAGACGTTCAGCCCGCTCGGCTTCAGCGTGCTGGCTGCCGAGGCCTTCAGTGCCGCCGCTCCCTCGAACAGCGGACTGGATGTGCCGATCACCTCAGCTGCCTTCTTGGCGTCGAGCTGCACCGGGACCAGGAGCGCCTTGCCGTCCTGGCTCGGAATGGCGGACGACGGTGGCGCTGCCAGATAGGGCCCGAGGGTGTAGCCCTTCACCTCGAACGGCAGCGACGGAATACCGGCGATGTACTTCTGCGCCGCGGCCGTGTCGGCGGGCTTCAGGCCGTCCGGGCGCTCGATCACCACGAAGTAGGGCAGCGAGTCGGTCGAGGTGAACTTCGACGCGAGCGCGCTGACCTCGGTCGACTCGGCCGACTTGGGCAGGAACGAGGCGTTGTCGTTCTTCTGCACCTCGGACAACCGGCCGACCAGCGGGCCGCCCACCCCGGAGAGTCCGAACCAGAGGAGCAGAACCAGTCCAACGCCGATCGAACGAAGCAGTCTGGTGCGGCGGCTGGTCCTGGAACGTTCGTCGGCCTCTTGCTCGGGCGTGATGTCGTGACGGTTCAACTGCTCTGCTCCCCGGATACCTGTCAAGGCGGATTCGCCTACCCTTACTCAAGCACGTCGGGCCCACGCGTACTCTGTCGACATGCGTATTGAGCATGTGGGGTTCGCCCCGGATCTGGTCGACTACCAGAGCGCCTGGGACCTTCAGCGGAAGGTTCATGCGGCTGTGGCGGCCGGGGATGAGCCCGACACCGTGCTGCTGCTCGAACACGCAACGGTCTACACGGCGGGCAAGCGCACCGCACCTCATGAGCGTCCGTTCGACGGGACCCCGGTCATCGACGTCGACCGCGGCGGCAAGATCACCTGGCATGGCCCGGGGCAGCTCGTGGGATATCCCATCGTCCGTCTCGCCTCACCGGTTGACGTCGTTGCACACGTACGCCGCCTCGAGGACATGATGATCCGGGTCTGCGCGGACCTGGGAGTCCCGGCGGGGCGCATCGAGGGCCGCAGCGGGGTGTGGATCACGGCCGACCAGTCGGGCCCCGACCGCAAGATCGGCGCCATCGGCATCCGGGTGAGCCAGAACGTCACAATGCACGGGTTCGCGCTCAACTGCTGCTGCGACCTGTCCTGGGCACAGGTCATCGTGCCGTGCGGCATCCCGGACGCCGGGGTGACCACACTCAGCAAGGAGCTGGGGCGCGAGGTCACGGTCCAGGAGGTCCTCCCCCATGTCGAGAAGCACCTCAGCGACATCCTGGGCTGACCGCCCGGACCGCCTGACCACCTATCAAGGAGGTTCACCATCAAGGCAGTCACCGAACGAGGAGTTCCCGTGAGGAAAGGGTCCGCCCTGACGGACATCACCACGATCAACGCGCTGCTGACCGGAGCCGAGAACGAAGCACGTCAGTGCGGTCAGGTCGTCCCCGGCGCCGAGCATCTGCTGATCTCCGCCCTGGCACTGCCGGACGGCACTGCCAGGAGGACGTTCGAACGGGTGGGAGCCGACCCGGACCAGTTCCACAAGGCCATCAGCGCGCTGCGGGTGGCCGCTCTCTGCAGCCTGGGCCACGGCTCAGCCGACAGCACGGCGCCGGCCAGCGCCCTGCCGCCTGCCACCACCACAGCCCAGGGGGCGTTCCAGGTCGCGGTGCGGCTCTCCAAGGCCACCAAGCCGTCGCAGCTCCTCGGCGGACATGTGATCCTTGCCATCTGCCAGATGGAGCAGGGCTCCTCGGCCCAGGCCCTGAGCACGATGGGGATCGACCGGGCAATGCTCCGAGCCGCCGCCTACGAGGAGCTTGGCGCCAAAAGCTGACAGGAGCTGATGCGTGCCGCCGGCGCCGCTCTTGGCCGCCGAATCGGCACACGGTATGACGGCGTGCCGGTTGTGGCGACCACGGCGTACCCTTGAGGCCTATCCCTGGTTCCCCCCGACCCAGGGCGGCGCTGTGCGTGTTGACCGCGCCATCTCGTCCCCGAACACGGCAAGGGAGCCTTTGTGAGCGTCGCACCTGATGGTCGTCGCATGCTGCGCGTCGAAGCCCGAAACGCGCAGACGCCCATCGAGCGCAAACCGGAGTGGATCCGCACCACCGCCAAGATGGGGCCGGAGTACACCAAGCTCAACACCATGGTGAAGACCGAGGGTCTGCACACGGTCTGCCAGGAGGCTGCCTGCCCCAACATCTTCGAGTGCTGGGAAGACAAGGAAGCGACCTTCCTGATCGGCGGCGAGCAGTGCACCCGGCGCTGCGACTTCTGCCAGATCGACACCGGCAAGCCCGATGACCTCGACCGCGACGAGCCCCGCCGGGTCGCGGAGTCAGTCCAGCAGATGGGACTGCGCTACGCCACCATCACCGGCGTCGCCCGCGACGACCTCGAGGACGGCGGAGCCTGGCTCTACGCCGAGACGATCCGGATGGTGCACGAGCTCAACCCGGGCACGGGCGTCGAGATCCTGGTCCCCGACTTCAATGGTGTCCCCGGGCTCGTCGCTCAGGTTCTCCAGGCCCGGCCGGAGGTGTTCGCGCACAACGTCGAGACGGTCCCGCGCCTGTTCAAGCGGATCCGGCCGGCATTCGAGTACGAGCGCTCGCTGGCAGTCATCAGGATGGGCCGCGAGGCCGGTCTGGTGACCAAGTCCAACCTGATCCTAGGCATGGGTGAGGAAGAGCACGAGATCGAGCAGGCCCTGCGCGACCTGCACGATGCCGGCACCGACCTCATCACCATCACCCAGTACCTCCGGCCCTCGTCGCGCCATTATCCGGTTGATCGCTGGGTGAAGCCGGAGGAGTTCGTCCACTGGTCTGACCTGGCCGAGGAGATCGGCTACAAGGGCGTCATGAGCGGGCCGCTGGTGCGCTCGTCCTATCGTGCGGGTCGTCTCTGGGCCCAGGCGATGAAGCGCTGGGGTCGTCCCGTCCCGGAGCAGCTGTCTCACCTCGTGGCGACCTCGTACAGCCCGGCCCGCCAGGAGGCCTCCGCGCTGCTCGAGCGCCGCCTCTCCAACGTCTCCTGAAAGTAGTCTGATCGACATGTTCCGAAAGAAGTCCGCGAAGTCTACCGACCTCAAGAAGGTCGGGCGTTTCGGCCAGGTCCGTCAGGTCTTCACCGCTGCTCACAGCGTTGACCCGCTGATTGGCTGGTGGATGGCGGCAGCTGCGGCCGGCGCGCTCATCCTGATGGTCGGCATTGGCGTGCTCGTCAACATGTGGGTCTACTTCCTGATCCTCGGCATCCCGATGGCTGCCCTGGCCGCGTCGACGGTGCTCAGCATCCGGGCCAAGCGGGCCGCCTACAAGTCCATCGAGGGCAAGCCAGGCGCCGCAGGAGCGGCCCTGTCCTCCCTTCGCAAGGGCTGGTACTTCGAGCAGCAGCCCGTCGCTGCTGAGGCAGGCAGAGCCGGCGACATGGCATCGGCCGCGATGGTCTTCCGGGCAACCGGACGCCCCGGGGTTGTCCTGGTCGCCGAAGGCCCTGCAGCGCGGGCGATCAGGCTGGCCGAGGCGGAGCGCAAGAAGATCAGCCGGATCGCCGGAGCGAGCGTCCCGGTGACCGTGCTGAGAATTGGCGAAGGCGGCGGCGAGGGCGAGGTGTCTGTTCGCAAGGTGACCAACAAGATCCAGCGGATGAAGCCTGTCCTTACCAAGGAAGAGGTGGCGGCGGTCAACAAACGCCTCAAGGCCCTGGGCGGCATGCGTCCCCCCCTGCCGGCCGGCGTGGACCCCAACCGGGTCCGCATGGACCGCAAAGCGATGCGCGGCCGCTAGTCCGAACGGTCCAACCGTCAATCTGGGGACTACGCGCTCGGACCGAGCGCATAGTCTGAGATGGCGCGCTCGAACCAGCAACAGAACCAGGGACCGTGCGATCTTCGGAGGGAGCGGAGGACCCGTTGAATTTCGGTTGAAACCGAACTGCCTACCGAGGTTTGCGGATGTTGGACCAGCACCGCACCTAGGTTTGCGGGTTAGGTGCGGGTGGTGACGGTCCCGGCGATCTTGTCGTGATAACCGCGCGTGTCGCGATCCCAGATCACGGCCGGAATGACGAGGGCCAGCAGACTCGTACGAATCGCGCCCAGAAGCGGGCCCGCGGTGGCTCCACCGAGGCGCACGACTCGAATCCCGAGCAACCGATGTCCGATCGTTGCTCCCAGCGTGCCGACCAGCAACAGGTTCATCACGACGAAGACGGCCAACGGCTTGAACGGCCCCAGCCCCCCTTCGCCGAGGCGGTAACCCAGCAGCCCGGCGGCAATCACCATGCAGACGAACCAGTCCACACAGAGAGCAGCCACACGCCGACCGAACCTGGCGAGCGAACCCGGCCCGCGCTCCGGCATACCAAGTCTGCGTCCCGGGTAGTCGTCCGGACCCGGACCCGGACGCACAGCACCGAGACCATTGAGCCAGGAAGCAATGTCCTTTCGATCGACCACAAGCCATAGGCTACGTCGAACCGACGCGACACGTAACACCGGTGAAACATCGGGGTGTTGGCGCCGAAATCCGGCCCCGCTAGGGTCTGTCCCGATGCAGAGACAGGCCCGGCCGAGATGCGTCGGGCCCCACAACAGGAGGTTGCATGTTCAGCAAGCCTGAAGAGGTCCTGGAGTTCATCAAGAACGAGGACGTCAAGTTCGTCGATGTTCGCTTCTGTGACCTGCCCGGAGTGATGCAGCACTTCAACGTGCCGGCATCGACGCTGACCCTGGACTTCTTCACCGAGGGCCAGATGTTCGACGGATCCTCGATCCGCGGGTTCCAGGCCATTCACGAGTCCGACATGAAGCTCATCCCGGACGCGAAGACCGCCTATCTGGACCCCTTTCGCGATCAGAAGACACTGATCATGAACTTCTCGATCGTCGACCCGTTCACCGATGAGCCCTACAGCCGCGACCCGCGCAACATCGCCGCCAAGGCCGAGGCCTACCTGAAGTCGACGGGCATCGCCGACGAGGCGTTCTTCGGCGCCGAGGCCGAGTTCTACATCTTCGACGACGTGCGGTACGAGACGAAGCAGAACGCCTCGTACTACTACATCGACTCGATCGAGGCGGCCTGGAACACCGGCCGGGTGGAGGAGGGCGGCAACCAGGGTTACAAGACCCGCTACAAGGGTGGATACTTCCCGGTCCCGCCGCTCGACCACTTCGCCGACATGCGCGACGAGATGTGCCTGAAGCTGGCAGAGGTCGGTCTCAGCGTCGAGCGCAGCCACCACGAGGTCGGCACCGCCGGGCAGCAAGAGATCAACTACCGCTTCGGCTCCCTGCTGCAGTCCGGTGACGACCTGATGAAGTTCAAGTACGTCATCAAGAACGTCGCCTGGCACGCCGGCAAGACCGCCACGTTCATGCCCAAGCCGATCTTCGGCGACAACGGCTCCGGCATGCACACCCACCAGAGTCTCTGGAAGAACGGCGTGCCGCTCTTCTATGACGAGCGCGGCTACGGCGGCCTTTCGGACATCGCGCGCTGGTACATCGGGGGCATGCTCAAGCACGCCGCGTCCCTGCTGGCCTTCACCAACCCGACTGTCAACTCCTACCACCGGCTGGTGCCGGGCTACGAGGCTCCGGTCAACCTGGTCTACTCAGCGCGCAACCGCTCCGCCTGCGTTCGCATCCCGATCGCCGGCAACTCCCCCAAGGCCAAGCGCATCGAGTTCCGGATCCCGGACCCTTCGGCCAACCCGTATCTTGCCTTCGCCGCCCAGATGATGGCCGGCCTCGACGGCATCAAGAACCGCACCGAGCCACCGGCGCCGGTAGACAAGGACCTCTACGAGCTGCCGCCCGAAGAGCACGCCCAGATCGAGCAGGTTCCCGGATCGCTGCCCGAGGTGCTGGCTGCCTTAGCGGCCGACCACGACTACCTGCTCGAGGGCGACGTGTTCACCCAGGACCTCATCGACACCTGGATCGAGTGGAAGACCCTCAACGAGGTGGACCCCATCCGGTTCCGCCCGCACCCGCACGAGTTCGAGATGTACTACGACATCTAGGGGCTCGCCAGCCGCTGACCCGGACGAACGTCGGTCAGCGAGCTTTTCGGTCCCTGACGAGTCCTCACGGGCAGCCACAACGGCAACGGTCACGCTCAG
>ENA-OBLH01000207-OBLH01000207.1-metagenomes-genome-assembly--contig:-NODE-207-length-21524-cov-5.39909_pt1 | contig 21524 bp, 23 predicted proteins | sample MGYA00153382_OBLH01 | MGnify analysis MGYA00153382
TCGTCGGCCTCCACATGATCGGCCCTGATGCGCCCGAAATTCTACAAGCGGCGGCAGTGGCGGTGAAGGCCAAGCTGACCAAGGCCGATTTCGACGCGACTGTGGCGCTGCACCCGTCGATGGCGGAGGAACTGGTCCTGCTCAAATAGAGCCTCTTGCGCGACGCACCGGGGTCCGGCACTTCTCCCTGTAAAGGGAGAACATCCATGTTTCATCGTCACTTGGCTGCGCTGCTGCTGGCCGCCACGAGTTCGACCGCGCTTGCTGAAACCGAACGCTTTGCGGTGTTCCGCAAGGATGTGAACATCGGTCGCGTCGTGATCGATACGAGCGCGAATGCCGCGAAAATCGAATATGACGTGAAGGACAACGGGCGCGGTCCGACGGTGGCGGAGGCGTTCACGCTCGATGCTGGCGGGTTGCCGTCGAGCTGGAAAATCACCGGCACCCAGACCTTCGGCGGCAAGATCGACGAAGTGTTCGGGCGGACGGGGACGACCTCGACGTGGCGTGACGCGTCGGGGCCGGGCAGCGCCAAGGGTGCCGCCAAGCTCTATGTCGCCCAGAGCGCCAGCCCCTTTGCGTTGCAGATTTATGCGCGCGCGGCGTTGAAGGCGGGCGGGAAGCTCGATGTGCTTCCGGCAGGCACGCTGACGATGACCAAGCGCGACACGATGGTGCTCAAGGGGCCGTCGGGCGACGTGCCTGTGACGCGCTACGAACTGGCAGGGATCGACCTGACGCCCACGACGATGCTGCTCGATGCCGACAACCGGCTGATCGCGATCCCTTCGTCGGGGGGTGGCGTCACGCGGGCGGGGTTCGAGGGCGAAAACCCGCGCCTGCGCGAACTGGCGGCGAAATGGCAGGGCGAACGACTGGCGACGATCCAGCGCGAAACGGCGAAACGCTATGCGGGGCCGGTGCGCATCACCAATGTCCGGCTGTTCGATCCGGCAACAGCCAAGCTTACCGGCATAGTGTCGGTCGTCGTCAACGGGCGCGAGATCACTGGTGTCCAACCGAGCGATGCGCCGGTCACGCCCGGCGAAACGGTCATCGACGGCGCGGGTGGGACGCTGGTTCCTGGCATGACGGAGATGCACGCGCATTTGTCGGGCGACGGGGCGCTGCTGAACATCCTCGCAGGCGTCACCAGCGTGCGCGACATGGGCAATAGCAATATGGTGCTCGACGCGCTCGACCGCCGGATCGAAGGTGGCGAAGTCGCGGGGCCACGCATCGTGCGGACCGGATTTATCGAGGGCAAATCGCCGTTCAATTCATCGAACGGCTTTGTGGTCGATAGCGAGGCGCGCGCGGTCGAGGCAGTGCGCTGGTACGCGGCGCGCGGCTATGTCGCGATCAAGATCTACAACAGCATCACGCCCGCCTGGGTGCCCGCAATGGTCCGCGAGGCGCATGGGCTGGGCATGAAGGTCATGGGCCATGTCCCTGCCTTCACCAGCGCCGATGCGATGATCGCGGCGGGCTATGACGAGCTGACGCACATCAACCAGTTGTCGCTCGGCTGGATCATCAAGCCGGGCGAGGACACGCGCACCCTGTTTCGGCTGACTGCCCTCGGGCGATTGCCGACGCTCGATCTGGACTCGGCGGCCGTGCAATCGACGCTCGACACGATGAAGGCGAAAGGCGTCGCGCTCGACCCGACGCTGGGCATCCACGAAAATCTGTTGCTCAACCGCGACGGGACGGCGGCACCCGGATCCCTCGACTATATCGCGCACATGCCGGTGGGCGTGCAGCGCGACCTGAAACAGGCGTGGAGCAACCCCGACACCTATGGCGGCGATGCCAATGCCCGCGCCGCCTATGCCAAGTTGATCGAGATCGCGCGGCGTGCCCACGCCAAGGGGATTTTTATCGTTCCCGGCACCGATACCGGCGGGTCGTTCACCTATCACCGCGAACTTGAGTTGCTGACGCAGATCGGCATGACACCAGGTCAGGCACTAGCGCGCGCGACCGGCGACATGGCAAAATACATGGGGGTGGACCAGCGGCTGGGCAGCATCGCGCGCGGCAAGCTCGCCGATTTCTTCCTCGTGCCGGGCGACCCGACCAAGGATTTGAAAGCGATCAAGTCGGTTAGCTTGGTGGCGAAGCACGGCGTGTTCTACTTCCCCGCCGAGATTTACCCGCGTTTCGGGATCAAGCCGTTTACGGCGTCGCCGAAAGTGACGCCCCCCGATCCGAAGAATACCGGCACGCTGAACACGGCGGCGCGGAGCGACGGTGAGGTTCGGCAGGGATATTCGTCGATGCTGGAAGGGGAGGCGCGCACCCATTGAGCAGTGTCAGGCAGCCAGCCCGACCAACTCTGCACTGTCAGCCCATAGTTTGGCACAGGCATGGTCGTCGCGGGCCAGCGGCGACGGGTCAGGCCATGTCGGTTTCCCGCCGCGCAGCGACATGTAGACGCGGTCACTGGCAATGCTCCCGTCGGCAAGCCCTGCGAGCCCTGTGCCGCCGTCCTCGACCACGTTCATGCCCGGCATCAATCGTGCGAACAGTGACAGGGCGGGCATGATTGCCACACGGACGAAAAGCGGCGCACGGCGCGCGAGTCCTGTCGTCGGGATAAAGCCCGGATCATAGGCGTGCACGGATATGCCGCGTGCGACAACATCGGGTTGCATCGCAAGCGAGCGCGCCGTCATCAGATTGCAGAGCTTCGATGTCGAATACGCCCGCAGGCCAGCAATCTGGCGGCGTGCATCGCGGTGCGGATCGGTGGCAGGGTCCGCCAATTTATGCGCTTCGGCATGACGCGGTGCCGGAATACCCGTTTTTTCCGCCGGATCGTGCGTCCCGCTTGACGTCAGGACGATGCGCCCGCCCTCGGCAATCCGGGGCAGCAACAGCCGTGCGAGCAGGTAATGTGCGAGATGGTTCGTCGCAAACGTCTGCTCGAAGCCGTCTACCGTTCGCGCCTCGACATCGAGACGCTGCATCCCGGCGTTGAGGACAAGCGCATCGATGGGGTCGCTTATCTTCGCGGCAAAGGCGCGGACAGTAGCGAGGCTGCCAAGATCGACCGGCTGGACTTCGGCCCGCAACGGCGAGCCATCACCACGTGCACCGACAATGAGGCGATTACCGCCGGAAATCAGACGTGCCGCAGCTATCCGGCCGATTCCGGACGTCGCCCCGGTCATAACGATTGTCGCCATAGCTGCTGCCTCGCTTGATAGAGTTGCAGAATGCTACTAGCTTCATCGCAAAGCGCAACGAAAAGGCGATCATGACAGGCACGGTACTCGTATCCGGCGGTAGCGGCTATATCGCGGGCTATCTCATCCGCCAGCTCGTCGCTGAGGGCTGGACTGTCCGCACGACTGTCCGCAATCTGGCGCGTGAGGCGGAGGTCCGGCGTGTGCTCGCGGTCGATAACGCCAAGCTGTCGTTCTTCGCCGCCGATCTGGAGAACGACGCGGGCTGGGCCGAAGCGATGGCCGGGTGCAGCCATGTCGCGCATGTCGCCTCGCCGTTTCCCGCAACCGCCCCCAAGCACGATGACGAGCTGATCGTCCCGGCCCGCGAGGGCGCGCTGCGGGCATTGCGCGCTGCGAAAGATGCGGGCGTGCGCCGTTTCGTCATGACCTCATCCTCTGCAGCCGTTGGCTATGGTCATGAGGGGATCGACCGGCCGTTTACCGAGGCCGATTGGACCAATGTCGATGGCCCGAACGTCTACGCCTATGTGAAGTCCAAGACGATTGCCGAACGCGCTGCGCGTGACTGGGTGGCCCGCGAGGGCAACGGCATCGAGTTTTGTACAGTGAACCCCAGCCTCGTGCTCGGCCCGGTGCTCAGTGCCGATATGTCGACATCGGTCGAGGCCGTGAAGAAGTTGCTCGACGGCAGTGTGCCGGGGCTGCCCAATCTGTCGTTCCCCGCTGTCGACGTGCGCGATATCGCCGACCTGCACGTTCGGGCGCTAACTGCCCCCGACATGGCAGGTGAACGCTTCATCGGATCGGGACCGACGGTGACGATGGCCGATATGGCGGCGGTTTTGCGGGCGCGTCTGGGCAATGAGGCGCGCAAGGTGCCGACCATGCGGCTCCCCGATTTTCTGGTTCGCATTGCGGCGATGTTTGATCCCGTCATGCGGCAGGTGACCGGCGAGTTGAGCAAACCCAAGACGATGGACGCGGGCCATGCTCTCGCCAAGCTCGGCTGGAAAACACGGCCAATCGAGGAAAGCGTAGTCGATACCGCACGAAGCCTGTTCGACCTTGGTATCGTGAAAGTCTGATATGCCCGAAGCCGTTATCGTCTCGACCGCGCGCACGCCGATTGGCAAGGCCTATAGGGGCACCCTGATCGACACCAACGGATCGACGCTGGCCGCGCATGTCATCCGCGCGGCGGCGGCACGGGCGGGGGTCGGCCTCGACGAAATCGACGATGTGATGCTGGGGTCCGCGCATCCTGAAGGGGCGACGGGGAACAATGTCGCGCGCGTGGCCGCCATCGAAGCCGGGTGTCCGGTGACGGTCTCGGGGATGACGCTCGACCGGAAATGCTCGTCGGGGTTGCAGACGATTGCGCTGGCGGCGCAGCGCATCCGGGGCGGCGAAGAGGGCATTTACGTCGCGGGCGGACTCGACTGCGTGTCGCTGGTGCTGCCCAACAAGAATTTGAAATCCTATTATTCGCCTTGGGTCGAAGCGAACCGGCCCGACCTTATGTTGCCGATGATCCCGACGGCGGAGAATGTCGCGTCGCGCTACGGCGTCTCGCGCGAGGCGCAGGACGCCTATGGCGCGCAGTCGCAGCAGCGCGTCGTTGCTGCCTGGGACGCCGGACGGCTGGCAGACGAAATCGTGCCGATCACCGTGACCCGCAAACTGCGCGACAACGACGGCAATATCACCGGCGAGGAACAGGTGACGCTCGACCGCGACGAAGGAATGCGCGGCGGGAACACTGCCGAGGGGCTGGCTGGTCTGAAAACCGTCGTCGAGGGCGGCACGGTGACGGCAGGCAATGCGAGCCAATTGTCCGATGGGGCGAGTGTATGCGTCGTCATGTCCGATGCCGAAGCAGCACGGCGCGGGCTGACGCCGCTCGGGATGTTCCGGGGCTTTGCGGTGGCGGGATGCGAGCCTGATGAAATGGGCATCGGGCCGGTGTTTGCGGTGCCCAAATTGCTCGCGCGGCACGGGCTGACTGTGGACGACATCGACCTGTGGGAACTCAACGAGGCCTTCGCCGTGCAGGTGCTCTATTGCCGCGACAGGCTCGGCATCGACAATGACAAGCTCAACGTCGACGGCGGCGCGATTGCCATCGGCCATCCGTTCGGGATGAGCGGGTCGCGGCTGACCGGTCACGCGCTGATCGAGGGCAAAAGGCGCGGCGCAAAGCGCGTCGTCGTGACCATGTGTGTCGGCGGCGGTATGGGCGCAGCGGGGCTGTTCGAGATCGCGTGAGGCGACATAGCCCTATTATGAACGCAATGTAGTTTCCGGTTCATGCAACTTGAGTGTCTGCGTGACGGTTTGGCTCCTTGTTCAAAGGAGACCGACCATGAAGAAGTTCATTCTGGCGATTGCGATGGGTGCTTCGGCGCTGACCGCCATGCCTGCGACGGCGCAGAGCCGTGGCGAGTATAATCGCGATTACAACCGCGAGGTCCGCGAGGATCGCCGTGACGACCGCCGTGATTACCGCGAGGCCAAGCGTGAGTATAAGCAGGATCGGCGGGAGTATCGTCAGGCGCTGAAGGATTGGCGACAGGCGCGCCGCTATGACTATAACCGCGTCGAACCCGGCACCGGACGTTATTATGCCGAGCGTTACTACCGCGACGGTCGCTACTACCGCCCGGTTCGCCTGTCACGGAACGACCGCGTCTATCGCGGCAACGACAATCGCTATTATTGTCGTCGTTCGGACGGGACCACGGGTCTCATCATCGGCGGGATTGCGGGCGGGCTGATCGGCAACCAGATCGACCGTGGCGGTTCGGGCATTCTCGGTACGATACTGGGTGCGGGCGCAGGTGCCGCGATCGGCAATTCGATCGACCGTGGTCAGGTCGTCTGCCGCTAAACCGACAGGGTTGGGCACCGGCGGCCGGGTCGCATACGCCGCCGGTGCTTCCCCTTTTGGTGCCGCTCTCACAACACCTGTAACCCGAATAGGGGGTGTCCGTAGACGCGGGCATCCCCATTTGGGGGTATATGCCGAAATTAATTGCTCGCGCGGTGTTCTTACCGGTCGCCCTATAGGCGGCACCGTAAATCGGTTTATAGCATGGCGTAGACCATTTGAGGAAGGTGCCCTTTATGCAAGTGTCGACCCTTACGAAGATTCTGGTCGGTGGCGCTGTGGTCGTCGCGACATGCGCGATTGCAGCCAAGCCCGCTGACACGATTGCGGCGCGCCAAGCCAATTACAAGCAAATCGGCAAAGCGATGAAGGGCATCGGCGACGAACTGAAAAAGCCCGAGCCGTCGGTTCCGGTCATTCAGGCGAGCGCGAAGACCATCGTCGGCCTCGCCCCCCATGTCCTGAAATGGTTTCCCAAAGGGTCCGGTCCCGAGTCTGGCATCAAGACCAGCGCCTTGCCCGCAGTTTGGGAAAAATGGCCCGAGTTCAAGGTCGCGGCCGTGAACATGCTCACCGCCAGTAAAGCATTGAATGCCGCTGCGGCAACCGGCGACCTTGCCAAGATCAAGCCTGCTGTCGGTGCCTTGGGCGGCACTTGCAAGGGCTGTCACGACACGTTCAAGTCCAAGGATAGCTGATGCCGGACACGGCGGGGCTCGAGGCCACCGCGACGGATAAGGCAGGCGTGCGCGTCAAGCTGTGGGATGTGCCGGTTCGGACCATTCATTGGGCTATCGTGCTGCTGATGCCGGCACTGTGGTGGACGGGCGAGAACAGCGACCTGACGCTGCACAAGCAGCTGGGTCATGTCATGCTCGGGCTGGTCGTGTTCCGGCTGTTTTGGGGTTTTGCGGGCAGTTCGACCGCGCGCTTCGCGTCATTCCTGAGAGGTCCGCGCGCCATCGCGTCCTATGCGTCGGGCCTGTTCGGCAAGGAGCGGGAGGTTGTTGTCGGGCACAACCCGCTCGGCGGGTGGAGCGCGGCGCTGCTGCTGGTGTTGCTCGCCGCTCAGGTCTCCATCGGGCTGTTCGCGCAGGATATCGACGGAATCGAATCGGGGCCGTTGTCGTATCTGGTATCCTATGACACCGCCGATGCGGCGCGCGGCTGGCACCATCTGCTGTTCAACATGCTGCTCGGCTTCGTCGCCCTGCATGTCGCCGCGATCCTGTTCTACCTGATCGTCAAGCGCGACAATCTGGTCGGGCCGATGATTACCGGGTCGAAGGCTGTTGCCGTTGCGGTCGAGCAGCCGCGCTTTGCGCCGCTCTGGCGGGTTGCGGTCGGGGTCGTACTCAGCACAGCGTTGGCCTGGTGGATATCGGTGGGCGCGCCGCTCGGCGGGTAACGCAAATGGTGCCGGCTGCAGGAATCGAACCCGCGACATCCAGTTTACAAAACTGGCGCTCTACCAACTGAGCTAAGCCGGCCGTCGTTAGACAACTCTCCCTAGCCTTACCGGATACCGAACGTCCAGCCTTCGGTATTTAGAACCGCGTCAATGCCGTGCGGAGTCCACAACGCGGGATCGTCGGCTACCGTTCGCAGCCATGCTGCCGCGAGCAGCGCGTCCGTGGCATGGTCGGTGTAGCGGGGCAGCTGCATATGGGGCTTGCTGTCGAGTGCAGCGAGCGCGGTATCCAGTGCCGCCCCATCGCGTATCTTGCTGCGCCCCTTGGCTACCCCCGCCGCGCGGGCGGCCAATGTAGTATAGATTTCGACGACAACCGAACCGTTGTCGGGCAGCGGATCGACGGGCCACAGCGACAGTTTGCCGTCGAGCCGGTGCAGCATCCGCATTCCCGTCAAGCTCGACTTGCCGACCTGCGCCGCGCCGACCAGATTGAAGTTGCTGTAAGGACTTAATCCCTGCTCGCGCTGCGCGCCTTCGGTGACGCGCAACCGCCCCCGTCCGGCAGGAAACAGGTCGCCGGTGCGGTTGCCGTGGCGGCGGAAGTGGCGGCTGGCTTGCGGGTGATCGACGAAGCTCGATGCCGAAAGATGCGGGTCGTCGGTGCAGATACGCTCGACCAGCGCCCAGAGTGCCCGGGCATCGGCAGGGCTTTTGTCCCAGCCCGGAAAGAAGGCGTCCCGGTCCGCAAAGGCGAACGAGGTGCTCAGATCGAGCCCGACCAGCGTGTCGGCAGGCAGGTCGGTCAATATCCAGTCGAGCACATCGGCACGCGACCAGATATGCCCGAGCCGCACCAGCACCGGCGCATCGTTGCCCGCAGCGCACAGCGCGACCGCAATCCCCGGCTGACGCGGCCCGACCGCGCCCGACCAGTCGATGGCGGCGAAGTGCTGGAAGCGTGGTGGGGGTGTTGGGTTCACCCAAAGCACCAAAGCGATTGGTCCTTCATTCGGGCAGTGCGCGCGTTTCGAGCTTTGGTGCCCGGTAGCTGCTGCGGCTGTCGATTACGCGGTGAGTGCCATCACCGAAGAGGTGCTCGCCGAAATTCATCAGCAAACCGAGCGGAAGTTGCATCATGCGGAGGTAAGTAAGTACCTGTTTGTGATGCACTTTTAACACTTTTTCGACTGATTTCACTTCAACGACCAGCTTCCTTTCGATGAGCAGTTCGATGCGAAAGGCGTTTTCGATCACATGGCCCCGATAGCGGGCGGGCAACGTCAGTTGTTGTTCGACATGGAATCCAGCGTCGCGCAGCGAAGCAGCCAGAAACGCCTCGTACGCTGACTCGAGCAAGCCGGGTCCAACGGTTTCATGCAGTTTGAAACCATGATGCACCGCTTGCTTGGCCAAACGCTCGATTTCAGGATCTTCGATCTTCACAAGAGACGCTCTCTTTGGTGCTTTGGGTGAACCTAATCTTCCAAACGCTGGGCACGCAATTTATTCCAATGCGCGATCCGCTCCGCGATCTTCGCCTCGAAGCCGCGCTCCACCGGCGCGTAAAACGTCGCCGGGTCCATTTCGTCGGGCCAGTAATTCGCGCCCGAAAACCCCTCGTCGGTGTCGTGGTCATATGCATAATCCTTGCCGTAACCGAGCGTCTTCATAAGTTTCGTCGGCGCGTTGACGATGTTCATCGGGGGCATCAGCGATCCGGTGTCGCGCGCCGCTTTCCACGCCGATTTCTGCGCGGTGTACGCTGCATTCGATTTGGGCGCGGTCGCCAGATACAGGCAGGCCTGCACGATCGCGAGTTCGCCTTCGGGGCTGCCGAGGAAGTCGTATGCGTCCTTGGCGGCTAGGCACTGGACCAGCGCCTGCGGGTCGGCGAGGCCGACGTCCTCGCTGGCGAACCGGACAAGGCGGCGGAGCACATAAAGCGGCTCCTCGCCCGCGACCAGCATCCGCGCCAGCCAGTAAAGTGCGGCTTGCGGGTCCGACCCGCGCAGGCTTTTGTGGAGCGCGCTGATGAGATTGTAATGCCCCTCGCGGTCCTTGTCGTAAACCGGCATCCGGCGGTGAAGCAGCGCCGCGAGCGCCTGCGGGTCAAGCGGATCGGCGATCTCGACCGAGAACAATGTCTCGGCCTGGTTGAGCAGGAACCGCCCGTCGCCGTCGGCACTGGCGATCAGGGCATCCTTTGCTTCGGAGGTAAGCGGCAGGGTGCGGTCCTCGGCGGCCTCTGCGCGGGTCAGGAGTTCGCCCAATGCCGTCGCGTCGAGCCGATGGAGCACCAGCACCTGCGCGCGGCTGAGCAACGCGGCGTTGAGCTCGAAGCTCGGATTCTCGGTCGTCGCACCCACCAGGGTGATCGTGCCGTCCTCGACATAGGGCAGAAACCCGTCCTGCTGCGCGCGGTTGAACCGATGGATTTCGTCCACGAACAACAGGGTGCGCTGGCCGAGGGTGGCCGCGTCCTTAGCGGCGGCGAACACGCGCTTCAGGTCGGCGACGCCGGAGAACACGGCAGAGATGCTCTCGAAGCGAAGCCCCACCGCGTCCGCCAGCAGCCGCGCAATCGTCGTCTTCCCCGTCCCCGGCGGTCCCCACAGGATCATCGACGCGAGCTTCCCCGCCGCGACCATCCGCCCGATGGCCCCGTCGGGGCCGGTCAGATGGTCCTGCCCGACAACCTCGGCGAGCGTGGCAGGGCGCAGCCGGTCGGCAAGGGGTGGAGGCGGAGCAGGGGCAGCGAAGAGATCGGGCATTATGGCGATATACCGTCATTTGTCCGCTCCGGCAGAGCGCAATTTTCCGGGCCGTCATTGCGAGCGCAGCGAAGCAATCTACCTCGCCGCAAGAACGTATGGATTGCTTCGCTGCGCTCGCAATGACGAACCTGCAAATTACTCTCTTGACACGTTCAAGATATATCTTAGATAGGCTATATGATAACGAAAGGAATAAAGATGTTTCACATGTATGGAAAGCGCGCTGGCTGCGGCCCGCGCGGCATGATGGCGGTCTGGGGACCGTCGGGACGTGGTGGTGGCTTGGGCGGCGGCTTCATGATGGGCCATGGTCGCGGGCTGCGCGGCGGTGGTCGGGACGGCAATGGCGGCGGTCGGCGCGGACGGATGTTCGACGGCGGCGAGCTGAAGCTCGTCCTGCTCGGCCTGATCGGCGAGGCGCCGCGTCACGGCTATGACCTGATCCGCGAGATCGAGGAGCGCACCGGCGGCGCCTATGCACCCAGCCCCGGTGTCATTTACCCGACCTTGACGTTGCTCGACGATATGGGCCTGATCGAGGGCGTTGCCGACGGCACCAAAAAGCAGTTCGCGATTACCGATGCGGGCCGCGCCGAACTCGACGCCAAGTCTGCCGAACTCAAGGCACTGATGGACCGTCTCGCCGATCTAGGCGCACAGCGGGCCAAGACCGATACCGGGCCAGTGAGCCGCGCGATGGGGAACCTGCGTGCCGTGCTCGCCAACCGGGTCACGACCGAAGGCGTCACGCCCGAAACGCTGCACGATATCGCGGCGCTGCTCGACGAGGTCGCGCAGAAAGTCGAGCGACTCTAGGTTCGCGCGCTGCGCCCAATCACCTCGAGATACTTTGCCGCCAGCGCGCCGTTGACCGCGTCCCAAGTGTAGCCATCCGCGACCCGTTCTCCCGCAACACCCGCCGCGAGCGCGGCGTCCGGGTTGCTGCAGTAATATTCGATGGCATCAGCATAGCCCGCAATATCGCGCGGTGGCACGAGTGCGCCGGTGACGCCGTTCGTAACAAGGCTGCGCGTCCCCGTCGCGTCGGCCCCGACAACGGGCACGGCGCAGGCCATCGCCTCCGACGTCACATTCCCGAATGTTTCGGTGACGCTTGGCTGTAACAGTAAGTCAGCTGAGGCGATGGCGCGACCGAGGTCGGTCCCTGCCTGGTGACCGGCAAAGATCGCATCGGGGACTTGTGCGGCGAAGGTTGCGCGTGCCGGGCCATCGCCGATCACCAGCACTTTATGGGCAACGCCGCGTCGTTTCAGCTCGACGACGACATCGCCGAACACGTCGATCCCCTTTTCCAGCACGATCCGCCCGAAAAACGCGATGGCGAAATCATCATCCGCGATCCCCAGCGAGCGCCGCCAGTCGAGGCTGCGCCGCTCGCGGTTGAACACATCGCGGTCGATTCCGCGCGACCAGATGCTGACATCGTCATTCATCCGTTCGGCGCGCAACACATCGGCCATCGAGTCCGACGGCGCGACAATGGCGTCGCACTGGCGGTAGAGGCGGCGCTGGATCGCAACGCCGAGCGGTTCGAGCGCGCCGAGGCCATAGTAACGGAAATATGTCTCGAACCGGGTGTGGACCGACGCCAGCACAGGTAAGTTGCGTGACTTGGCGTAGCGTAAGGTGCTGTGGCCAAGCAGTTCGGGCGATGACAGATGGATGATATTCGGCTTGAACGCATCGATGTCGCGCTTCGCCGCGCCCAACCCAAGCGGCACTTGATATTCGGGGCGAAACGGCAACGGCACCGAGCGGACCGCGACAAGATCGCCGGATGGCTCGAACGCGGGATGCTCTACGACGGGCGCATAGACACGCACCGCAGCGCCGCGTTCAAGCAACCAGCCGACCAGATTGTTTAGCGCCCGGTTCGCCCCGTCGCGGACATAATTATAATTGCCGCTGGTCAGCGCGATACGGAGGTCGGAAATTTGCATCGACAGTGCGTTAGCCGGTGTTGCCGGGCAGTTCCACATCCGCCCACACCGGTAGGTGGTCGCTTGCCTTTACGGCGAGCGCGCTGTGGTGGACGCCGCACGCCGTGATCCGGGTTTCGGGGTCGACCATGATCCGGTCGAGGCGGCCGACCGGGCGGCGGCTGTGGAAACTCGGACCTGTCGGCGCAATGCGGAATTTATGTGCGAAATCGATCAAACAGCCGGCATGGGGCCGCCATTCATTCGTGTCGCCCATCACGATGGTCGGACAGCTATCCCGGTGACTGAGCGCGGCGGTAATAGCGTGTCCCTGTCGCCTGCGGTGCAGCCCAGAAAGATCGAGATGCATTCCCACAATACGGAGGCGAGCTCCGTTGACCTCGAGATCGGCCAGTACGGCGCCGCGCGGTTCCAGCGTGGGGAGGGTGAGCCGCGCCACATGCGAAACCTTGACCCCGCGCCGGACGAGCAGGGCATTGCCGTGCCAGCCGATACTACCGCCGCGAGCTGCCAGATCGACAACTTCATACGGCGAGTGATCCTCGATCAGGCCGGGCGGGAGCGCAGCGAGCCGCGTCCCGAAACGCCGGTCGGCCTCCTGCAACGCCACGACATCGGCGTCGATCTCGTTCAGCACATTGAGGATGCGTAGGGGAGACCGCCGCCGGTCGGTACCGATGGCCTTGCGGATATTATAGCTGGCAACTCGGATTTGCACGCGCCCGCAGTGGACAAGGTGGCACCGCTCTGCAACACCGCATTGCCTATCTTCCGTTCCCCATGATGTCGGGGACAGGGACGGGCGATTTTCGGCTGGATGCCCCCGCGCGGGGTTTTTGGGGAAGAAGTCTTGGGACCTGTCGATACGCTGCTCTCGCCGGTCATCCTGTTCTTCGCGCTCGGTGCGTTCGCCGCTGCCGTCCGGTCCGACCTCGCAATCCCGGAGGCGATGGCGAAAGCGATGTCGCTGTTCCTGATGGCCGCCATCGGCCTGAAGGGCGGGGTGCAAGTGTCGCAGGCCGGGTTGAGCACCGACATGCTGTTGACCGGCGCGGTCGGCATCGTGCTCAGTTTTGGCCTGCCGTTCATCGCCTTTGCCGCACTCCGCAGTTTCGGGCGGCTCGACGCCCTGAACGCGGGCGCGGTGGCGGCGCATTACGGGTCGGTCAGCGTCGTGACTTTTGCGACCGCGAGCGAGGTTCTGACGCGCGGCGGGATGGCCCCGGCGGGCTATATGGTTGCGGTGCTGGCACTGATGGAAACGCCTGCCATTGTCAGCGGCCTGCTGCTCGCCCAGCGCGGTCACCAGACCCAGCAGCGCGCAGGCGGGCATTTGTGGCGCGAGGTTTTTCTCAACGGGTCGGTTGTGCTGCTGCTCGGCGCGTTCGCCATCGGCGCGGTGATCGGCAAAGCGAAGTACGAACCGATTTCGCCGATGTTCACCGGGCTATGGTCTGGCGTGCTGTGCCTGTTTTTGCTCGACATGGGGCTGGTTGCCGTGCGGCGGCTGCGCGAGAGCCGCGCGGTGACGCCGCGACTGGCAATGCTCGGCATCGCCCTGCCGCTTATTAACGGTAGCATCGGCGCGTTGGCAGGGGCAGCAATCGGGCTCGACACAGGAAGCGCGGCGGCGCTCGCCATCCTTGCGGCAAGCGCGTCCTATATCGCGGTGCCCGCCGCGATGCGGCTGGCCATGCCGAAAGCGGACGCGGGGTTGTATCTGTCGATGTCGCTGGCGATTACTTTTCCTTTCAACATCGTCATCGGCATCCCGCTGTTTACGGCACTGGCGACCTTGCTCACGAGGGTATCATGACCGAATTGGTGCACCGCAAACGGCTGGAGATCATCGCTGACCTTGAACTCGCCGACTGGCTGGCGGACGAGGCGGAAGCCGTGGGGATTACGCACTTCACGATTGTGCCCACCTTGGGCGGCAAGGGCGCGCACGGGCGCTGGCGCAACGACGGCGTCGGCGGGCAGGGCAAATGCCTGTTCATCAGCGTGACCAGCGCCGACAGGGCAACTGCGCTGATCAACCGTATCGGGCCGATGTTTTCGGATTACCGCATTGTGATGGACATCGCCGATGTGCAGGTGCTGCGCGGCGAGCGCTTCTAAAAAAGTTTCGGGAGCCTCTTGAAAGCCTGAATTGCCCTTCCCATCCTAATGCGGCGGGCCGGGCCCCTCTGGCGAATGTGCTTCGGCGCAGTCGTGATGTCGGACCGCAGCGGGCGAATGCCCGGTGACAGGTGGTCCGGCGACTTCGCTTCATACAGCGACCCCCTTCATCGATCATCCGCTCGTGTCGAACATCGTTTTGTTCCCGAGAGGAGTGCTGACATGAAACACGTTATTGATCGCATGAAGCTGATCCACACCCGCCTCGACGCCGAGGTACGGCGCGAATTATCGGCGCGTTTTCCCGATTCCGGCCGCGTCGCGCGGCTGAAGAAATTGAAGCTGGCAATCAAGGACCAGCTCGCACGGACCGCGCCGCGCGTCCTCCGCGCGGGCTGACGGGGGTGGCCGGCGGCGGCTTCCCTGGGTTCGCCGCCGGTCATCTGTCCGACTGAATAAGCAGGGTGTAATAGGGGTTTATCGTGGATTTTCTGATGATGGACTGGCTCGGCACGCCGGTCTGGTTCTGGTTGTCGTTTATCGGCATCGTGATTGCGCTGACCGCGTTCGATCTCGGCATCCTCCACAAGGAGGACCGCGAGATGGGCATTGCGGAGAGCCTGAAGCTCTCCGCCTTCTACATCGGCATCGCGCTCGCGTTCGGCCTGTGGGTCTGGATCGCGAAGGGTGCCGACAGCGGCATGAAATATTACACCGGCTTTTTCATCGAAAAGGCGCTGTCGATCGACAATGTCTTCGTGATCTCGCTGATCTTCACCTATTTCGCGATCCCGCGCATGTATCAGTATCGCGCGCTGCTCTGGGGTATCATCGCGGTCATCGTGCTGCGCGGGGTGATGATCGGCGTGGGTGCGGCGCTCGTCGAGCAGGCCCATTGGGTGTTGTGGATTTTCGCGGCGTTCCTCGTGGCGACGGGCATCAAGATGCTGTTCGCGGGCGACAAGCCTGCCGATATCGCGTCGAACCCCGTCGTGCGCTGGATTTCGGCGCACATGCGGGTCACGCCCGATCTGCACGGCGAAAAGTTCATCGTGCGGGTGCCCGATCCCAAGACCGGCGGCATGGTCCGCGCGGCGACGCCGCTGCTGCTCGCGCTCATCGTTATCAACCTCGCCGATCTCGTGTTTGCGGTGGACTCGGTGCCTGCGATCTTCGCGATTACGACCGACACGTTCATCGTCTACACGTCGAACATCATGGCGATCCTGGGCCTGCGCGCGCTCTATTTCGCGCTGTCGGCAATGGTCCACCGGTTCCACTATCTAAAATATGCGCTGGCCCTAGTGCTGGTGTTCATCGGGTCGAAAATTTTCGTTTCCGATTTCCTGATGGACGGCGATAAGTTCCCGCCGGTGCTTAGCCTAGGCGTCACGTTCGCGCTTATTCTCGGCGGCATTGGCTGGTCATTGTGGAAAACGCGCGGCACCAATGCCCCGGCATGAGTTCAAAAGTTTACCCACCTGAAGATTGAGCAAGAAAGGAAATACCTCGATGTCGAAGATTGTTCCCATGACGCTGGCGCTGATTGCTGCACTGGCTGTTCCCGCCATCGGCCATGCCAAGGCACCGGCCAAGGCACAGGGCAAGACCTGTGCGCCCGTCACGACCGCAGCGGTCGAGAGCCAGTTCAAGCTGTTCAACGACGCATTCGCGACGAAGAACCCCGATACGGTGACCGCCCTGTTCGCCAAGGATGGCGTCCTGCTCGCTACGGTCTCTAACACCCCGCGCACAACTCCCGAGGCGATCAAGGACTATTTCGTGTCCTTCCTGAAGGGCGCACCCGTCGGCACCATCAACACCAGCACAGTGAAGCTCGGCTGCAACATGGCCGCGCGCATGGGCACCTGGACCGTTGCGCTGACCAACCAGAACAGCGGGATGCGGAACGATGTGAAGGCGCGCTACACCTTCATCTACACCTATGAGAATGGCGCTTGGAAGATCGCGCATCTGCACTCTTCGATGATGCCGATCCCGGCGGCCTGACCGGAACGCCGCCGCCACAATCCCGACAACTGGGGTTGCGGCGGCGGCATCACCCGCTAGGGGCGTCACGCAACTGTCATAATCAGGGGATGACGGACGTGAAGCCGACAATCTGGGCCGCTATTGCCGTGCTAGCGAGCGCGGCTGTGCCGGCGCAGGCGGCAACCGCCGATGATTTCCAGATCTGGACGGCGCTGAACCTGTCGACAGACCTGTCGCCGAAAATCGTCGCCAATATGGAGTTCGTCGCGCGTTTTCCCGACGATGCCAGCCGCCTCGGCGTCACCGTCGTTCGCCCGACCATCGGCTATAAAGTCAGCAAGAATCTGGTGCTGCACATCGGTTATGCACACCAGACGACGATCAATCGCGGCACGCCCAACGTCAACGAGAACCGGTTTTTCCAGCAGACCAACTGGCGCGTGGGGAAGATCGGGACGGCGACGGTCAATTCGCGCACGCGGATCGAGCTGCGGACGGTGCAGGGCGCGCGCGACAGCGGCTGGCGGCTGCGGCAGCGGGTGCAGTTCCAGATTCCGCTGAAAGCCAAGGGCACCAACCTGATCTTGTCGAGCGAAGGCTTGTTCGCGCTCAATTCGACCGATTGGGGCGCGCGCGCCGGGTTCGATCAGATGCGGAACTTCATCGGCGTGTCGATGCCGGTGGGGAAGGGGCTGACGCTCGAAACCGGATTCCAGCACCTCTACCAGCGCCGCGTCGGCAATCCCGACCGCAGCAACTTCATCGTGCCGGTGACGATTACCGTGAAGCTCTAGCGTAATTTCGCTGTCCCCCGGCGCGCGGTTTGTGGTTTACCGGGTGCGACAACCAAGGGGCAGCATTTGAGCCGACAACTCATCAACGAATACCGCGCCGATCTCGACCAGTTGAAGCAAGTGACGGGCAGCCGTCGCGAAAGTGTGCTGCGTAAGGCATTCAAGGATTTGCCGAAACGCTGGGGCCGTTCCGCTATGGAGAGGCGGAGAACGACGAAATTTCGCCAGTGACAATCGCTTACAGTCGTCATAGACACAAACCATGAACAGGCAAAAGCTTTCTGGGGCATTTTTCACACCTGATCGTCTTGCAACAGCTTTAGTGTGTTGGGCCGTACGCGATAGCAGTGACCGGATGCTTGACCCATCCTGTGGCGACGGTCGATTTTTGGCCAATCACCAGAATGCAGTCGGTATCGAGCAAGACGCGCAGTCGGCCCAAGATGCTATTTCTCACGCCCCTGCTGCTCTGGTCCACGAAGGCGACTTTTTCCAATGGGCGGCGGCCACGTCCGAACGGTTTGAATGTGCAGCTGGGAATCCGCCTTTCATCCGCTACCAGAATTTCAAAGGGGCCGTGCGCCAGCGCGCGTTCGATCTGTGTAGACGGAACGGTGCCGAATTTTCCGGTTTGTCGTCGTCGTGGGCGCCATTTTTAGTGGCAACAGCGAGCTTGCTCAAACCGGGTGGGCGGATGGCGTTCGTGGTTCCGGCGGAAATCGGCCACGCGCCATATGCAATTCCTCTCATCGAATACCTTGCGTCTAACTTCTCTACCGTCCGCCTCGTGGCAGTACGGAAGAAGCTGTTTCCAGAGCTTTCGGAGGACTGCTGGCTGCTCTATGCGGATGGGTTCGGCGGCAAGACTCCCGCCATCGAACTGGCCGTTCAAGAATCGTTCGTCTGGAGCACAAGGCCGCCTATTCCGAACCGCTGTATTTCGATGAGCGAATGGCGCAACGACTGGAACCACCGTTTGCGGCCATTTTTGATCAAGGACGATGTGCGGCAACTATATGCCGAGCAAAAAGCACTGCCCAGCAGTCGTATGCTCTCTGATGTTGCGAACATCGGCATCGGTTACGTCAGCGGCGATAATGACTTTTTCCACCTGCGTCCTTCGGACGTAGTTCGATGGAAAATCCCGCCCTCAGCCCTGCTGCCCTCGGCGCGTAACAGCCGGTCTTTGTCGGCAGGCCGGGTGACGAAAGCAACCATCACGGGTTGGCAAAAAGCCGACCTGCCGTATCTTTTGCTTCGCCTGTCCAGAAGCGAGCAATTGCCCGAAGCGGTGCGGCGCTACCTCGACAGCCCAGCAGGTCAGGCGGCCCGACTGGGATATAAATGCCGTAACCGAGCGCCGTGGTATTCCGTCCCGGACGTAAAGTTTCCGGACTTTCTCCTAACCTATATGTGCGGTCGTGCGCCAACCCTTGTTGCGAATGAAGCTCAGGTAAGCTGCAGCAACACGTTGCTCACCGTACAGCTCCGCGACCGAGAGCTGGCCACCCAAATCTTGACCGAATGGAAGTCGTCGTTTTCGCAGTTGAGTTGCGAGTTGGAGGGACATCCGCTGGGTGGCGGCATGCTCAAGCTCGAGGTGCGTGAAGCATCGCGGGTTCGATTTGCGTCCGCCGATCGTGATTTCGACAAGCGCGAGCTTCGTGTCTTAAACGAGGGGTTGATCGAGATGCGAAAGTGGCGACATTATGCCGACTGAATCAGCTACCCTTCGTTGCCGTCTCACGACCGAGGCCGAGGCGCTACGGCAATTTGCGGAGTTCAGCGGTAAGACGCAGAGCGCAAATCATATCAAGCCACTCCACTGGTATGTAGCGACACGTCTTGTCGTTGAGGGCGGCGTCGATCCAGACGATATCACGCCGCGACCCCCGTTTCGTGTCGAACGGCGATCGGGCCGTGCACCTAGGTTGCACATCGACGAAAGCTTGAGCGGCGGCGGCGAGCGGACGGTTCTCGGTGGATTGAAAACCAAGAATGTCGATGTTGTGGTTGTTCGCGAAGGTATTGGTCCGGTTATCGCCGTTTCTTGCAAGGGTGTGACGGGGGCTTTCCGGAATCTGACCAATCGCATGGAGGAAACGATCGGCGAGTGCACCAATCTTCACATCACGTATCCCGCACTTGTGCTCGGCTATCTGGTGCTGCTTCGTGCAAACCGTGCCATCGACGCCTCGCTCGAACTAGCCGCAGACGCAGTCGGTGATCCGTCTGCGGAACTGGCTGCCAACGACCTCGCCTTCGCGCGTGGGGGTGAACTGGTTGCCGGAATTATGCGATTTCACAATGCGTTGAGAGAACTTGCGGGGCGACGGGGTATCCGGAACGATGTCAGTCGATACGAGGCTATCGGCATGGGACTGGTTGAGATGGCATCTGCCGCAAAAGGCGCTTTGCTTGCTGACTATCCCGAAAAAGAAAGCTCGCTGCGGATCGAGAAGTTTTTCTCGACGCTGTATCTTCGTTACGATGAGCGGTTCGTCACGAGTGCGCCCGATTTGGCGAGCAAGACACGTCGGCTGGAGTGGTCAGAGGACTCACCTGCTTTGATTGACCGAGATTTTGGATATGAGGCGCGCACAGCCGCAGATTGATATGTGGATCATACCGCTACACCAAGTCCGGCTCCGGGCGAGACAATATCACCGACTGGGCGGTGGCGCAGTTTCGGGGGCACTACGCAAACCCTCCCCTGACTGCGTCAGGGGAGGATTTGGGGATCACCAAGGACGCGATCTTTGCCTATTGCTATGCCGTGCTGCACGATCCGGTGTACCGCGACACCTATGCGCTGAACCTGAAGCGCGAATTTCCGCGCATTCCGTTCTATCCCGATTTCGCACGCTGGATGGCGTGGGGAGAGGCGTTGCTGAAGCTCCACATCGGCTATGAGGACGTGACCCCCTTTGCGCCGACCCGTACCGATACGCCTGCACCCAAACGTGCGGCGGGGACGCATCCCAAGCCCAAGCTGAAGTCGATCCCCGAGACCGGCACCGTGGTGGTGGACGAGGACACGCAACTGTCGGGCATCCCGCGCGCGGCGTGGGAGTACCGCCTCGGCAACCGCTCGGCGATCGACTGGGTGCTCGACCAGCACAAGGAAAAGACCCCGCGCGACCCGACGATCCGCGCGAAGTTCAACACCTATCGCTTTGCCGATTATAAGGAGAGTATGATCGACCTGCTGGCCAAGGTCGTGACGGTGAGCGTGGATACCATGAAAATCACCGACGCGATGCGTGCTGCTCGGCATGACAGCCAGAAATGATTGTCGGTAAGTCATTTGAGGGCGACAACACGAAGCTCGGCTGGCTGCAACATGACGTTTATCACCAAGCGCTTGGCATTATTCTAGAAGGCTGCCGCGGCCACCTCGAGTGCAGTTGTGTCATGCTCGGGGTGCCGCTTCGCGGGTTCTGGCCCCTGGATCGTTCGACCGACCACCGCATGATACAGCGCGCTCACGATTTGCTGGCCGCGGCCTGGCGGCATCAAGTGTGCCCGACCGCGCCCGATCTCTACGACTCTCCTCAATCCCATCCCGTTTCGGTGGACGAATGGCTGCCGTGGCTCAGAGCGGAAGTTGCTTCATGGCACGGTGAGCCAGATATCGTTGCGTGCATCCGGACCATAGTGATCAACCAGAGTGCCGACTCCGGATATCAGGCCGAGGACGACCTTGATCAATTGCTGCTCGCACGGTTTCAGCATGTGCCATGGACGGTGTTGAGTTTGAGCGCATCTCGCGGCGTCATCTAGCACGCTATAACGGCAATGGGAGAACCACCCACGAAGGACCCAAACCCGCACCCAGCCGGACGAACTTCCCGCTTCGCACGCCCGGTTTGTCTTGTAGAAGTGCCATAAAGAAGGTGGTGCCGCTTAGGTGACTCGAACACCTGACCCTCGCATTACGAATGCTAGTCACGCGTGACGGAAAACCGTTACATGTCATAGGCCTAGGGAACATCGGCGCCGACTCTCGGCGGCCGACCCAGCCGCTTCCCAGTTTCAGCCGATGCGGGATTTTGGCGATTGCCTTGTGAAAGTGCTTTGGCTTGGGAAATGCTGAAAAGTCGACCTGCGCTATACCGGTTTGGGGGACAACGTTCCGCAACTTGGGCGGTAGCTGTCTGTCTGCTTCGAGCATCCGCGTCGCCCATCACGAATGTCAGGAATTGGGTGGTGTCCGGACTGTCTGCAATCGGGCCGCGATCGGCAGAAGCAGACATTGCCTTGCTGGCAAGGATTGGGCCGATTGCGGAACGGCAGCTAACGACATGTTGGCCTCGGAAAGCGGTCATTCGGCAAACGACCCGATTTCACACATCGGAGTCCTTTGGCTGAGAGCCGGGTG
>ENA-OBLH01000208-OBLH01000208.1-metagenomes-genome-assembly--contig:-NODE-208-length-21502-cov-19.1599_pt1 | contig 21502 bp, 28 predicted proteins | sample MGYA00153382_OBLH01 | MGnify analysis MGYA00153382
GATCTTTTCTATCGTTCTATCAGAGGAAGCTGCATCGATGATACAAATTTCAAAACTCTGATAAGTTTGATAAATTAATGAATTTAGACATCTTTCGATTGTTTTCTCTGAATTATAAGTTGGTATTACTATAGACAAAAATGACATTAGTTAGGATGTTTAAGTGAATCGGATGAAGTCTAATATCCTTACTCTATTTGGGCTTCCAATTTAGGATAGATGCGATCCGAGCAGAACGCAAGTTTCTTTTGTTAAGATATTTTCTTTTCTTTGCTTCCGAACAAAATTTTCGCAACAAATATTTGTCCTCAGATTTGTAGGCATTATCCATAATATATCCTACATAAGCATTCATTTTATTATGAAAGTACTCTGAGGCTTCTTTACCCTCGATGCCAGCATACTCGATCAGACACTTCTCAATTTCTTCTAGTTGGGCTAGAAAGTCTATCTTTCCCCATGTTTTATATTCATAGTTTTCGCTATGTAAATTGAAAGACACAATCCGAGGATTTTCGATAACGATTGAAGTAAACTTTGCACAGATCCTAGAAAAATATTCAATATCTGCTGAGTACTGGAATCTTTCATCAAACAATCCTATCTCTTTAATAATCGCTTTATGGATAGTAACCCCCGACGGAATTGGAAAAGGATTAAGTGCAGCCCAAGATCCAGGTTCTACAATCCGGTAGCGGAAACAATTGTCGAGACTATCTTCATTATAAATATGTCCGACGATCGAAGGTTTTACTAATTCAGTAGCCTTGCGGATAGTCTCCAAAGCATCAGCAGCAATTGTATCGTCATCATGAATCATACAGATCCAATCATTAGTAGCAGATGTCAGGCACTTATTCCAAGTCTTCAACATCCCTTCATTAGATGTATTTGATATTACTCTAATTCTTTCTATTTTACTAAGGATCTCGGTAGTATCATCTGAGGAACCATCATCTACCACTAATAATTCATCTTCATCCATCATCTGAGGGATAATTGAATTAACTAGAGCGACTACAGATTTACACCGTTTATATGTAGGAATTACTATGCTTAGAGTTGAGCGATCGTACATACGCAAAATTATTAATACATATTAAATTAAGTATTAGCTATCAACACAATACATTTCTGAATTCTTACTGTCGTTACTTCTGTGGCATACCTCGTTAGATTTTATACTAATGTTAACGTTAATTTAATCGAGCTACTACGGCAAACTGCAAGTAGTTCATATCTTCAATATTATTGAGTAATAATTTGTTTAGTACTTTAAATTTTCTAACATGTTGAGGGTGAAGTACATTAAGCGAATTAATTCCCACGATCGACTCCACTTGATAGCCTAAGCCTTCAAATAAAGATAATATACTTTTTTGAGTGAAGAAGCGTAAGTGCGTCTTATCTAGAATGCCCCAATCTGCATATTCCCAGTTCTTTTTAACTAAAAACTCCCAAGCATTATTGAAGTAACGCACATTAGGGATAGACGCAACAACAATTCCGCCGTCTTTTAAGAGTTCCTTGCTATACGTTAAGGCAGCCCACGGATCGGGCAAATGTTCTAAAACATCGTTAAAGACAAGACAATCAAACCCTTTTTGAGGAAGATTTAAGTCAGGACTAAAAGCATCATTAATAACTCTATCTAGTTTTTTAGAAGCATCTAGCGCAGCATCTCGATCTAATTCAACACCCCATACTTCAATATTTCGACTCGACTTTAAACTCTGACCAAAAGTCCCGGAACTACACCCAACATCAAGAACTATTTGCGCGTCTTGCGGTATATATTTAAGCATTTCATGGCGTTCTTCCTGAAAATATTCAGAAACTTTAGATTCATAATATTGATTTAGCATTTCGTTGAAATCCTCCGAGTCATCTTAGTTAGAGATAAGCTTTAGACTATCCTAAGTATCAATAAATACAAGTTAATTATGCTGACAATCGCTTGATTTTTAGTCGATGGTTAGGTTGTTTTTGTCAAAATCATCAAGTTTGACTCTGTAATAGCAATGTTACCCCAACTCGAATGCCAATTTAACAGTGCATTTTCTCCTTTTTCTAGCGAAACCACCTGAAAAGATGGTTTGCCGACAATTGCATCTAAGTCAAATCTATTTGTGTCTTGAAAACCACCTTGTCCTATACTCAGACCTGCATAATACGATCCTGGAGCTAAGTTAAAGTTAGGCAATTTTAACTTTAAATCTATCGATTGGTTAGCTTTAATAGAAAAATTTTCTTTCGTGAGTAGGCTTCCCACACAGTAACCTTCATTACTAAAAATACTTGAGCCAATACTCAATCCGTCTAGAGCGGTATCAGAAGAAACAGTTAATGTGTAGGTAATTGGTTCCCCAAATGGAACGACCTTATCACTGTCTGAGATTAACTTAACGTCAGTAAACCTTATCTTCTCACCATATCCTGATACTCTTAAATTTGCTAAATCACTTACATCATGAGTAAACAACTCTGACGTATAAGATTTTAATACATTCGTTGCTTTGCCAACTTCTTTTACTCGACCTCTTTCGAGATATACAGCTTCGTTGCATAGTGTATTTAACGCACTTATATTGTGACTTACAAATAAAATTGTGCGACCTTCTCCAGCAACCTCACCCATCTTGTTCAAGCATTTTTTCTGAAAGGCTGCATCCCCTACTGCTAAAACTTCATCTACAATTAGAACTTCTGGCTCTAAATGCGCCGCTACAGCAAATGCTAATCTAACGTACATTCCACTAGAATAACGCTTTACAGGAGTATCAAGAAACTTCTCTACTTCAGCAAACGCTACAATCTCATCAAACTTTCGCGTTATTTCTTCTTTACTCATTCCTAAAATTGCACCATTTAGGGATATATTCTCCCTCCCAGTTAATTCTGGATGAAATCCTGTACCCACTTCCAATAAACTTGCAACTCGTCCTTTGATCCGAATGCTTCCATTTGTCGGCTCTACAATTCGGCTGAGAATCTTTAGTAGTGTTGATTTTCCCGCTCCATTTCGCCCGATAATGCCAAGACGATCGCCTTGCTTAATCTCAAACGATACATCCTTTAGTGCCCAAAAATCTTCAGATGTAGGATCGGCAACTTGAGATTTACCTCGTTGAAACGGCTTTAGGAGACCCTTCGCACCATTGGCAATCGAATCTCGTAGCGTTGTATAACTTTCTTGTTTCTGGTGCCCGATAATATACTTCTTACTTAAATTTTCAACCCGAACTACTGTATCAGACATATGTTATTCGATTAGTTATCTAGTTTCAGAATTAAATTACATCGGCAAATGTTCGCTCCACTTTGCGGAAATAAACAACTCCGGCAATTAACATTAATAATACTAGACCCAATGACAAGGCAAAACCTGGTAAATATAGCTTTGCATCTCCACCTAAGATCGACCAGCGAAATCCATCGATTACGCCTACCATTGGATTGAGGGAGTAAAGCAACCGATACTGTTCGGGGACGATACTACTACTAAATCCGACTGGAGAGATATACAGTCCAATTTGGGTGATAAACGGAACGATAAAGCGAAAATCGCGGTATTTAACATTTAGCGAGGCAAACAACAAACCAGCCCCAATCGAAGCCGCAAATGCGATCGCGATAAACACTGGTAGCATCAATATTCGCCAACTAGGAACATAAGCATAGTAAGCCATCAGTCCCAGTAGAATGATCCCCGAAATCATAAAATCTACAAAACTCACGACGATCGCACTCACAGGCACGATCAAGCGGGGAAAGTAGACTTTAGAGATCAAATTAGCATTACCAATCAAACTATTACTACACTCTGATAGGGCATTGGAAAAAAACTGCCACGGTAGCATCGCCGAGAACACTAGAATCGGGTAAGGAACGCCTTCTGATGGTAGCTTGGCTAGATTGCCAAATACAACAGTAAATACTATCATCGTGATGAATGGTCGAATCAACGCCCAGGCAATCCCGATCGCGGTTTGCTTATAGCGTACCAAGATATCCCGCCACGCCAAAAAGTAAAATAGCTCGCGATATCGCCAGAGATCTTGCCAATATTGTCTCTCTGCTCGTCCCGCTTCAATGATCAGCTCTGGTTTTGAGTCTGTGGTCTTTACATTCATGGTGTGGGAATATTGATTGTTCCTTGCTTGACAAATAGTGCGGACTAGGAAAAATGGCGGGATTGGTGCCAGTTCCACGCATGTTTGACGATCGCGTTTAAGTCTGCATATTTTGGTTCCCAGCCTAACATTTGGCGCGCTTTAGTGCTACTACCAATCAGTACGGCTGGATCGCCTACTCGTCTGGGACATTCTTCGATCGCGATTTCTTTGCCAGTTACTTGTCTAGCTGTATCAACTACCTCTTTGACAGAGAAACCACTACCATTACCCAGATTGAAGATTTGGCTGGTTTGATGTTCGAGCAGGTATTCTAGCCCCAAAACATGGGCTTGAGCTAAATCAGTTACATGGATATAGTCACGAATACAAGTACCATCTGGCGTATCGTAGTCAGTCCCAAAAACTGATATCGATGCCCGTTTACCCGCAGCAGCCTGTAGGATCAGCGGGATCAAGTGCGTTTCAGGATTGTGGTCTTCCCCAAATAACCCGTCAGGATCGGCTCCAGCGGCATTGAAGTAGCGGAAGATGACTGATTTTAGACCGTATGCTGGATCGTAATCTTTGAGGACTCGTTCGATCGCGAGTTTTCCCGCACCATAGGGATTGATCGGCTGTTGCGGATGATCTTCAGTGATGGGAATACTCTGGGGATTCCCGTAAGTCGCACAAGTGGAAGAAAATACGAAATTGGTCACTCCATGTTCGCGCATTGCATCGAGCAATGTCAAAGTCCCGACCACATTATTTCGATAATATTTGGCTGGATCTGTAACTGACTCACCAACATAAGCAAAGGCGGCAAAGTGCATCACCGCATCAATCTTGGTGGTGGTAAAAAGTCGATCGAGGAACGCTCGATCGTTAATGTCCCCAGCTACCAATTTAGCTTTGAGGTTAGTTTCAATCAGATCGCGATGTCCGTAGACTAGGCTATCGAGGATGATTGTCTCAAACCCTCGCTCTTCTAATGCTTTTACCGCATGGGAGCCAATATATCCAGCCCCGCCTGTGACTAGTATTACTCGATCGGATGAATCCATAATTAAGATCCGTGAATTATCTAAGATTTTATTACAGGTCTATTGTCTTACCTATGATGCCCTAAATTATCGGCTCGTTGACCTTTGGTCTGCCGTAGGCAATCGACCAATAATTTCTAATCTGTGCGGACATTTAACGATTTCTGAGAGGACGTTTGAGATGATGACAGTTAAAATTTAGTGAAATCAGCCAAAATACGGTGGTAAAGATATTGGGGAATTTTGTATACTTATATACACGGGTCAGATAAACCGAACTAACGGATAGTATTGAAGGCTTTCATGCCTTGATATTGATTTACCCGAGCTTCTCTGCGGGTAAACTCGCCGACAGAGGGGTTGCCATTGGGATGCACAACACCAGTAACGCGTTGCCACAATTCATCTGGAGCCAGAGATATTTCATAAGTCCGATCGCTAGTTTTGCAGACATAATACCACCGGGTACTTTGACATCGATCGCACCAAAAAGCCTCCAGCCACTCTCCCGTAATCGAGACAGTTGTATGGAACTTAATCAATGTTCTGGCGGCTAACCGATTTATGCCTCGCGCCTCAAGCTGTTCTGGTCGATCCGCAAACAAGTAATACTTCTTACTCATGCTGTCGAGATAACAATCATGAGTTGGGCAATAAATATTACGCCGTTTAGATCTGCTCCGGTTTTTGATACACTTATCCTGCACTTCGGCCTCCTTCGCTGAATATGGCAGTGAACTGAAGGTTGCGGGGGAGAGACTGAGATCTAACAGATCGTCAAAGCCCACTCCGGTAAGTTAGCACACACTGGACTCAGATAGTCTAATGTTGGTGGCTCGATCGAATACATTCTCCAGAATAGATAGATTCTGTTGACTTGATATCTCGATCGATCTGATGAGTGCTGAGTTCAAGACCCTGCTAAATTCTCTAGTCGCTGAGAACTATTCAATAAAGTTGTCCAATTTTGACAACTTTTAATGATGTGTGGTTATTTTTCAGCTTGGATACAGTGTTTGTATACCTTTGAACAGAATCATATCATATTAATACTCTCTTGCTAGGTACATATCAACGTTCCGTGCTAAAAATTTCTAGCAGACTTGTCAATCGATTTCGAGCCAGACAGTAGCTGACTTTGCCCATTAGCTACTAGTGAGTATTTGACTACCCCTGCATCTTTTGCAGTAAAGCTTGGGTCAGCGGGAGAGCCGACAGTCGATCGACTTGTCCAGTATTGACGACTTGCTGTAAAAAGTCAAGAAAATCTAGCCGTACTTTTTGAGTCTTGGGATGGTCTGCACCCAAATGTTGTGCCCTAATTGCTAGCGATCGAGTATATAGTTGCTCTGCATCACTATATCGTTCCATCGATTGGTATACAAGAGCTAAATTATTCAGACTAGTGGCTGTTTGGAGATGATTCGCGCCTAAATGTTGCTCTCGGATCGCTAGCGACTGAATATAAAGTGTTTCTGCCTCACTATATCGGTTACTCTTGTAGTATAGACTTGCCAAATTATTCAAACTCTGAGCTGTATGAGGGTGATCCTGGCCCAATTGACGTTTCCTGATTTCTAGAGAGCGAACATATAGAGGTTCGGCAGCAGCATAGTCTCCGGTTTTGTAATACAGTACAGCCAAATTATTCAGCCCTTGGGCGGTGTGTGGATGATCCTGTCCTAGTTGACGCTCGTAGATCCCTAGTGCTCTGGCATATAGCGGTTCAGCCTCAGCATATTTTTCGATCCGATAGTACAGACTTGCCAGATTGTTTAGCCCTTGAGCAGTGTAGGGGTGCTCTTGACCTAATTGCTGTTCGTAGATTTCCAGCACCCGCACTAGCTGCGATTGGGCTTCGGTAAATTTACCCATCTCGTAGTGTAAATTTGCTACACGCTCTAGACTTTGAGCAGTGTAGGAATGGTCGGCTCCTAATTGCTGTTCGCAGATTGCCAGAGCATGAGTATATAGAGGTTCCGCGTCCTCATATCTCTGAAGTAACTTATATAAATCTGCCAAACTATTCAAGCTGGGAACAGTATCTAAATGGTCGGCTCCTAATTGCTGTTTATAGATGTCTAAAGCGCGGATGTACAACGTTTCCGCATCTTCGTATCGCTCCATCTGTGAGTACAAACTAGCTAAATTATTGATACTGGAAACAGTATCTGGACGATCGCCCGCTTTCTGTTCGGACTTGAGAGCGCGAATATATAGAGATTCTGCCTGCTCGAACTGCCCCATTTCGGCATACAATCCGGCAAGCTCCTGCAACCTTTCAGCGGTTTCGAGATGGTCTGCGCCTAATTGCTGTTGATAGATCTCGTGAGCGCGAACATACAAAGGTTCGGCATCTGTGTATCGCCCCATCATTCTGTACAAACCTGCGAGATGATTCAAGCTCTGGGCTGTATCAATGTGATTTGCTCCTAACTGCTGTTCGCAGATGGCGCGAGAACGGATGTATAGAGGTTCAGCCTCTGTATATCGTCCCATTGTTGCGTATAGTTGAGCTAGACTGTACAAGCTTTGGGCTGTGTGAAGATGAGTGTCTCCCAATCGCTCCGATCTAATCCCTAGAGAGCGTGTATAAAATGGTTCGGCATCTGTGTATCGACCCATTGATTCATACAATAGTCCGAGATTATTTAGACTTTGAACAGTGAAGGGATGATTGGCTCCTAATTGCTCTTCTCTGATCGATAAAGTTCGAGTGTATAGGGCTTCGGCATCCCTATATTTCCCGATCGACTCATAAAAAACTGCTAAATTATTCAGATTTTGAGCAGTGTAGAGGTGGTTGGAACCAAATTGCTGTTCGCTAACGGTGAGAGAGTGATTGTGTAATGCTTCTGTATCTGGGTATTTATCGTTGGCATCGCCTCTGTGCCAGAGCATTGAGTCGTACAAAGTTCCTAGTTGACTAGAGTTGCCAACATTCTGTTCGGGTGGCAACGACTGTAACTGCTGAGTGGAATTTTGAGCCTCTTTCATACAAACACTTAGATTTTGAACGCAATCTCACTATATTCGATCGCATTTCGATCGTCCAGTCACTACAAGTAAAAATACTGAGTCGATTCAGCATTTACGGTGATTTTTGGAAGATTATACTGAGATTAAATTAGTTTAATACTTAAATTTGACAATGATATCGGTAATTTTGCTTGAATCAGTTTGGCTAAATATAAGTGTATTTATTACCAAGATCGGCCGATCTGTTCTCAGCAGATCGACGAGTTTCCTCACCGTTTGATTTTAGAAGTAGATTTACTAGTCGAACTACGCGGTTGACTTGGCTCGTTAGTCGCTGGAGTAACATTTTTCTTAGGTTTGTTCTTCGCTGGGGGACTTTCTACGGCGATCGTCCCAGGCAATACTTGTAGTACTTGAATCTTTTCTTGATAGATAATTTTACTGTTTTTGCGAATGATTAATCGATCGGCGGCGATCGTGTAATTAGTTTCACCATTGTCTGCGGAAAACTGTGTTCGATCGTAGTAACGTAGTCTGAGCGATATCCCCTGAGAGCCATCTTTCGCCAGCCCGACGTAATGGGTTGGATTTTTACCGCCACAGATGTACATCAAATAACTTTTAGAGGTGGCTCGATAGAGAATTTTTGTCCGCTCGGGACAAATTAAACTATTGTCATTACTGACTTCTGAATTCACACTAGCCGAACCAGTCGTAGTTGTCGGTTTTGCTCCTATATTAGTTGGAGTAATAATTGCCAAGTTCCGAAATTTAGCCATTGTATTAATACCACCACTAAGTGGTATTTGCAGCAAGGCAACTTGAGTTAGGTTTGTGGGTATTTTGGCAAATACAAAACTAGCTTTAAATGGGATATTCTCAACTAATTCAGTTTTGATAGTATTATTCTCACTAATTCGGTTTGCTAATCGAATACTACTAGGATAATATTCGTTACCTTCAAAATCAACTAATTTTATATTATTACCATTGAGATCGACGGTGCGATCGTTATTTTTACTAGTTAAGATCGCCTTGCAAATTAGATCTTGCAGTTTGCGGCTACAATCTTGAATGACAACTTTAATCCGATCGTCCTCATAGATAGCTGGATTACTTCTAATCGTTGCAGTTGGTACTTGAGCTAGTAGTTGGTATGGGTATAACCAGATCCCAAAGAGTCCACACCAGCCAATTCTAGCGATCGACTTGTTATTCATACTAGTAATTAGATCGACGCGCTAAATTTTGGAGTAATTATATCACGATTGTCTGTGACGATATTGACACAATAACTATGAAGTTAGATCTTATTTAATATCCCGATCTTGTCATTGCACCCCAATAGATAGTCACTCCTAGCTCGATCTCAAAGGTTTAGACAATTAAAGATCTAACAGCCAGCGGCTTTAATCGATTTGTTCCACAAATCGATCTACATCTTCGATGATTCGCGTCAGTTCGGCTTCACTACTGAGCCGGATGCGATCGTCGCGGAGTGTGATTGATACCTTAGCGACAAAAACATTTGCCCAAATGTTGGGATTACAGAAGATTTCAAGGAAGACATCCCCAGTATACTGATACTCGATCGGTTTGTGAGGTTTAGGCTTACCGCCGCCGCTGGTTTCTGCTGTCTTGACTTTGAGAATTTGGACGATCTCGTTGAGCCTTGCCTGTAACTCCCTGGCTGCAACTGGTGTAAAGCCACAGGATACCGAGCCACTAGCTAAGTTGAATACTAATTGGGATGCCATATCGAGCTAAGTAAAAAAAATTAGTGAATCTTATCTTAGACCCATCTCTGTCATTAATAAATATATAGACAACAGCGATCGTCTGGTGTAGACTTATAGATTGTGGTCTAAAACTTCCAACTCAGTAGAGTTGCGACTGCGATGAATCGGCTGAAATAGATACTAGGCGGCGTGCTGCCCGAGTCTGTTCTAGCAATTAACACGATTTATCGATCGATACCTTGTCCTTAGTTCTGCGTCATGAGTGAAAACTTATCGCATCCGACGCATCTACAATTACGTGCAGCAACGCACACTTTTGTAGATGCTAAAGTTAGCTGGATTGGTAAGTTGTAAATCGAGTCAAACCCACAGATGGACGCGCCTGCCGGTGGAAGTCCATCAACATCCTGATGTCTCAAATATAAGGAAGAATAAAAAACCGTGTCTATCGGTATTCTCGGCACCAAACTCGGCATGACCCAAATTTTCGACAAAGAGACAGGGAGAGCAATTCCTGTCACCGTCGTTCAAGCAGGGCCTTGCACCATCACCCAGATCAAAACGAAAGCCACTGATGGATACAGTTCCATTCAGATTGGTTTTGATGAAGTCAAAGAAAAAGCACTAAATAGACCAGAACTGGGACACCTCAAAAAATCTGAGGCTCCACCACTGCGTCACCTCCAAGAATTTCGGGTCGATAGCACTGACAATTGGACACTCGGTCAAGAAGTCAAACCAGATATCTTTACTGTCGGTCAAAGTATCGATGTCACAGGCAATAGTATCGGTAAGGGCTTTGCTGGTTGGCAAAAACGGTGGAACTTTGCGCGGGGGCCGATGTCTCACGGTTCTAAAAATCACCGCGAACCTGGTTCGACTGGTGCAGGTACAACCCCTGGTCGTGTCTACCCTGGTAAGAAAATGGCAGGGCGACTGGGTGGCAAACGGATCACGGTCAAGAAATTGGTAGTAGTCCAGATCGATGTCGAGCGGAATGTTCTCTTGATCGAAGGTTCCGTTCCTGGCAAACCCGGCGCACTACTTCGGATCGTGCCTGAAGTCAAAGTCGGTAAATAATTACAACCACAGGAACCGGAGATAAAAAATAGTTATGGCTAATTGCGTCATCCGCAACTGGCAAGGCGAGGAAGCTGGCTCCGCCACCCTCGAATTGGCTGTTGCAAGAGAAGAAAATGCTTCTCACATCGTCCACCGTGCCCTAATTCGGCAGACAAACAATGCGCGTCAAGGTACGGCTAGTGCCAAGACTCGTGCCGAAGTTCGCGGTGGTGGACGGAAGCCTTGGAAACAAAAAGGTACCGGACGCGCTCGTGCGGGTTCGATTCGTTCTCCGCTCTGGCGGGGGGGTGGGGTAATTTTTGGACCAAAGCCTAAAGATTACAACATGAAGATGAATCGCAAAGAGCGGAGATTGGCTTTGCGGACGGCTCTAATGAGTCGGACTGAAGATATCATCGTCGTTCAAGACTTTACGACAAATGTCGCTCAACCCAAGACTAAAGAGTTCGTTCAAGCGTTGACTCGTTGGGGTGTAGAAGCTGAGAGTAAAGTATTGGTAATCGTTGCTGAAATTGAAGACAATACATTGTTATCGATTCGGAATATTGCCAAAGTTAAAATGATTTCTGCGTCGGGGCTAAACGTCTTCGATCTTCTCAACGCCGACCAGATCGTCGCTACTGCTGAAGCGATCGCTAAAATCCAGGAGGTTTACAATGACGATTAGAGTTGCTGACCGCGATTTACCAGATTTAATTCGGAACGTGATTGTGACTGAAAAAGCCACCATCGCGATGGAACAAAACAAATACGTTTTTGACGTAGTTCCCCAGGCGACCAAGCCTCAAATCAAAGCCGCGATCGAATCCTTATTTGATGTCAAAGTTAAACGGGTAGATACTCAAAATCTCCCCCGCAAGACTCGCCGCGTTGGTAAGTTCTTGGGTGCCAAACCTCGCTACAAACGCGCAACTGTCACCATCGTCGAGGGTCAATCAATTATCCTCTTTCCAGAAGTTTAATAACTAGGGCGATATTAGTTAGCAGTTCGATCTCACCATCGCCTCAAATAACTAGTCACTCACCCTCACACCTCAAACCTAATACCTAACAACTAATTATGGGTACCCGTTCTTATCGGCCATATACGCCTAGTTCTCGCGAAACCGTAATCTCAGACTTTGCTGAAATTACCGCGAGTAAGCCGGAAAAATCACTGGTTAAATACAGACACCGTGATAAGGGGCGCAACAACCGTGGGGTCATCACCAGTCGTAGACGTGGTGGCGGTCACAAACGTCTCTACCGGACGATCGATTTTCGTCGTCAAGACAAAATCAACATCCCTGCCAAAGTAGCAACTGTTGAGTACGATCCTAACCGGAATGCACGGATCGCCCTGCTGTTCTACAGAGATGGCGAAAAACGTTACATTCTGCATCCAGTTGGCTTGGAAGTTGGCACTGAAATCATCACTGGGCCAGAGTCTCCATTTGAAATTGGCAACGCTTTGCCGTTGATTAATATCCCCTTGGGTACCACTGTTCACAGTGTCGAACTCACCGCCGGAAAAGGTGCCCAAATCGCCCGCTCTGCTGGTGCTGCGGCTCAACTAGTAGCAAAAGAAGGGGACTATGTTACCCTGAAAATGCCTTCTGGTGAAGTCCGCATGGTGCGAAAAGAATGCTACGCCACCATCGGACAAGTCGGGAATACTGACGCGCGGAACACGAATGCAGGTAAAGCCGGACGTAACCGCTGGAAAGGTCGCCGTCCTAAGGTCAGAGGTAGCGTCATGAACCCAGTGGATCACCCACACGGTGGTGGTGAGGGTCGCGCGCCGATCGGTCGTCCAGGGCCAGTTACGCCTTGGGGTAAGCCTACTCTGGGCTACAAAACTCGGAAGAAGAAGAAAGCCAGCAGCGCACTCATCATCCGCCGTCGCCGGAAATCCTCCAAACGTGGTAAAGGCGGTCGTCAGAACTAAGAGAGTGGAAAGTGGAAAGTGGAAAGTGGAAAGCGAACTATTCGTTTTCGGCTATTCACTAGCCATTTCCCGCTATCAACTATCAACTATCAACTATCAACTAAATTATGGGTCGTTCTCTCAAAAAAGGTCCCTTTGTCGCAGACCATCTGATGACAAAGGTGGAAAAAATGAATGCGTCTGGTCGTAAAGACGTAATCAAAACTTGGTCGCGGGCTTCCACAATCCTGCCGCAAATGGTCGGACACACGATCGCAGTACACAACGGTCGTCAACACGTTCCTGTCTTTGTCTCAGATCAAATGGTCGGACACAAATTAGGTGAGTTTTCGCCCACTCGGAACTATCGTTCCCACTCAAAGGGAGACAAAAAATCCGGTAGATAATTCAAAGTTAACTTTGAATTTAAAATGGATTAAAGAGAAAAAACTATGGCGATCGAAAACAAAACAGAAATCAAAGCAGTTGCGAAATATATTCGCATGTCTCCTTTTAAAGTGCGCCGCGTACTAGACCAAATTCGGGGACGTTCCTACCGTGAAGCCTTGATTATTCTCGAATTCATGCCTTACAAGGCTTGTGAAGAGATTATCAAAGTATTGCGATCGGCTGTGGCTAATGCTGAAAACAACAATGGGATGAATCCAGCCAAGCTAGTAGTTTCTACTGCCTTTGCTGACGGTGGCCCAGCACTAAAACGCTTCCGCCCTAGAGCGCAAGGTCGCGCTTACAAAATCCGCAAACCGACATGTCACATCACTGTGGCAGTGGCGGAAACGAACTAGGGAGCATATAAAGAAATAACATGGGACAGAAGATTCATCCGATCGGCTTTAGACTCGGCATCACGCAGGAACACCGTTCGCGGTGGTATGCAGATAGCCGCCGCTACCCCGAAGTTCTCAAAGAAGACTACATCATTCGCCAACACATCGAAAAAGACCCCACCCTCAGCACAGCAGGGATTTCCAAAGTTCGGATCGAGCGTAAAGCCGACCAAATCGAACTCGAAATCCATACCGCTCGTCCAGGTGTTGTCGTCGGTCGTCAAGGCAGCGGCATCGAAGTCATCCGTCAAGCTCTACTCAAAAAACTTGGTACCGATCGTCAGATTCGGATTAACGTCATTGAGATTGCCAAAGTTGACGCTGATGCAGCTTTAATCGCTGAATTCATCGCTCAACAACTATCTCGCCGTGTCTCCTTCCGTCGTGTTGTCCGTCAGGCAATCCAACGGGCACAACGAGCCGAAGTCAAAGGCATCAAAATTCAAGTCGGCGGACGACTCAACGGAGCAGAAATCGCTCGGACAGAATCGTCTCGTGAAGGTAGCGTACCTCTACATACCCTCCGCGCAGACATTGACTACGCTTCCAAAACCGCAGAAACCACTTATGGAATCATCGGTGTAAAAGTTTGGGTCTTTAAGGGCGAAATCATCCCCGGACAAGAAAATCTAGAAATACCTAGTGCTGCTCAACCCAAACGTCGGCAACAGCAACAACGTCGCCGTCAGCAGTTCGATGACCGCTCTGATGAAGGATAGATTTGAAAAATGTTAAGTCCTAGAAGAACGAAATTCCGCAAACAACAACGCGGTAGAATGACTGGTTTAGCTACCAGAGGCAGTGAGATTGCTTTTGGTGAATACGGCTTACAAGCGATCGAACCATCCTGGATCACCTCCCGTCAGATCGAAGCCTGTCGGCGAGCCATGAACCGCTATCTCAAACGGGGCGGGAAAATCTGGATTCGGATCTTCCCTGACAAGCCAGTTACCATGCGCCCAGCAGAAACACGGATGGGTTCCGGTAAAGGTTCTCCTGAGTTTTGGGTAGCAGTAGTCAAACCAGGTCGGATCTTATTCGAGATTGGTGGCGTTCCTGAAGACATTGCTCGGGAATCGATGCGTCTAGCGATGCACAAGCTACCGATTAAGGTCAAGTTTATTATCAAAGCACATTTAGAAGACGAGACTGATTAAGGTTATGGCTCTGCCCAAAATTGCCGAAGTAACAAGCCTAACCGATGAAGAACTAGCTGCTGAGATTATCGCTGTCAAACGAACTCTGTTTGACCTGCGCCTCAGACAAGCTACCCGTCGGTTAGAAAAAACCCACGAATTCAAACATAACCGCCATAAATTAGCGCAGTTATTGACCGTGGAACACCAACGTAAAACCGCCAAGGTTTAATACAAGTCAACATACTCAGCCACAGGTAATCAACACACAATGGCAGCTAAAGAAAGAGTTGGCCTCGTCGTCAGCAACAAAATGCAAAAGACCATAGTGGTCGCGATCGAAAACCGTTCCGCCCACTCCAAATATGGCAAAGTAGTCGTCAGAACCAAAAGATATAAGGTGCATGACGAAGACAACCAGTGTAAAGAAGGCGATAGAGTGCGGATTTCTGAAACCCGTCCCCTCAGCCGCACCAAACGCTGGACACTCGCTGAAATACTTAGTACCAAAGCTTAACAACTCTCTGGTGGGGTTAGGACTGGTAGCGATGCGAGAGGCTAATTTCTCTCTTCCCTACCCTCTACTCCCTACCCCCTACCCTCTAATATTATGATTCAACAAGAAAGTTATTTAACCGTTGCGGACAATAGCGGTGCCCGCAAAATTATGTGTATTCGCGTCCTGGGTGCGGGTAATCGTACTTACGGCGGCGTAGGCGACACAATTATCGCCGTCGTCAAAGATGCCACTCCGAATATGGCAGTCAAGAAATCCGAAGTAGTCCGTGCAGTCATCGTCCGTACCAGACATACTATGCGCCGCGAGAGTGGTATGAGTATCCGGTTTGATGATAATGCCGCAGTGCTAGTCAATGCTGACGGTAATCCCAGAGGTACTCGCGTTTTCGGCCCTGTCGCTCGCGAACTTCGTGAAAAAAGCTTCACCAAAATCGTCTCATTGGCTCCAGAGGTACTCTAAAAAATGGCAAGACAGAAACCTAAAGTTATCCATCGGATGCACGTCAAGAAAGGCGACACCGTACAAATTATCTCCGGTAGAGATAAAGGCAAAATCGGCGAAATTCTTAAATCTTTTCCCGAACTAAGTAAAGTGATTGTCAAAGGTGTGAGTATTCGTACCAAACACATCAAACCAGCTCAAGAAGGTGAATCCGGTCGGATCGATACCTCCGAAGCTCCAATCCATAGCTCCAAAGTGATGATCTACTCGACCACCCAAAATGTTGCTAGTCGAATTAGCTACACTGTCAACGCTGAAGGTAAAAAGGTACGGATGTTGAAGAAAACTGGCGAGATTATCGACTAGTTAGTTCTCAGTTCCCTTTTGTAAATAGCTATTATCCTGACCAAGCCCAGGAAATCATACTCGAATATCATGGCACAACAACTCAAAACTAAGTATCAAAAAGAAATCACACCCAAGCTGATGGAGCAATTTGGTTATACCAATATGCTGCAAGTGCCCAAGGTGATTAAAATTACGATCAATCGCGGTCTGGGTGAAGCAGCTACCAATGCTAAAGCTCTAGAATCTTCGATCGCTGAAATCGCCAAGATTACTGGACAAAAGCCAGTCGTCACCCGTGCTAAAAAAGCGATCGCGGGTTTTAAAATCCGTGCTGGGATGCCTGTAGGAGTCATGGTGACACTGCGCGGCGATCGGATGTACGCCTTCTTGGATCGGTTTATCAACCTCACCCTGCCCCGAATTCGGGACTTCCGAGGCATCAGCCCCAAAAGTTTTGACGGTCGCGGTAACTACAGTATTGGGATTCGCGAACAACTGATTTTCCCTGAAATCGAGTACGACCAAATCGACCAAATTCGCGGGATGGATATTTCGATTATCACCACAGCCGATAACGACGAATCTGGACGCGCATTGCTCAAAGAAATGGGAATGCCCTTCCGCGCGAGTTAATCGCTACAGGTAACAGCGGTAGTAATGGCATCAATATGATGGAGAGCAATGGCTCACCACCAGCCACTAGCCACCAGCCACTAACATCACTAATCACCCTAAACAACAAATGGCGGCACACGATACCATCTCAGATATGCTCACTCGCATTCGGAATTCGAGCATAGTCAAACATCAAACCACCAATCTCCCAGCAACTAAACTTACTCGCAGCATTGCCACTGTCCTCAGACAAGAAGGCTATGTCGGTGAGTATGAAGAAACTGGCGAAGGGATTGACAAAAAATTAGTCCTAACCCTCAGATACAAAGGCAAAAATCGCCAACCAATTATTACCGCCCTCAAACGGGTAAGTAAGCCTGGATTGCGCGTTTATTCCAACCACAAAGACTTACCTAAAGTTTTGGGTGGGATTGGGATCGCAGTGATTTCTACTTCTAGTGGAATTATGACCGATCGCGAAGCCCGTAAACAAGGTGTCGGTGGCGAAATCCTCTGTTACGTCTGGTAACATCTCTTCAGTAGTCAGTAAGTAGAAGTCAACCGTGATTTCACTGAATTAGTCACTTTATATGTACTAAATCTTACTCCCCTGGCTCAAATATTCATCTTTGCGCGTACTAAAGTATCGCAATTTCATTGACAAGGAGTAAATATTAATTATGTCTAGAATTGGAAAACGTCCAATTCCTTTACCAGCTAAAGTTACCATTGATATCAATGGTCAATCAGTTGTAGTTAAAGGCCCCAAAGGTGAACTCTCTCGCATCCTCCCCTCAGGAGTAGTCATCCTCATGGAAGACGAGATGGTCGTTGTCAATCGTGCTAACGAGTCCCGCCCCGCTCGTCAGCAACATGGATTGTGTCGGACGCTAGTTGCTAATATGGTCGAAGGTGTCTCCACAGGTTTCCAAAAGAAATTGGAAATCCAAGGAGTTGGTTATCGGGCTGCTGTTGACAGCAATGTCCTCACCCTCAACGTGGGCTACAGTTTACCCGTCAAAATCACTCCACCAGCGGGAATTACGATCGAAGTTCCTAAAGAAAAGAATACTAGTGTCACCATTAGTGGTATCGATAAAGAATTAGTCGGCAATACTGCTGCCAAAATCCGCGATGTTCGCCCACCAGAAGTATACAAAGGTAAGGGAATTCGCTACGAAGGTGAAGTTGTCCGCCGGAAAGCTGGTAAATCTGGGAAGAAATAGAACATAAAATGAAACTAACACGTAAAGAATCAGTACAGCGTCGTCACCGTCGCGTTCGGAAGGACGTAAATGGTTCGACAGCCCGCCCTCGGTTGGCGATCTTTAGATCTCACCAACATATCTATGCCCAAGTCATCGATGATACCGAGCAACATACAGTCGCAGCGGCATCCAGTCTCGAACCCGAATTAAAATCTCGATTGAGTGGTGGTGGGAATATTACCGCAGCCGCTGAAGTCGGCAAACTAGTCGCCGAACGTGCCAAAGCTAAAGGCATCGAGACGGTAGTATTCGATCGCGGTGGTAATCTTTATCATGGTCGCGTCCAAGCCCTCGCTGACGCTGCTCGTGAAGCTGGATTAAACTTCTAATCATAAATCATCCAAATATCAGATTATGGCACAAGAACAACAACAACGTCGCGGCGGCGGTAGTGGTGGCGGTAGTGGCGGTAGCGGCGGTAGCGGCGGCAGTGGCGGCAGAGGCGACGGCGGCAACAGAGGCGACGGCAACAGAGGCGGCGGCAACAGAGGCGGCGGCGGCGGTAGAGGTAAAAAGGAAGAAAAGGAAATCACTTACCAAGAACGGGTTATCCAAATCCGTCGGGTAAGTAAAGTAGTTAAGGGTGGTAAAAAACTCAGCTTCCGTGCCATCGTCGTGATTGGCAACGAAAAAGGTGAAGTTGGTGTAGGCGTTGGTAAAGCCAGCGACGTTATCGGTGCAGTCCGCAAGGGCGTAGCTGATGGTAAAAAACATCTAATTACCATCCCTTTGACCAAATCCAATACAATTCCCCATCCGATCGTCGGTGGTGGCGGTGGTGCTAATGTAATGATGCGCCCTGCTGCTCCTGGTACCGGAGTAATTGCTGGTGGAGCAGTCCGTACTGTCCTAGAACTCGCAGGAGTCAAAAACATCCTCGCGAAACAACTCGGTTCGGGCAATCCCCTAAATAATGCCCGCGCCGCAGTCAACGCTCTCAAAACCCTTCGCAGCTTCAATCAAGTCGCTGAAGATCGCGGCTTGACAGTCGCAGACCTATTCGCTTAATAGGGAGTAGAGGGTAGAGGGTAGAGAGTAGGGACTGAAATGACGCAAGCGTCTGAAATCTAGCTTCTACCTCACCCACTATCCCCTACCCTCTACCCTCTACCCTCTACCCTCTATAAAACATGAGATTAACAGATCTAAAACCCAAAGCGGGTTCTAAACATCGCAAACGCCGCGTTGGACGTGGTATTGCTGCCGGACAAGGTGCCAGCGGCGGTTTCGGGATGCGGGGTCAAAAATCCCGTTCCGGTAGTCCCACCCGCCCTGGATTTGAGGGTGGTCAAATGCCCCTCTATCGGCGGTTGCCTAAATTAAAGCACTTCCCGCTGATCAATCAGAAGTTCTACACCGTAATTAACGTTCGGTGCCTATCTGAATTGCCAGCCAATAGTGAAGTTACATTGAAATCACTAATGACTGCTGGGATCGTCACCACCAATGATGGCCCCTTGAAACTATTAGGTGATGGCGAACTCACTGTCGCGCTCAATTGTAAAGCAGCGGCTTTCACAACTGGTGCGAGAACCAAGATTGAAGCCGCTGGTGGTACTTGCGAAGTAATTTAAGATGCCTTCATCTAATGAATTGTCGCAATCGAAAAACTAGATTGAATCCAGCATTGCCGCTCACACTAGAGCGGTACTGCTGGATTCTTTTTTAATAACCCCAGAATTAACTTGAAAATTGTATACTGAAATTCATAAAGGTAACAGTTCTTGAGATTATTTCAGTCTTGACATTAAATAAATTTGCCGAGGTAATTTTAGATGGACGCTAGTAGAGAAAAAGCACCATCAGCCCAAGAGACATTCGTACAGATGGCTCAAGCGGCTGGTTTGAGAGGTCGGATTTTTGTTACCCTCGGTTTGCTGATTTTAGCGCGGTTAGGTACTTTTATTCCCATCCCTGGGATCGATCGACTAGCCTTCGCTAACGATATTAAAAACAGCCCAGTTATCGGCTTTTTGGATATCTTTTCGGGTGGTGCATTATCCACGGTCGGGATTTTTGCTTTAGGGATTATTCCTTATATTAATGCTTCGATCATCATTCAATTGATGACAACTGCTCTCCCCGCCTTGGAAAAACTTCAAAAGGAAGAAGGTGAAGCTGGACGGCGCAAGATTTCGCAAATCACTCGCTATGTAGCATTAGGCTGGGGTGTCGCCCAAAGTATTGGGATCGCCCTGTGGCTCCAACGCTATGCACTGCCTGGAAATGAAGGGATTTTCTTCACTGTCAGCACAGTTATGGCTTTAACGGCTGGTTCGATGTTTGTGATGTGGATTTCGGAACTAATTACCGAACGCGGCATTGGCAATGGTGCATCACTATTGATTTTCTTGAACATCGTTGCTGTTTTACCTAAGTCTTTGGCTGATACATTCAACCTCGCTCAAAGTGGTGATAGTTCGATTGTCACTCGGACAGTCGCACTACTAGCCGTGTTTGTAGTGATGACTGTGGGGATTGTCTTTGTCCAAGAAGGAACGCGCCGAATCCCAATTATCTCCGCTCGTCGTCAAGTCGGGCGCAGAATTCAACGCGAACGCACAAGCTACTTGCCCCTACGACTCAACCAAGGTGGGGTAATGCCAATTATTTTTGCATCCTCAGTCTTAGTTCTGCCTAGTGCTTTAGCCTCCTTCGCAGGGAAGAGTGTTGGTGCTGATGGCAATCTGAGTGCAGTAAGTCAAGTGGTAGTAAATATCGCGAACTTCCTCGCTCCAGGTACCGCCGCACATGTCGCATTCTATGTCGTTCTGATCGTCTTCTTTAGCTACTTCTACAGCTCCCTGGTTGTCAACCCTGTTGATATGGCTCAAAACCTCAAAAAAATGGGTGCGAGTATCCCTGGGGTTCGTCCAGGTGTAGCTACGAGTAAATATATCGAAGCGATTCTCTCCCGTCTGACCCTCTTAGGAGCAGTCTTCTTGGGTGTCGTCGCAACTGTCCCGACAGCGATCGAAAGTGGTCTCGGAGTCAGTACCTTCAAGGGCTTTGGCGCAACTTCCCTATTGATTTTGGTGAGTGTCGCGATCGATACTGCTAAACAAGTCCAAACTCTAGTAATCTCTCAACGTTACGAAGGTATGGTCAACAGTAAGGATTAGGCTTTAGGCTTTGGTAAGGCTTTAGGTTTTAGGCTTTAGGCTTTAGGGATGAGAATTTAGATTTATTTCTAATATCCAATCCCCAATCCCTATTTATTCCCTAACACCTAATCCCTATTCCATATTCCATATTCCCTAACACCTAATACCTAACACCTAAAGCCTAAATCATGACTAGACTAATCTTTCTCGGTGCCCCAGGTGCGGGTAAAGGCACTCAAGCGCAACTATTAGCCCAATCCTGCGGTATTGCCCATATTTCCACTGGGGATATCCTCCGCGCCGAAGTAAAAGACCAGACCGATTTAGGTCTAAAAGCTAAGTCCAACATGGATAAAG
>ENA-OBLH01000209-OBLH01000209.1-metagenomes-genome-assembly--contig:-NODE-209-length-21496-cov-3.67198_pt1 | contig 21496 bp, 15 predicted proteins | sample MGYA00153382_OBLH01 | MGnify analysis MGYA00153382
AATGCCTGTAATAGCTCTACATCTTGCTGTTTCTTGTAGGAACTTTCTAGCTCGATATAGGCGGTTTTATAATCAACTTTGGGGATAACTGATTCTTGAGGAGGAATAGCAATAGAGGCAGGATGAGAATTCGGAATTAAACCCATAATCTGCTGGGTAAATTCCATAACTAGTTTATAACTAGGACTAGGCGCTGGATATTTATGTACCAGATTTTCTAGGGATTTTAGTTGGTGAGGACTGGCGAAGAGAATCCGGGGCTTTAGGGCTGACCAACAGCTATGGGTATCTTCGGGATCAAAGGAAAATAGTAAATTTTTTTCTCCTAATTCATTCATTCCTAGTACTATAACTAGGCTAAATTCTGGGGTGAAAATCAAACAAAATTGTTCGGCAGCAAGGGGATCTCCGGGCAAAAAAGAAATATTGTATTGTTGTTTTGGTTGATCATTTTGCTCTGCTCTGCCCGGTAATTGGAGGGGCATCCAGGCAAAGGGATTGAGGACTTCACTATTAAAAATAGCAGTCGGGAAAATAGTAACTAAATCTGGTTCGCTTAGGACAGGTACGGGGGCAGTAAAAATTACTCCTTGGGTTTTGCCTTGAGTGTTGTCTAAGGATTGGGGGAAATGGTGTTGGAGGAGGAGTTGGAGGGAGGCGATCGCAACTTGCCATTGTTGCTCGGCGTTATTTGGTTTAACCAAATCGGATTTAGTTAGGGTAAATTGACTGGTATTTTGTTTACTAGCTAATACTTCCCATAATGTCGGCAATAACCATCTCTGCATTGGCTTACTCTCAACTAATTTAGGCTTTTGGCTCAAGCTTCTGGAATTATCTCCAAAAGACTAGGCTTAATTAGATGCTATTTACGGTAGCAGGGGTGGAAGATCATGACCTTTTACCCATTTAATCATTAGCTTAACGAGATTATGATACCTATTGGGGATCGTATAACCGTACTTTTTTGGGGTAATCGCCTCTAATTTTTACGGAATGTTCTAAATTTCTTTGTGGTTTTATACTAAGTGAATTTACTAGGGTAAGTAATTATAGGAGGTATGGGGATGGCAAGGCGCTGGGTGAATTTGGTGGGGGTGACTCCTTGGTTACTGGAGATGATGGTTTCTGTGCCACAGATGGTGGTGGCTCCTTTGGTATTGGCGCAGAGTAATCAAACTAACCAGAGTAGCCAACCAACTGAGGCTCAAAGTCTATACAACGAAGGGAAACAGCTCCAGCAGAAAGGGACTAAGGAATCTTTGCAACAGGCTCTAGAAAAATATCAGCAGGCTTTACTTTTGTTTCGGGCAGCTAGAGACCGGAATGGGGAAGCAACAACTTTGAATAGGATTGGCGGAATATACTACAGCCTTGGGCAACCTCAGCAAGCATTAAATTACTTACAACAAGCTCTGCCAATTGGGAGGGAGGTAGGCGATCGCTCTGGAGAGGCAAGCACCCTGAGTATTATCGGAGATGTGTACGAATATAAGATAGGGCAACCGCAACTTGCCTTGAATTACTATCAACAAGCCTTAACAATTTATAGGGAAGTTCGCAACTCGACCGAGGAAAGACTACGCCAACGCTCTAGCGAAGCAAGCACTCTGAGAGGCATTGGGTTCGTGTACCGAGGGATGGGGCAATCACAAGAAGCCATTAATTATTTTCAGCAAGCCTTAACTATTAGTAGGGAACTGGGCATTCGCTCTCAAGAAGCATTCGATCTGACTGGCATCGGGGCAATATATAGAGATATCGAGCAACCAGAACAAGCATTGAATTATTTACAACAAGCCTTAACTATTAGCAGGGAAAGGGAAGTAAGCGATTCGACCGAAGAGAGGCTACGCCGACGCTACGAGGAAGGAAGCGCCCTGGATGTTATCGGGGGAGTATACCGAAGAATAGGGCAACCACAAGAAGCATTGAATTACTTTCAACAATCCTTGACCATTAGCAGGGAAGTGGGCAATCGCTATGCAGAAGCATTCGACCTGATTTCCATTGGGGCAGTTTACAGAAGAAATCTAGGGCAACCACAAGAGGCTTTAAATTACTATCAACAAGCCTTATCAATTTTCAAAGAATTGGGCAAACGCTCTGAAGAAGCCCGTGTCTTGAATGACTTAGCTTTAGTCCACCAAGCCCTGAACGATCTACCCGCAGCCCTGCAAAATATTCAGGATGCGATCTCTATTGTTGAAGATATCCGAGGTCAACTAATCGATCCAGATTCCCGCACCTCCTACTTTGCCACTGTTCAAAGCTACTACAAACTCCAAGTCGACCTATTAATGGAGCTAAATCAACAAAACCCCAACCAAGGCTACAACATCCAAGCCTTCAACGTCACCGAGCGCTCCAAAGCTAGAACTCTCCTCGAACTCCTCACCGAATCCAAAGCTGATATTCGCACCGGAGTTGATCCCCAACTATTGCAGCAAGAACGGGAAATTCAAAGCCAACTAACTGCCCTTGATAAACGCCGGATTGAACTTGCCAGCACCAGACTCGTACTGAGCGGACTTGTACTGAGCGGAGTCGAAGTAGTCGAAGTAACCGACAACAAAGAACAAATAACCGCTCTTGAAACCCAAAGGGAAACCCTGCAAACTCAATACCGCAACCTCCAATCCCAAATCCGCCAAACCAGCCCCAAATACGCTGCCCTCAAATATCCCCAACCCTTGACCCTAGAACAAATCCAACAACAAATCCTTGATGACAACACCGTTATTCTGTCCTATTCCCTCGGCAAAGACAAAAGCTATCTCTGGTTAATCAGCAAAACCGAGATGACCAGCTATGAACTGCCGAAGCAAAAGATCATTGAAGACTTAATAAATAAAAAAGTACGATCGCAACTCACTAATCGCGCTCCCAGCCGTGACACCTTTATTAGTGAAACTTCCGAACTAGGTAATCTGCTCCTGAAACCAATCCTAGAGAAAATTGGCAACAAACGTCTAGTCATCATCAGTGATGGGGCATTGCAATACATTCCTTTTGGGGCATTACCAGACCCTAGAGTTAACGATAAATATCAACCCCTCTTGGTAAACAATGAAATAAACTACTTACCCTCCGCCACCACCCTGCAAACTATCCGCACCGAAAACCAAAATAGAACCCCTGCACCTAGATCGATCGCCATTCTTGCCGATCCTGTCTTTGATGCTAAGGATCCACGAGTGAGGGGCGGTGTAGCTGCAACCAGCAATAATGAACTTTCCCTAGCTGCTCAAAACTTAGACAGAGCCGCCCGTGATGCCAGAGGCGGAGGTTGGGATAGACTCCCCGGCACACGCCAAGAGGCAGAAACTATTCTTAGACTATTTCCCCCCGATCGTAGCTTGTCCCAGCTTGGCTTTCAAGCCAACCGCACTAATGCCCAGAGTAACCAGCTCTCGCAATACCGCTTTATTCATTGGGCAACTCACGGGTTTGTTAATGCCCAAAAACCCGAATTATCAGGAATTGTCATGTCTCTAGTCCAAGAAAACGGACAACCCCAAGATGGCTATCTACTTTTAGGGGATATTTTTAACCTCAGCTTCAATGCCGACTTAGTTGTATTGAGCGCCTGTGAAACTGGTTTAGGAGAAATAGTGCAAGGAGAGGGATTAATCGGTTTAACCAGAGGCTTGATGTATGCCGGGACACCGAGGGTTGTGACTAGTCTGTGGTCAGTACCAGACGAGCAAACAGCTATTTTGATGGGGAAATTCTACGAAAAGATGTTGCAACAGAACCTACCCCCAGCCCAAGCATTGAGAGCCGCCCAACTAGAGATATTTCGGACTCAGGGTAAGTGGTCTCCCTACCACTGGGCAGCTTTCACCCTCCAAGGGGAGTGGCGCTAGTTTTGGAAAAATCACTAAACTTCCAGAAACCCAGATAATTAGAGATCATTAGCAGGATAGCCTAGCGGAACATACTACTAACTGAACTATCTTCATGGATTCGCCAAATGGTTTCCCCAATCACATTAGCTACAGAAAGAATCCGCAACTGAGAAAAACGATTACTTTCTGAGATAGGGATCGTGTTAGTGACAATCACCTCTTCAAAAATCCCCCCGGAAAGTCTTTCCACTGCTGGTGGAGAGAAAACTGCATGGGTAGCACAAGCATAGACCTGTCTAGCTCCCTGACGCTTCAGGATTTTTCCCCCTTCAGAAATAGTTCCCGCCGTATCAATAATGTCATCTACCAACACAGCAGTTTTCCCGGCCACATCCCCAATCACATTCATTACTTCCGCTTCATTATGAGCTTGACGACGCTTATCAATAATTGCTAAGGGGGCATCATTAAGTTTTTTGGCAAAAGCCCTCGCCCTAGCCACACCCCCCACATCGGGAGATACCACCACAATATCTGATAATCCCTTACTAGTTAAATAATCTAGGATGACTGGGGAAGCATAGACATGATCCAGGGGAATATCAAAATAACCTTGGATCTGGGAGGAATGTAAATCCATAGCCAGAACTCGATTAGCCCCGGCTCCCGTGATGAGGTTAGCAGCTAATTTGGCAGTAATGGATTCGCGCCCAGCAGTTTTGCGATCAGCCCGGGCATAGCCATAGTAGGGAATCACCGCAGTGATTTGGCGGGCAGAAGCACGGCGGCAGGCATCAATCATAATTAATAATTCCATCAAGTGATCATTCACCGGATAGCAGGTGGGCTGGATCAGATAAACATCACAGCCCCGGATAGATTCTTGAATTTGGACATATAGTTCCCCATCGGCAAAACGCTTACGCACCATTGGACCCAAGTCCATACCTAGGTAGCGGGCTACTTCTGTAGATAAGGCAAAGTTAGCAGAACCAGAAAAAATCCGTAGACGGTTACTATCGTCAACAGATGGTAGAGGCGACTGAATAGTTAAGGTGGCAAGACGGCTCACAGTAGTTCCTCGCAATACATTAGTGGCATGAAGTTGATGAATTAGTGTTTTATTCCAATCCTAGTTGATTAGTGTCCCTTTTCCTATGATTGCAGACACTAACCTTTAAAGGAAGTACCAATAACCTTTGTTTAAAAGAAACTGGGTAAATTCACCCATAAGATAACGGGTGTCTTTCCCCTAGGAGGCGTAACCCCTTAGTTGCCACAATTAATGTATAGGAATACTTGGACTCTAGTTCACCAAGCAAACATATGGATTATATTTATTTTCTCGCTAATGCTAGTCTTACCCTCCGAGTAGTTGAACATCTGCGTTCTCGGTCAACTTTTCCTCTCCAGTTTATTACCGTAATCCATCAAATAGATGGTTGGGTAGTGAAGGTAAAAATGATTACACCCTTGTCATCCCAAGCAGATGGGGATTTCCGGGCTTATATGCAAGAACTGGGGATTTCCTATACTCCAGAAATGCGTCTGCAAATGGCTCTCTGGAGCCTAGAAACTGGACAAACCCCGATCGAGGTGATGCGCCGCTATCAAGTGCCGGTAGTTTCCCACGGGATTCCTGATCGCCGGGATATTGAAGCTTTTAAGGAACAGTTTACTCTAGGTCTGGGTTATTGCCCCGAAACTCTTGCTTAGAGTTTTACTTGAAATTTTCCCTAAAGTTTTGCTTGAAATTTTACTTACACTAGAAATGAGGCTTATCGATCGATCGTTCTATCCACTTGATATCCTTAGGAAAACATCGACATGGCAAACTCTTCTATCTGTCCTTGGTGCAGTTATGCCCTCTTGTCACAAATTAAGCAGGGCAGGCAGGAGCTATACTGCTTCCACTGCCATCAAGAAATCCCGGCTGGCATAGCTCAAATCAGTCCCCCACCAGATTCTAATAGAGTCAATAGGTATTCTGGATTTTCTAGCACTAATTTTTCTAACTCTGTAATAGCGGTTGATTTTACCCCAAGCCGTCAAAGTAGTACTAGCTCAGCAACTCTGACTGCCCCAGCAATAGAGAAAGAACCAAAGTTAGCATCAACACTGAAACCATCGTCAAATCAATCAATTGAAGATATTTTACTTAGCTATGTCGCTCATTTTATTAGTCGGGGTAATGTGGTAGTCAGCCCTACCAACGGTAAATTAACTTATAAAGGTAGAATTTATCAAAATATCGGCTATGCCCAAGACTTTAAGGAGTTTTGGTCAAAACTTCACCGTCGTTCAGACTTTAAACAGTTATACCTAGAAGGTGATGTGTATTGCTTTGGACAATTTTTCAATGATAGCTTTGAGATGGGGGAGTGTGTGCGCTGCAATTTGCAAGTACCCATTCCTCTAGGAATGCACCAGTACAAAGGCATTTGTCATCTCTGTGATAAACGCCCGACTACAAATCTAGTTAACCTTTTAGCTTTGGGATATCCTCCTGAAAACGTATCTTTGTTGCAAAAATTATTTGCGCTGAGGGGATTTAAGGCAAATTTTATTGACCATCCCCTGCAAATTTCTGAAGATATTCTTCGCAATGATATAGATTTAGTTTTAATTTATACTGAGGTTTCTGAAAAAGTAGGGAATATCTGGCTAAAATTGCTGCGTCATCATTGTCAATTGCAGGATGTTCCAGTCATTGCCCTTAGCCACCAAGCGGGGCATGGGGGTCGCAACAGAGACAATACCTTGGGATTAGAGGAATATCTTAAAAAGTCTCTAGGTGCAGAGAGTTTAGCTTCTTCTCTCCATTATTTTGCACACCAGCCCAATGAAGACTATTCTGATTTATGTTGGCTACCTTATTAGTTAAGGTGTTAAAAAAGTGAGCAGGTGCTGCACGTTGCCCTGTAATTTCTCAACAAATTTGTTATTGGAGGGTGGTTTTTGAGGCGATCCGGGTTTTCTTACGATCGCTTTCTGATAGTTCATCCCCAGTTTGTAAACGAGTAGCATTAGCCTGAAGGACAGTGGCAGCTTTTTTGTCTCCCATTTGTAGGGCAGTGTTGGCGGCAGATTGCAATAAAGTAGCGGCGGTAGTTCGATCGCCCTGTTGGAGTTTTATTTCGGCCATTTGGGTTTGTCGATATTTTCCTAGGGAGAGAATTGCCTGTTGTGCCTGAGCTTGGGGTGCTGGTTGGTAGGGGTTTTGGACTGTGATTTTTAGGGGGTAAATAGCCGAGAGGAGATTTTCGCCTAAGCCGGGCTGATCGTAGCGAATCTGCACCTGCCCCACTACTTGTTCTCCTAGGGGCAATTTACCCAAGTAGAGATTAACTAAAACCAAACGTTCTTGGTCTTGCATCAAGTCTCCTAGGCGGATTAAGAAACTTTCTGCCTCTTGTTGTAAGGGGAGTTCGATAGTATCTGGGGCGACTTGAGCGATCGGCTTTAGTTCTGCTAGTCGAGATTGGGGGCTAAGGGTTAACAAGAGAGAAGCATTAGTCAAACCCACCGATTGTAATCGATTAAATAACTCGGCAAATTCTGTCACTGCCTGCTCTGGATGTTCAATGTAGCGGAGGCTGCCACTGCCGGCATCGGCAATTTTTTCTAGAATATCCTGATTCCACTTATCCCCAAAGCCCAGAGTTTGCAAACTAATTTTATACTCAGGAGCTAGTCCCGCCAGTTTTAGACAGCGTTCATTGTCCCCATGTTCGTTTTCCCCATCTGTCAGGAGGAAAATTTGAGAAACCGTACCTTTTTTGCCCTTGGCAACTTCTGCCATCCCTAGTTTTAGGCCTTCATCGATCGCAGTCCCCCCATCAGTTCTTAGACTTTGAATCCGGCTACTAATCCCTGTTAGATCTGTAGCTAGTTGGTTAGGCACAATTACTTTAGCTCGATGATCAAAAGCAATCACAGAAATCCGATCTTGAGGCTGGAGTCGCTCTAGCAAACTCAGAGCAGCTTGTTTGACTGTCTCCATCGGTTGACCCTTCATGGAACCACTGTGGTCTAAAACTAGACATAAATTTAGGGGAATATTTTCTTCTTCATCCCCACTAATGGCATGTACGCCCAAGCATAGCTGCCGTTGATGGTTGGTCTGGTTTCCATCCAAGTGGGCATCACTCCAGAAAATCTCTAAACCCGCCTTCATCTATTGCCACCTCTCAATTGCTGTAATTTTCTTTGAGACTCTATTTATCTATACTAATTCTAAAAAAGTGGAAATTACCCGCTTAAAATAAAAATGTAGTTTTTGCGGTATATTTTGATTATCTTTTAGCACCTTTGATTAATCTTGTAACTAATTAGCGATCGCCATGAATTCTAAAGCTTCCCCTCCTACATATCACAAAATAGATGATGATGACGACGATAATTTATTTGAACTTTTCCATGATGATCAAGGCGGTGTTCCCGGAACCCTAAGAATTGAACCTGATGCTGCCCCTTCAACTATTGCACTAATTGATTACAGCCCTACTAACAAGATTTTTATTAAACTATCCCTCCCAGAGGAATGTATCCCCTACCTAGATACCACAGAATCTGTGGCTTGGGTAGATGTGGCGGGTTTGGGTAGTGAAGATATTCTCCAACGAATAGCTAAAGTATTTAAACTTCACCCAATCTTAATCGAAGATGTAGTAAATGTGCCTCAGCGCCCTAAGGTAGATGAGTACGAAGAACAGCTATTAATTATTGCTCAAATGGTCATGCCTAAACCGAACTATGCAGGTTTTTGGACAGAACAGGTAAGTTTAATTTTAGGTCAACATTATCTCTTAACTGTGCAGGAGGAACCGGAGCGTGATTGTTTTGATAAAGTCCGCGATCGTATCCATAATGATAGAGGAATTATTAGAAAACAAGGGGCAGATTATCTTGCCTATACTCTGCTAGATGCCATTATTGATGGATTTTTTCCAGTATTAGAGGCCTATGGAGAAAGAATTGATGAATTGGAAGATGAAGTAGTTACTAATCCTAGTAAAAGTACCCTAGAAAAAATCTATCGACTCCGCCGAGAACTCTTGGCCTTGCGCCGTTGTATCTGGCCCCAAAGAGATGCAATTAATAGCTTGATTCGGGATGGTAGCTCCCTAATTTCTAATGATGTAAAAATTTATCTCCGGGACTGCTATGACCACACAGTTCAAGTTATGGATATGGTAGAAACCTATCGAGAATTAGGCTCTGGCTTAATGGATGTATATTTATCTTCTGTCAGTAATAAAATGAATGAAGTCATGAAACTACTAACAGTAATTTCTTCGATATTTATTCCTTTAACTTTTATTGCTGGTGTCTATGGGATGAATTTTGATGTGGAGGTCTCTCCTTTTAATATGCCAGAACTAAGATGGTATTTAGGCTATCCTTTGTGTTGGCTATTCATGCTAGGAGTGGGCGGTGGTTTAGTCTATTTCTTCTGGAAAAGAGGCTGGTTTGAGAACCATTCAACCTTGGATGATCAGTAGCTGGGGATTGAAACTATGACTGAGCAAGATTTATTGATTTTAGTAATTTATCTAGTATCTTTATTTTTTGTGTATGGTAATGCTCTAGACTCCTTAAAAGATATTATTACCGTGGAATTTGATACTGCTTTTTTACAAGAGCAGATAGTGACTCAAGGGCTGGGAGACTTGGTAGCAATTAAGGGAGAAGTAAGTGAAAAAACTAAAACGATCGCTGATATTAAAGAAGTATCTCTCAGCATCCAAAATAAATCTTCTGAACGTTTTTTATATGTGGTTTGGGATCAAAGTGTAATTAATGATTTTAAGAAGCGATCGAGAAGAATAATTCGTCTCTCTCCGGGGATTACCTTAGATTTGATGCAGCCTCAAGCCTATAGTACGATCGCTCCGGGGCAAACCCTCAAGGAAAAAATTACTGCTGAAGATGTTCTGCAACGAAATAAAGATAATCAAGTATTAGAAATTAGTAAACCCTTATTTGAAGACAAAGATTTAAAAAAGGCTTGGGAAAGCGGTGAGGCCAAGTTTTTAGTAATTCTAATCCTCCAAGGCTCCAATCCGGGAGTCAGTCTAGAGGTTCCGCATTTATTAATGTGTCAGTTTAAGATTTTTAGAAAATCCTGGATTAAAGCAATTACTTGGAAACCAAAACCCCCAAAGAAAGAATTATAGACATTTTCTAATTCATATCTAGTCCATAAAGAGAAATTTAGAGAGTTCCAAATTCATAAGAATTTTCCCCGTTCAAGACGGCCACCAAAATACTCATTAGCTCTCTCAGATCATCAGGTACACGATACAAATGCAAATCTTGAATTACACTCTTAGTTTGCCGATTTAGCACTCCGAATTGCCAGATTTTCCCGATCGATACAGCCCCATAAATATATTTCTGCTCTTGGTTAATAATATGAGCTAAAGCCACCATTTCTACTGCCAGTTGTTTAAAGCCACGCTCTAAATTTTCATCTTTTGCTTCAATCACCAAAAATTGATGATTTATCTCACTATTCGACTTGCTATTAGACTCAATAAAATAATCTAACTCTCCCTTTAGTTGATTATTTATCATTAAATTATAAGCAACCTTCAAATTAGATTTAGTATAGTCGAGCAAATCTATCAAAACAGGCGCAATTAAAAACTCCCGCCTTGCCATTTCATTGTCAAAAGTAATATAGGGCAAGCTCTTAACTAGTCTTGTTTCTAGGGCATCAAGTTCTGGTAAATCACAAATACTTTTAGCAAAAGTCAAGGATTTCATTTCAAAGGAATAACCAAAATAGTTAAGAATTTCTTCTGGGTAGAAGTTTAGTTTGAAATAATCCGAGAAGCTTAAGGATTCTGGTAAGTTGATGCTGCGAATCATAATTAGTTTTCCTCCTAATTTTCCGTTCTCAGAAAACACCTAGACAATTGAACCTTGATTAGGCTGGGGAAACTCTATTGAACTGAATAACACTTTCTCGCTGGTTGAGGTGGGAAGTATCGCCATTGAGTTCGATCGACCAATGCTCATGACTACGAACTAGTTTGATCAGGCAGCAGAGAGAGGCATTTACCTGCACAGGAGTACCTAAAATTCCGGTGGTTGCTCCCATCACTGAAGCTCCATGACCTACCAAAAGTAAGTTGCCAGAAAATTCCTCTGCTAATAATTTGGCCGTCTGACCAGCCCTAGATAAGGCAACTTCGCCAGTTTCTGGATACTGGGGCAAAATCCTTGAGGTATAAGTATTGTCTATCCGAGGAAACTGTTGCTGCAAAAGATGTAAGGGTTGGCGATCGGGCATTCCCGGCATCCACTCAGGATTAAGCCATTCACTCAAGCCAGATTCCATTTTTAGAGGCAAGTCTAGAGCCTCGGCCACTTGGTGAGCGGTTTGGATAGTCCGCAGAAAAGGCGATGCAAAAATATGGGAGATTGGCTCTTTGCTCAGGCGATGGGCTAACTGTTTTGCTTGGTATAATCCATCCTCAGATAAAGGGGGATCGTAGGGTAACTCTGCTGTCAGAAACCACTCTGGATGAACAAAGTCAAGGCGATTAGCATGGCGGGCAATCCAAATAGTTTTACTCATAATTTTCAGTATAGATTCTGCATTCAACAGCGGCGAAATTTCTTTAGTAATTCTGGATACTTTATTTTTATTAGTTGAACTTTTAGGTTTTTTTAGGTTTTTTGTAGAATTTTCTCAAATTCTCTAAGGTTATTTCTCATTTTGTTTTTTCAGATGCAGTTGTTTTTACCCAATTTGGGCATACTAAGTTTAGTAGTATAGAAGACTAAAAACCAGAACCCTAAAACTTTTTACAGAAGTTGGATATTTTTCTCAGGAATGTTACAATGTTCTCAGGAACGTTACAATAGTTAATACACTTTGTAACTACTTTAGTAATCCCTCTCTAAAAACGTCCCCCTCTAAGACAACAGTTATTGCTGGTACTTGTGCCTATCCACCGCCCTACCCAGCGACAGCCTAAGTAAAGTAAAACAACGAAGTAAAACCCAGCCTTACTGTTGGGATAACCTCCACCTCAAATTGAATCTAGGGCTATGAAAACTCCACAAACTTCCACAGATTTAGTTCGGACTTACCTCAAGGAAATTGGGCGAGTTCCCCTGTTGACCCATGAAGAAGAAGTAACCTACGGAAAACAGGTACAACGCCTCCACACCTTACGGCAAGTCAAAGATACCTTGTCAGAACAATTAGAGCGAGAACCAACCTTGCAGGAGTGGTCTACAGCCACTGGATTGAGTGAAACAGACTTAACTCAAGTTGTTGAGCTGGGAGAATCAGCCAAAAAACGCATGGTAGAGGCAAATCTCCGCCTAGTAGTCTCTGTTGCCAAAAAATATATTAAACGTAATGTAGAATTACTGGACTTGATCCAAGAAGGGACGATCGGGATGCAACGGGGCGTGGAAAAATTTGATCCTAGTAAAGGTTATCGGTTTTCTACCTACGCCTATTGGTGGATTCGCCAAGCCATCACTAGGGCGATCGCCGAAAAAAGCCGTACCATCCGATTGCCTATTCACATTACTGAAAAACTTAACAAAATCAAAAAAGCCCAGCGCCAACTCTCCCAAGAATTGGGCAGAGCGGCCACTGTTGGTGAACTAGCCGATGAGCTTGAGCTTGAGCCAAAGCAAGTACGGGATTACCTAGAACGCTCCCGTCAACCCTTATCGCTAGATTTACGTGTCGGGGAGAACCAAGATACGGAATTGGTAGATTTACTAGAAGATCCCGGCATTACTCCCGAAGATTTTGCTACTAAAACTTCCCTTAGTCTGGATTTAGAAATCCTCTTGGCCGAACTTACTCCCCAACAAAGAGAAGTCCTATCTTTGAGATTTGGTCTGGGAGATGGTAAGGGTCTAACCTTAGCCAAGATTGGCGATCGCCTCAACATCAGCCGAGAACGTGTCCGGCAGATCGAGCGAGAAGCCCTAACTAAGCTCCGTAAACGCAAATCTGACATGCACCAATACATAGCCGCCAGCTAGATGTGGTAGCAGCTTGATTACGCTCGCTTCGACTACGCTCGTCTCGACTACGTTCAGTGAGCGAAGCCGAACTGAGCCTCTGCCCGAAGAAAACTATTGGCACTCTAGAAAATAACCAACTCTTCTTCTGGAGGGCGATTGGTAGGATTTCCCGTGGGAGGCATACTAGTAGGTGTGGTGGTATTAATCACTGGCTGAGTACTAGTAGCTGGTCTAGGTTGGGGAATGGGGGCTGCTGGAACTACGGTGGGAGTTGTAGTAGCAGGAGTTGTGGCAGCAGGAGTGGTACTGGTTCTGGGGGAGAGGTTTAACAAAGACTGGGCATCACTGTAGTAATTTGCCCAACGCTCTGGATTAGGACTAGTCCGCCAATTGGAACGACTAACTTCTAGGGTGAACATGGGCGTAATTGCCCCTGCATTCTGGCCGATCGCATTCACTGTGACATCAGTGATTAATACATCTTGATCAAAACTCCGTTGGGCTGCGGCCCTGACTGCGGCTTCTGCACGCCGGAGCATACTTTGATAAGTTTCATTAAACTGGCGAGTGATGCTAATAGTTAGCCGCTCTGTAGCTGCTTGGACTGGGGGAGGAGCGATCGCCCCTTGAATCAGCCAATAGCCAATGCCCAAGCCACCTAACCACAAACTACCAGAGGCACTGATAGATAGAATTGTGTTCTTCAAGAAATTACTACGACTCTTTGACTGCCTAAACATGGGATTACTCACTAGGGATGGTAGTAGACTATATTTTAATCTAAGCTAATTTTAATTCAGGTTAATTAAAGCCAAGCTATTTATCTAAAACATCTTTCCCCTAGCCCCCCCCCAAAACTATGACAAACTACAGTTGCATTGCAGTTGGCATAAATCGCTATCAATATGTGGAACCCCTCAACTATGCCGAAGGGGATGCCCAAGGTTTGGTCAAGCTCTTGACAGAAGAAATGGGAGTGCCAAGGGAAAGATGTATTCTTCTGACAGATGGAAGTCCCGCCGTCGGCGATCGCCCCACCCATCCCGACTACAGTACTCTTTCAGCTTGGCTAGATAACTTAGGGAATATAACAGAGCCTCCAGCTACCCCGACAGATTCCCTCTGGTTTTTCTTCAGTGGTCAGGGAGTACACTGGCAAGGAGAAGACTATCTTTTACCTATTGATAGTAATCTTAGTGACCTGCCCTACCGGGGGATTAGTGCCACAACTCTATTCCAGTCTCTCAAACAGCAAGGAGCAGGTAAAATATTAGTATTCCTAGATATCAATCGCTCTCCCGGTCTAGGGATGGAAACCCCGGCCGGAGAACAATTTAGTAAATTAGCCCAAGATTTAGATATCAGCTTAATTCAGTCAGTTACTAACCAAGAGTGTTCCTACGAACGTAAGGAATTAGGTCGGGGCTTATTTACGACAGCTTTAGGAGAAGCTTTATCTTATCATCGCCAAGATTTGACTCTCCAAAACTTAAGTCAATACCTACTTCAGCGCCTGCCAGAGCTAGGAAACCACCACGGTGTACCCCAACAACATCCCCTAATTCAATTAGCCAAGACGGCTGATCAAAAGAAGTTACTACTGCCCTCAAAAGTTGCGTCTGGGGCTAGAGAGTTGATTCCGGTTCCCGCAGCTTTAGTAGATAATACAAACAACACAAACAACACAAATAATAATCTGGCTAATCCAGTCCGCTATCGATCGGGGGTAGAATCCCTAGAACCCGCTAGACAAAATACCAAAATCCAACCAGAAGGCACAGCAATTCAGCCTCCTAGTACGAAGATTCAACCAGAAGATAAAAATACTGCCTCTTCTTCATCCTCGAAAGAAACTCCTAACCTTCCAGCAAAAAATACTTCTAAAACTACGGTGAAAAAAATGGCAAAACCAGAAGGTGGATCCAACTCAGCCTTACCTTGGATTTTAGGAGCCGGTTTGCTCTTCTTATTAATGGTTCTTGGGGTGTTTATCCGTAATCTGGGCGCATTTCTGGGAACTGATCAACCCCAAACTACAACTACTCCGAGTCCCAATCTTATTACTGCCAGTCCGTCACCAATTCCCACAAAAAATAATGGCTCTCCTCAAGCTACTTCCCAAGTTTCTGCTGCTCCATCTCCAATCACTAACCCCCCTGCTGCTCCGCCCACTGTTCAACCTACTATTCAGCCCAGTGCCATTGCCAATGCTTCCCCCGGCAATACCCTTAATCGTCAGCAGAGCAACCAAGCTATTCTCGAAAATGCTAGGGGTTTATTGCAGAGCGATCGGGTTGCCCAGTTTGCCCAAGCAATTAAGGCAGCTAGTCAGGTTCCGGCCGGCGAACCTCTGTATGATCAAGCCCAAGCAGATATTAGTCGTTGGAGTATTGTCATTATGGACATGGCTCATGGGCGTGCTAAAGCTGGAGACTGGACTGGGGCGATCGCTACTGCCCAAATTTTGCCTCCGGTGAATCAAAAAATTTATAAAGATGCTCAAATTTGGATTAACCGCTGGCAACAATTTATTCAGCAGCGAGATGCCAATTTACAACAGATTCAGAAAGCCAGAAGATTACTACGTCCTAACCAAGCTACTACCTATCGCCAAGCCATTGACACCATCAAATCTATTCCCTCTGGGCAACCAGCTTATGAATTAGTCCAGGAACTAACTAATAACTGGGCAACAGAGATATGGCAGATTGCCCAAAGACGAGCTAATAATGGTGATTTCTCTGGAGCGATCGCTGCGGCAAATTTATTACCAGAGAATACCCCCATCTTTACCCAAGCCCAACCCATAATTAGTCTTTGGAGACAAGGAAAAAAATCTTCTTAATATCCTGAATTTAATATTTCCCTTAGTACATTTAATTGGCTATTTACCTGATCTTTAAATTGTAATTTAACTAAATATTTATCTAAGTATTTATCAGGACAATTCAAGACAGTATTATAGCTAATTAATTAGATGGAAATACGGATAATGGGATGAGTACTTAAACGAAAATCAAAGGCAAAATAATCTACAGACAGCAGTTTACCTGCGGGCAATAGGCTAAAAATGGATCAGCTTATCATTTCGCCTAGATTTTTCTAGTGCTTGATTAGCAAGACTTTTACCTACTTATTGCCTATAACTATAGGGTGAGACTAATTTTGAGTTATCTGTAAATTATTTTTCTATAAGATTTTCTGATATCTAGTTCCAAGGGTTCCGTTACTAAAGAACTAATTGTTGATGATAAGACATTCCTAGAAAAACGTCAGTAATTTCTTTTAAAACTTGCTTCATTTTCTGGACTAAACCCCTTGTAATCTTACCTTAACCGTTAGTTACAAAGGGGCTTTTCTAGATGTAACTTGGTGTATATACTACTATTGCTGACCTTAGACTATTTGTAACTACAATTACGTCGTTATTTATCAGGGTTAACCATGCAAACTTTTCATAATTCTAGGAAGTTGGGTTTCGGTACCGAAACCCTCAGATTTACGTATCATCTCTTATCAACAATTAGGAATATTTCAATCTGTAACTACTCCCTAGAGCAAGTATCCATTGCCTGTTATTTCCAACGATTTAGGTAGAAGCAAATGATTCAACTAGAAGCAACAAACAGTGTGCAGGATATCTACTGCAAAGGATTGTCTTGTCTAAAGGATAGAAATTATCTGGCAGCTTTAGGCTACTTTAATCAGGCTTTGAATCTAGAGCCTAACAATGTAAATATTTGGGATAAGCAGAGTATTACTCTCCGAGAATTAGGACGCTATTACGAAGCAGATGTTTCCAAAAATCAGGTACATAAATTGTATTATGATCAGAAATTACCAAGCCTTCCAGAGGAGGACTTGCCCCTTAGTAATAATTCTTCCTATGAAGAGAATTCTGAATTTGACTGCACGATCGATCAAGCTAATTATTGGGTAGAAGTTGCCCATCGTGCCTACTATAATTTTGATTTTGCCAGTGAAGCTGATGCCTACATGAGAGCATTAGAAATTCAACCAGATAATCATAAAAACTGGTACAGCCTAGGAATTGCCCTACGGAATCTTAAGTCCTACGATATGGCTATTAATGCTTACCAAAATGCCCTAGAAATTGCTCCAAATTTCCACTTAGCTTGGAATGGTTTAGGCAATGCCCTGCGAGATATCCGGGAATATAGTCAAGCTCTGGCAGCCTACAATAAGGCGATCGCTCTAGCTCCAGATTTTCACTATGCTTGGCATGGGATGGGAAACACCCTCCGGGCTAGACAAGAATATGTGTCAGCGATCGAGGCTTACGAAAAAGCGATTAGAATTGCCCCCCGCTATCATTTATCTTGGTATGGTTTGGGTCATGCCTTCCGGGATTTAGCTTGCCATCGTCAAGCCATATTTGCCTACGAAACAGTGATTAAAATTGCCCCTAGTTTTTGGCGGGCTTGGGATGGTAAAGGGGCTGTTCTTGCCTCCTTGGGGGATTACCATGAGGCGATCGATACTTGGCAGCTAGGCATTGATACCCTAGAAACCCATCTGCCTTTGAATCATGAAGGTTGTGGTGAGCTGTACTCTCGGTTGGGTGCTACTCAATATTCTCAAGGTAAAAATCAAGTTTATGGTCTGTCTTACTGGCTAGAAGCAAAGGATAGTTATGGCAAGGCGTTGTACCACTTGGAACGGGCTAATCTAATCGATCGCTACCAAGAATTATTAGGAGAATATAATCGGCTTAAGCAGCTTTGCCCTAGTCCTAAAAGTGCTAAACCGCAGTTATCAAGAGCCTTTTAAGATATCTGCTCAAGCTTGCTGAGGGCGGAGAATAAATAACGTCAGTTCGGGATAAGAAATACCCCACCCTTAGGGGAAGGGGGAGGGGTGTTTGAGTCATTGGTTTTTATCCTCTACAGTTACAGTTACAGTTTTGAATAGAATTAATTCAAATAATGGATCACCAAAGGTCATCAATCGTAAAGATGGATGCTCGTCAAAGGTATCAGCGTGGAAAGTAACCTGATAAGATTTTTTCTGTAATTGCATTGTCCACACTTGTTCTCCAAATCGACTAAAAGTAATTCCAAATTTTTGCAGTAGTAGCGATCGCGTAAACAGTTGCTCGATCGCCTCAGCATCAAAGGGAGATGGAGGAATCGGTTTACGCAATTCGGCAAGGTCAGCATCGACATCCATTGCTATAGCTTCATTGATTTTTGGCTGCAAGGGAGATATGTCTAAAGTTTGGTCAAACTCCGATAGCAAGACATCTTCTTCAAGAGGATCAGCACTCATCACGGCTCGTTCGATAAAAGTAGGTACGCGGGCAAGGATGGGCTGGAGATTGCCGACAACGGTTGTAAAGGCTTTAATGCGATCGCGCAATTTGAGATAGACCTTTGCTTCTACCGTGCCATCGTAGTAAAAATTATGGATTCTAACCTGTGAGAATTTTTGTCCGATGCGATCAATACGTCCGATGCGTTGTTCTACGCGCATGGGATTCCAAGGCATATCGTAGTTAAATAGAACTCCACAAGTTTGGAGGTTCAGCCCTTCACTAGCTGACTCGGTACAAAGCAAAAGTTTGATTTCACCGTCGCGAAACCGTCTTTTGATTTCTTCTTTAGGGACAATCTGCCAAGCATTTTCTCGATATAGTTCGCCGCCACGTCCTGAATAGCAAGCAACTTGGGAGCCGTACAACTGACGTAGGGTATCCCGCAGATAGTCCATTGTGTCAGTGTATTGCGTAAAGACGATCGCACTATTGCGCTCTAAGGATTCTTGACGGAGCTTTTTAATAAATTCTGAGCGTTTGGTATCTTCTCCTGTATTCTCAAACCGAGTTAGTAATTCTTGCAGATATTCAATTTCTTTGGGATCGACAGGTTCCATAAATGATTCTAAACCTTCGATAATTGCGTCATCGGCATCGTCTAAATCGCCGTAGTCATCATCTCCTAATAAGTTTCCCTGTTGAGTAATCAGACAATCTAGCCTGCGCTGTAATGATTTCTCGATCGCATAGAAGGAACTGGTGAGACGCTTGCGATATAGGGTCATCAAGAAGCCCAAGGCTTTGCGGTTTTCCTTTTGAGCAAGGCGATAAAAATGACGGACGTAATTACTCACTTCTTGATATAGCAGAACTTCGCGATTTGGTTCTAGAACGATCGCATTATCAAAGACTTCTCTTGTGGGAACATCTTGATCCAAAAAGCCGCGTTTGAAATATTCGCGCAAGGTATCGCGGGTATGGCGAAACATTAAGTCTTTGATTGGGGTATTTGCCCCTAGAAACTGCTTAGAAGCATTGATAAACTTATCGTCAGCTAGATATTTCTGAGGATTAGTTATCTTTTGACCAGTCTGCCATACATCTTCAATTTGGTATGACAACATGCGATCGCTACTTTCTAAAGCTTTCTGAACTTTTGGACAAGGCTGACCACCTGTAGCAAAATAATTCACAGACATGGTTTGCCAAAAGTTGAGATTATGCTGATCGGCTGGTTCGGCGAGGGTAGCAAAATAATCACAGAAGGCATCGGGCGATCGCCAAAGTCCCTCTAGACCGATTAACTTGAGGAGGTCAAACATTTCGATCGCATCAATTTGCATTGGTGTCGCTGATAGCAACAATAGTGCTTGAGTAATTGACCTCAGCCGATCCATTAGCTCCAACAAACGGTTAGGGGTTTCTTTACGGTTTTGAGGACTTTTGCGCCTTGCATGGTGTGCCTCATCCAATACGATTAAGTCCCATGCTTCAGAGTCTAGTAACTCTTGCATTCGCTCTTTGCGCCGCACTAGATGACTAGAAGCAAGAATTAGGTTTTGCTGATTCCAAGGATTTCCCGTAATTGTAACTGCTTGTTTATAGGGATCGATTAGTTCATTTTTGCCATAGAACCAGAAATGTAAGTTAAATTTTTCGCGCATTTCTTCTTGCCATTGCGGTTGAACGCTGGCAGGAACCAGAATTAAAACTCGCTTTACTTTTTTAGAGAGCAACAAGTAACGTAATACTAAACCTGTCTCAATGGTTTTACCTAAGCCAACTTCATCGGCAATTAAGGCATTGCGGGGAAACTCGGCTGCCAGACGGCGTAGGATTTTCATTTGGTGCGCCCAAGGCTTAACGGGAATTGATTTCACCGAGAAGTCTAGGCAGCCTTCATGGTTGTGAATATTGGCAAGTTGAGAAAACTGTTCTCTTTCTTTTTGAATTTGTTCTGGATGTTCTGAGATTGACAGGCTAGAAGCCTGTCCTACAATATTTTTAATATCATCTGTGGGTCGGGCATCCTGCCCGATATCTTTACCATGATTTGCTAACAAAGGTCTGGTATCAAATTCTGCTTGTTGATTCCAGTCTGGTTTTTGGTTAGGAGTATATCGTAAGAGTTTTTGCTTGACTGCATCAGGAATCTCAAATACGCGCACGTTGGGAAGTTCATCCTTCCAGAGGCGTTCAAAGCGATCGCATTCATGTTGCACTCTTTGCGGATCGGTGCCGCCTTCCCATGAGAAATAAACTTGAAATGATTCGAGGTTGGCTTGCCATCCACCTAGGGATTCGTTATTAGAGCCGTTAAATACCACGCGATCGCCATTTGCATCAGAAATAATTCCTACCTTTTCGTGAAAGAGATGTTGCGGATCCAGGACTCGATCGGATGAGTCAGGTTGACCGCTTGGCTTGAGGGGGATCGCAATGCGGAGGTCAAGATATTCATTTTGAATTAACCAACTAAGTATCTCAAAATGTTTGAGTTGGACAAAGTTGCTCGGTGGGGTGAGGTCAGTATCTAAACGATTAGTTAAAGCATCACGCAAGGCGTAACCCTGTTGGACTGCTTGTAGGTCTTCGGGTGAAAACTGACAGCCCATGATGAGGCGCATTCTGCCTTGATTTTCCAGTAATGCTCCTAAACCTCTTGCCACTCGGCTCAGAATGCTGCTATTAAAAAATCCTGCTTTGCGATCGTATTGCAGGGCGCATTCAAGGGCAGGGATATAGAACTCAGTGATTAAGTTATCTTCATCACTGCCGTAGCCGATTTTCCAATGGCGATCGCTTAGTTTTTTACTCATAGGGCTAGGTTTTTCTCGCACTCTTGGAAAATGTAGTGCAATGCACCCAAAACGATCGCCATATCATTAATAGCGTATAAAGAAGTTTCGTAAACCGTATTTTGACTGTCTAATTTGTAATATTTCCAGCCTTCACCATTGGTAACTATGCCCAACACATTGATCTGTCTACCGAGTTGCTTATTTTGCCATTGGCAAGCTTGCATTTCTACTAGGCATTGGGCTAATCCCTGTTCAAAATCGTCTTTTTTTGCCTCCGCCACACAAGCGAATGGTGCTTCTAAATAATCCTTCTTTTCGGCAATTACATAATCAGCATTACCAATTAAAACATCACTTTCAATTTTGCCACCTTTCCAGATTTTAAGACTTTCAACACCTTCCATTGCCTCATCACAAAAAGCATCTATCAAAAGTTTCTTAGATTCTTCGTAGGAATTAAGGTCGAATTTACGATGCAATCTTTCTAGATGTTGAATAAAAAAATCACGATTGTGCATCAGAGTAATGTTGGGTAGGTAATAACATCATTCCAAGTCCAAGGG
>ENA-OBLH01000210-OBLH01000210.1-metagenomes-genome-assembly--contig:-NODE-210-length-21461-cov-3.68168_pt1 | contig 21461 bp, 17 predicted proteins | sample MGYA00153382_OBLH01 | MGnify analysis MGYA00153382
ATGAAACACACCATTCCACACTGCCATCAGCGGGCGAATGTTGTACGGAAAAGCCAGCTTGGTTTGCGTCGGTGTACTGGCCACAGCGGGTTGCGCCATCAGGTAGGCGTAGATCGAGGTCAAGTCATCGTCAGTCGTTTTGGCGTATGACGTATACGGGAAGGCCGGGTACAAATAATGCCCATCGCGCGAAATGCCTTCACGCATGGCGCGCTGGAATGCGGGCAGTGACCACTGGCCGATGCCTGTTGCATCAGGCGTGAGGTTGGTGCTGTAGATTTTGCCGAACGGTGTGTCTAGCGCGTGGCCGCCTGCGTTGGGCACACCATCCGTGGCGGTGTGGCAACCGACGCAGTTGCCCAGCGCGGCCAACTGGCGACCACGTTCGATGGTCGCGAGTGAGTAGACGTTTGCTGAAACCAGTTGCACAGGTGCAATGACTGACCGCCAGCCCATCAGCGCAACGGCCAGCCCAAACAGTCCGGCGAGCACGCCGCCCGCCTGCAGCCAGCGATTGCGATGCTTGGGCAAAGTGGCAGATACAGGTACAGCAGGGTCTATACGCTCTTTATTTAGGAGCTGCTTGCGCCCATATTCATTGGGCTGCAACTCATTTTTATAGTCAAAACCATGCTCTGCAAGCCCTGCAAGCACTACTTCAGGCGTAAACGGTGGCTGCCTGAATCGCACGCCGGTTGCGTCAAAAATCGCGTTGGCGATTGCGGCTGTGCCGGGCACAGACGATGACTCCCCCGCGCCCAGCGGCGGCTCACCAGGGCGCGGCATGGTGACGATGTCAATGACCGGCACGTCCTTAAAATTTAAAATTGGATAGCTGCCCCACTCCAGGTTGGCTACCGTTCCAGGGTTCAACGCGCTTTGGGGATTGAACTTGACTTCTTCGAGCAACGCGCGGCTGGCGGTTTGCACCACGTTGCCGTGAATTTGGTGCTGCACGCCTGCCGGGTTGATCAGCGTACCTGCATCATGCCCCACCACCACCCGGCGCACATGCACTTCGCCTGTCCGGCGATTGACTTCTACATCCGCCACCCAAGCTGCCCACGCTGCGCCAAAGCCGGGCCACTTGCTGTGGTTATATCGCGCATAACCCACGCCTTGGCCACTGAGGATATCGCCGTCATTGGCTTGATTTTGCGGCGTGGTGTGCGGTTGCCAGCCCGCTTTTTCAGCGGTGGCTTTGAGCAGTTCAACTGCACGCGGGTCCTGCAAGTAGCGCAGCCTGAACTCCACCGGGTCCACCCCCGCCGCAGTTGCCAGCTCGTCAATGTAGGACTCGTGTGCGAACGAATTGGGCAGCGCCGACACGCCGCGCAGCCACGAGGCGCGCACCAGCGGCGCCATGTCGTTCACCGCCACACGCAGGTTGGGGTAGTCGTAGGGCGGCCTTGCTGTGCGGTCACCCATCTCAAAGGCTTGCGCTACCGGCTCAATTGTGCGGGTGAGCAGCAGCGCCAGCGTGGGTGATGCGTTGGACGGATACGAGGTTTGAAAGTCGTATGCAGCCACCGAGCCATCAGCATTCAAGCCGCCATTGACCTGCATGAGTTGCGCGGCGCCTTTCGGCTCCCACGCGCTTTCTTGTTCACGCGTGAGCTGTACGCGAACCGGCGCACCCACCGCGCGTGAAAGCAGCGCGGCATCAGCGGCCACGTCGTCAGCGCAATTGCGGCCATAGCAGCCTGCGGCTTCCATGCGGATGACGTTGATCTGCATGTCGGGTAGATCCATGAGCCGCGACAAATCGGCTCGGAGCACGTGCGGGTTTTGGCTACCCGCCCATATGGTCATTTGGCCGGGCCGCCAATCAGCCAGCGCACACGATGGGCCGATGGAGGCATGCAGCTGGTACGGCCACACATAGTTGCGCGGCATTTTTTGATCTGCTGCGGCCATCGCGACATCAACATTGCCTTCATCGACCAACCTGCGCTGGGTGGATGGGTTTTTACGAATCGCATCAAGAGCATCGCTTTGGTCAGGCATACCGGGCCACGGCTTCCAGTGCACGCGCAGCTCACGCAGCGCTTGGTCAGCGTGCTCTTCACGCTCTGCCACGATACCGACAAAATCGCGGATCACCACCACCGCACGGATTCCGGGGATGTGCGCAATCGACGACTTATCCACCGACGCCAGCGTGTTGCCGATAAAGTCGCCGTGATCAGCCCCTGCATATGGCGGGCGCACCACCCGGCCATGCAGCATGCCGGGAACGCGCATGTCGTGGACAAAAGTAAGCGCACCTGTGGCCTTGGCCGGGATGTCAGTGCGTGGTACCGAGGTGCCGACAATTCGGTAGTCAGCAGCTGGTTTTAACGGCGTAGTTAAATCCAGCGACAACTCAATGTGTTGATCCGTCAGCAACTCAGCGTAATCCGTGGGGTGCAGTCGTTTAACAGCAGCGCGAGCCGCCAGCCAAGCGCGTGCTTGCGCAGCGGCAGCACGCAAAGGCGCAGCGTGGATTTGCAGAGACGCACTGGCAATCGTTGCGCCCTGGTTAGGCACGCTGGCGGTGTTGCCCAGCACCATGGTGATTTGACCCACTTCAACTTCCAGCTCTTCAGCCACTATTTGCGCCAGCGCTGTTGCAATGCCGGTGCCCAAATCAACATGGCCATGCAGCGCGGTAACGCTGCCGTCGTCCCACACCGCCAGTAAAACCTCATCGCCTTCCAGCGGATTGGCATGCACAACAGGCGGTTGGCCCCGGGCGGGCCGAGCGGGTTCGGACGGCGTGCGTTTGACGAGCAACACGCCGCTAGCGGTATGAAAATCCGCCCTGCTGCGAGCCTGTTCAGCCCGAAGCATCATGCGGCTTGCTTCATCAACACAGCAGCGCGCTGCACTGCTCTGACAATTTCAACATGCGCACCGCAGCGGCACAAGTTGCCCGACAGCTCGCTGTGAATATCTTGCTCATTTGGATCGGAGTTACGCGCCAGCAAAGCCGCCGTCATCATGATCATGCCGCTCAGGCAGTAGCCGCACTGCGCGGCTTGCGCATCAATGAAAGCTTGCTGTATGGGGTGCAGATTTTCAAGCGCGCCCAGGCCTTCAACAGTGGTGACGCTGCGCCCGGATACGCCCCATGCGGGGATGACGCATGCCCGAGCGGCCGCACCATCGACCAGCACGGTACACGCGCCGCATTCACCCAAGCCGCAACCGTACTTCGGGCTGTTGAGTTCAAAATCATTACGCAGCACGGTAAGCAGTGAGGCTTCTTTAAAAACAGTCAGCCTTTGGGCCGCGCCGTTGAGCGTAAAAGTAAGCTGCTGAGAACGCATCAAATCCACTGCCCAAACAGCCGCAAAGGACTAACCCAGATCAGCGGACTGAATCCGCCTTACGCCCTTGGCAGCCATGCTTTTCCAGGCGGCAGCCAATGAGCCATTCAAGTCAATGGCCTGCGTCGCGTCTTCAATGACAAACGCTTCAAAGCCCATTTCTCTGGCATCGATGGCGGTCCAGGCAACACAAAAATCAGTTGCCAGACCAGTGACGAAAACCGTTTTTATGCCACGCTGCTTCAAGTATCTGCCAAGGCCGGTGGGTGTTTTAGCGTCAGCTTGCATGAACGCGGTATAGCTATCTACGTTTGGGTGGTTGCCTTTGCCCACAATCAGCTGCGCGGAGGGTAGTTTCAGGTCTTTGTGCAGCGCTGCATCGTCGGTGCCCTGTACGCAGTGGTCTGGCCACAGGACCGGATTGCCATAGGGCATTTTTTTCAGGCCGAATGGCTTTTCCCCTGCGTGCGCGCTGGCAAAAGACGCGTGCCCTTTGGTGTGCCAGTCTTGCGTGACGACAATGTTCTCAAACTTGCCAGACAGACTATTAATGATCGGCACCACTTCTTCGCCACCTTTGACCGGCAGCGTGCCGCCAGCCACAAAGCAGTTTTGCACATCAACCACCAACAGCGCGCTGGTAGCGCCAGGTTTGACTTTGGCAGCAGCAAAAGCACTGCGACCCAGTAGGCCTGACGCTGCAAGAAGACCCGCAACGCTTGCCAAATACAGTAAAGCTCTTCGATTGGATGGGAACATGTTCTGACTCCTTAAAAAGGATGGATGGACAACCACATCGGCGCTGCTTGCTTGCGTCAAACGCTTAAATAAGTCCGCCGCACCTCTTCATTAGCCGACAATTCAGCCATGGAGGCCTGGTAGAAAATCTGCCCTTTTTCAAGCACATAAGCGCGATCAGAAACCAGTTCGGCAAAATGCATATTCTGTTCACAAAGCAAAATACTGACCCCTTGCGATTTCAATTCCAAAATGGTTTGCACCATCTGCTCAACGATGATAGGCGCAACGCCTTCAGACGGCTCATCAAGCAGCACCAGATAGGGGTTGCCCATCAATGTGCGCGCTACCGTCAGCATTTGTTGCTCGCCGCCGCTCATGCGGCCACCTAAGCGGTCAGGCATCTCACCCAGGTTTGGGAAGAGCTTGAAAAGCAGCTCAGGCGTCCATACCGGGGCGGCTGTGCCATCAGGCCAGGTACGCGGGCTTTGTCGACCTACTTCGAGATTTTCCATCACCGTCAAATCAGTAAATATACGGCGGTCTTCGGGGACGTAGCCCAAGCCAAGACGGCCTGCGCGGTGGGGTTCACTTTTTGAGATATCGGCTCCCATAAACGCGACATTACCGCGCCGCTTATCCAGCATGCCCGTTAGTGCTTTAAGCGTGGTGGATTTTCCCGCACCATTGCGACCCATCAGTGCCACCACTTCACCACGCCCAACATCAAGGTTCACGTCAAACAAAATTTGTGCTGCGCCATACCAGCCGCACAGGCTCTGGGCGCTTAACAACATATCGTCTGCTGGCATCAAGCAGTCTCTTTCAGTGTGGCAGTTCTCTCGAAAGTTTTCCCGGTCCCAAAATAAACTTCTTGTACTTTGGGGTCGTCACGGATTTCACGCGGCTTACCGCCCGCAATCAAACGGCCGCGCGCCAACACAATCATGCGGTCTGCATAGGCAAACACCACATCCATGCTGTGTTCGGTAAACAGCACCGCCATGTTTCGCTCGGTCACCAGTTGCTTGGTCAGCGCCATCAAGTCTTTGCGCTCTTTGGGCGCCATGCCAGCAGTGGGCTCGTCCATCAATAGCAGTTTGGGGGCATGGGCCATCGCAATCGCCAGCTCCACCCGCTTCACATCGCCATAGGCCAGCACGCTGCAAGGCCGGTCAGCTTGGGGTTTCATGCGCACTTGTTCGAGCAAGTCCAGCGCCTCGTCCCGTTTGTAGTGGGCCGCACGGGTAAAAAATGAATACAGTTTTCTGTCTCGTGACAGCAGCGCCATTTGCACGTTTTCAGCCACCGTCAAAGACAAGAAGGTTTCGGCGATTTGAAATGTTCGGCTTACCCCCAGCCGCCAGATTTCACGCGGCGCAAGCTCGAATAACTCTTGCCCATCAAGCGTGATAGAACCCATATCGGCGCGCAACTGTCCATTGATCATATTGAACGTGGTCGACTTGCCTGCGCCGTTTGGTCCAATTAAAGCCAGCAACTCGCCTGCAGCCAGTTCAAAACTGATACCGTCAACTGCCTTCACGCCGCCGAACGATTTGCCGAGGTTGCTGACTTTGAGCAAGCTCATGACTCGACCTCTTTGCCTACCACTTTGCCGTCTCGGAGTTTTTGAATACACTGGCGCGCGAAGCCCGCGATACCCTGCGGAAACAGCAGCACCAGTATCAAGATAATAGCGCCTAGCATGGCACGCCAATAGTCGGTATTGCGGGCTACCGTGTCGTGCAACCACGTAAAAGTGACCGCGCCCACAATCGGCCCCGCCAAGGTTTGTATACCGCCCAGGAGTACCATCACAAGGCCATCGATGGAGCGGCTCACATGCAGCGTTTCTGGTGAAATACTGCCTTTCGAAAACGCATACAAAGCACCCGCCAGCCCGGCAAAAGCACCTGAAATCACAAACGCTACCCAGCTGATGCGCTTTACGTTAATTCCAATCGCATCTGCCCGCAGCACCGAGTCGCGCGAGGCACGCATGGCGTAGCCAAAAGGTGAATGTAGAAAGCGACGAAGCAATAAAACGCCTGCAGCCACCAGCGCCAAAGTGAGGTAATAATAATTTTGCTTTTCAGCCAGCCACTCTGCGGGCCAAACCCCGGTCATTCCATTGCTGCCGCCTGTGACAGCGTCCCATTGAAACGCAATGGCCCAGGTGATTTGAGCAAACGCCAGCGTCAGCATGGCCAGGTAGACGCCCGACAAACGCACGCAAAACCAGCCGTATATAAATGCCCCAAAAGCGGCTGCCAGCGGCGCCACCAGCAAAGCGGCCTCCATCGGCATACCGAGCTTGCGCACCAGCAGTGCAGCCGCATACGCACCCAAGCCAAAGTAGGCCGCATGCCCAAAAGAATGCATGCCTGCTGGCCCCATGATGAAGTGCAAGCTGACGGCAAAGAGCACAGCCACCAGCAAATCAATGCTCAAGACTGTCAGGTAAGGAGACTGGGTTGTTAGCGATGGCATCGCGACCAGAAACGCAATCACAGCAATACCCACATAGCGGCCGGTCGGGCCAGGAAGCTTTAAGGGGTCCTCAGCTTTGGCAGCATGCCTGCTTGGCGTTTGTGGCCGTCCAAACAAGCCCCAAGGCCGCGCCACCAGCACGACAGCCATGACCACAAATTCAACCACCAGCGTGAGCTTTGAAAAAGAAATGGCCACACCCGCAATTTCCACCAGCCCGAGCCAAATACAAATTGCTTTAAGTTCCGCTATTAAAAGCGCAGCAACGTAAGCCCCCGGAATGGAACCCATACCGCCCACCACCACCACCACAAAAGCAGCGCCAATGATGTTCAAGTCCATGTCCAGATTGGCAGGCTCGCGCGGCAGTTGCAGCGCACCACCCAGGCCGGCCAGCACAGCGCCCAATGCAAACACGGCGGTAAAAAGCCATGCCTGGTTAACACCCAAGGCGCTGACCATTTCACGGTCTTGAGTGGCTGCGCGTACCAATGTGCCCCAGCGGGTTTTGGTCAACAGCAGCCACAACAATCCCAACACCACAGGCCCAGCGACAATCAAGAAAAGATCGTAGGTCGGAAACTGCCTGCCCAATATGAGCACTGAACCCGTGAAACCCGGTGCTCTGGGGCCAAGCAGCTCTTCAGGTCCCCAAAACCACAAAACGCCGTCTTTGATGACCAGCCCCAGTGCAAAAGTGGCAAGCAACTGGAACAACTCTGGCGCTTTATAAATTCGGCGCAGAAGCAATACTTCAACCAACGCGCCAAGCACCCCCACCGCGAGCGCAGCCAATAGTAGCGACGGCCAAAAACCAATCGTGCCTCCTAGAGTCGCCACGAGGGAGTAGGCGACGTAAATGCCCACCATGAAAAACGAGCCATGCGCAAAATTGACGATGCGGGTCACGCCAAAAATCAGCGACAGCCCCGCAGCGACCAGGAAAAGTGATGACGCCCCAGCCAAGCCGTTCAGCAGCTGTACGACAAAGCCGGAGAAATTCATGCAGTACCAGCGCGCTTCAGTTGTTGGCTTCGAGCGGACGCAGCTTTTTGACCTCTGCATCGCTTGGCTGCATTTTTGCGCCATCTACGTAACGGTAGTCCACCATCACGCCCTTACCGCCCTGGTTCTTGGTACGCCCCACATAGGCACCCATGGTGGACTGGTGGTCTTGCGTTCGGTAAACCACTGGGCCAAACGGCGTCATGACCTTCAGACCGCGAAACGCCATGATCATTTTTTCGGTGTCCGTGGACTTGGCTTTTTTCATGCCTTCAGCCAGCGACAGGATGGCGCTGTAACCCACTACAGAACCAAGGCGCGGGTGGTCCTTGTACTTGGCCTGGTACGCAAGAAAAAACGCTTTGTGCTCAGGCGTCTGTATGCCATACCAAGGATAGCCTGTGACCAACCAACCGTTGGGCGTTTCTTCTTTCAAGGGGTCGAGGTACTCGGGCTCACCCGTCAGCAAGCTGACCACTTCACGCCCCTGAAACAAGCCGCGCGTATTGCCTTCGCGCACAAACTTGGACAAGTCGGCGCCGAACAGCACGTTGAAAATAGCGTCCGGTTTGGCATCAGCCACTGCTTGCGCAACGCTGCCTGAATCAATCCGGCCCAGCGGTGTGGCCTGCTCGGCGACAAACTCCACATCAGGCTGCGCAGCTTTCATCAGCGTCTTGAAGCTGGCGGCTGCCGATTGACCATACTCATAGTTAGGGTAGATGATGGCCCAGCGCTTTTTCTTCAAGGCGGCAGCTTCGGGTACCAGCATGGCGGTTTGCATGTATGTGGATGCGCGCAGGCGAAAGGTGTAGCGGTTGCCGTTTTGCCAAACAATTTTGTCGGTCAATGGCTCAGCGGCCAGAAAGAAAAACTTTTTCTGCTTGGCAAAATCGGTCAGCGCCAAGCCGATGTTTGACAGAAACGAGCCTGTCAGGACATCGACTTTTTCACGCGAGATCAGCTCCTCGGCGGCGCGCACGGCGTCGCCTGGATTGGCGTTGTCGTCGCGAACAATCAACTCAATTTTTTTGCCATTCACACCACCCGCGGCGTTGATTTGCTCAACAGCCAGCTCCATCCCCTTTTTGTAGGGCTCTAAAAACGCGGGCTGCGCTTTGTAGCTGTTTATTTCGCCTATCTTGATGACGTTTTGCGCTTGCGCGGTTGCGCCTGCAGCCATAACGGTGACCAGGACCAAAGCATTGATTGTTCTGCGTTGCATTTTCATAACGACTCCCTTTTCTAACCAAAAAATCTAGCGGTACTGAACTGAGAAGATACGCGGTAGCACCCTAGCGCAAACCGTCGGTGCCAACAATATCTTTTGCTTGCAAGCCTCCAACGCGCGGCAGCGGTCTCCCGTTGTCCGTGACGACAACGGCAACCAAAATTTCATTGGCGCGCGGGGCATCAGAAATGCGCGCCTCCATCGCATCAAAGTGGCTGCGAACGAACGCCGCATCTTTGTGGCCGATCGGCACGTCAATCGCCGTGCCCAGCGTACCCATCTTCTTGCTCGACGGCACCAAAGCTGCGCCTTTTTCAACTGCAACGCGCAGCGGCGCGCCCAACTTTGGGTGGAGCACAGCAGCGGCATGCTCAATTTCACCGGCCTCGCCAACGATTGCGGCCTTGCCGTAGCTGTGGGCGCTGCCAGGCGCAATGCCCAGCGCCTGAACACACCTATCGCCCAACAACTTACCCAGTTCTTCGCCGATGGCAATCAGCGCATCCAGGTTTTCGGCGTATCGGCCCGCGTACGGGTTTTCAATCACCGCCATGGCCAAAGCCCGTCGCGTTGGCGGGCTGACTGCACGGCCCATTTCGATATGAACCTCATCGACTTGAACCACAATTTTTCGAATACCGGTTTTCATGGATTCCTCAAAGAAGTGCGTTGTAGCATTACGGCAGGCTTAGGCCCTGGCCTAGCGCAGCCCGTCCCATTTGCTGATCGCGCTGGCGGCCAGACCACCAACCCGCGCATGGATGCGCGCGCCCGTACTCATGGCGAGAATAAAAACAATCTCATCCGCCCTGGGCGCACCCGGCACCCGAACTTCAATTGCGTCAAAGTGGCTGCGCACGTAGCTCGCGTTAATGTGCGTCATGGGTACATCCAGCGTTGCGCTTGGGCCGGCGACTTTTTTGGTCGACGGCACTATCGACAACGCATTGGCAGTTTGCCCCGCTTCGGCTAATTTGACCAATGAATTAGCCCCAATGTCGCCTGTTCTATACGCATTGCGGTCACCCTTCCAGCCGAGCAGCTCACGCATGGCGTAGCCGCCCGGCACATGCCACATTGCGCCATGTTCAAGTTCCCCGCCGGCGCCTACGATGGCGCCCTTGCCGTAACCTTCAATTTCGCAAGCAGCTACGCTCATGGCCGCGCGCAAACGTTCAGCCATGTCGATGCCTACAGCCCCCAGCGAATCCATCATGGGGAGCAGATCGGGTTCATAACGGCCTGCAAATGGATTGGTGAGCACAGCAGCAATAGCGCCGCGCACTAAAGCGCTCTCGGGCATAGGACCAAACTCGTGGTGAATCGTTTCAATCTGGGTGAAGATGCGGCGAATCTCAATCATTGCGCCTGGGACAAAAGTTGCTTAATTTTCATAACAAACCGATTGTTGTGCCGCGGCCGTTTCCATCGCAGTGGATATGGCGGGCAATGCAATTTCAAAAGTGTTGGTGGCCACGTATTGATTCTGACAGACCAAAACTGCTGAGCAAATCAAGCCTTTGTTTCTCAGTACTATCGCGCAGTCAAGCCCCGCTTGCAATGCGGTTTGAACAGCTTTAGACCCCAGCGGGGGCACGGACACGGTGACTAGCAACAGCCCCAGGTCAGAGGCGTCTTTTACGTCAACAGCGGGAAGCCGAATAATCCGTGAATCCGCTACATTCACCGCGTTTGCAATGACGGTTGCAGCGGCGTCAGCCTCAGCCGCAGTTTTTGCCAGAACGGTCACACTATCGGCGATTCCGAGCGACAGGCTTCTGCCTTTCCATCCGCTGGTGGCAACACCGCGGACTTGTGATGAGGCGTGCACTTCAAACTTTCCATCGACGCTCAAACCCTGCTGCAAACTGCCTGCATCAAACTGATCAACGTCTGCGTACAGCCCCACGCTGATGGACTGCTCAGACGCTAAAAATAGCGCAATGTCGCCGCCGTTGTTAACCCAAGCGCGGTCAATCCCCGGCGCGTCGTACTGGCTTGCCAATTCCTGTGCAACTGATCCGGCCACGGCCGCCATAGGAGTAATGAATCCGGAGTTAAAGGGCGCGCACGCGCTCCACATCCGCGTGGCAATGACGCCGCTCACTGGGCAGTCAACGCCTATCGGGCAGCGCAAATCGGGTAGCTCGCTCACCAGTTCCTCAAGAACAGTAGTAAACCGACGCCAAGCGCGCTGATGGGCAAGGCCAACTTCATCACGGTCACCGGTAGCGCCCAGCACGATATCTATCGGCCCATGTTGAAAATGCCAGCGACCGTCCGGTAGTTGTGCGCGGCATGGGCCCATGCTTTCCCTCACAGCTCTGCATCCGGTTTACCAAGGCCTGAAAGGGGCCATGGGTTGCGAGCCTGATGTGCGGACCACTGCAAAGCACGCGGCGCGCCGTCTTGGTGCCACGCGCCGGCCTTCAGGGTTTCAGTCAATGACCGCACATACTCCATGTGCCCACCAAGGTCCTGGTAGTTTTGCAGCGACATGCTGAATTCTATGGGTGCGACTATCGCGGGTGTGGGCACCGTGCCAAAACTGTTGTCCGGCATGGCCATGACATCCACCATCACCGTGATGCCGCCTCCGGGCCACACGTAGGCGGGCGCACCACCGCAAGTGACGTTGACCAGCGCCTGCTTGATGGCGCGTGTCAACTGAACCGGGTTTTCAGTTGCGCCGGCCCGCAAGCTGCCGCCAGCACCCGCCAAAAACAACACGGTTGTCAATGAAGGCTCGCAGTTCTCGCCAATGCGGTCAACCACTTTCTGCACATCTTCGGGCATCGGAAAGGACACGGGTAGCAGCGCGTCATTCAGCACGTACCAGCAAGCGTGCTCGCCCGTGGTGGAAGTCATCAACAACTTGAGTCCGGGCCATGCGGTTTTTACGTCCCAACCTTCAATAATCGACAGCGGGTCACTGATGTCTGTACCGCCCCAACCGATACCTGGATTGGCCACCTGAAAGTAGCGCCCAGGTGTTGATTTTCGTCCGACCATTTTGATACCCGACGCAGGCATATCAAGGCAGCGCCCCGCCTGGTGCTCCGTTAGTACTCCGGTGATGTGGTCGTCCACTACCACCACCTCATCGGCCAAACCCAGAAACTGCTTGGCAAAAATACCGATGGCAGCCGAGCCGCACCCCACCCGCATTCGTTGTTCCTCAACACCGTTGACTATTGGTGCTTTTCCAGCCTGAATGACAAGCTGCGAGCCGCCTTCAATCGTGAGTTCAGCGGGCTGCTTGTTGCCTAGCGCCTGCATCATTTCTACCGCAATGCGCCCTTCTCTTTTGCTGCCGCCAGTCAGGTGATGAACACCGCCAAGTGATAGCATTTGCGAGCCATATTCAGCCGTTGTGACGTGTCCAACGAACTCGCCCTTGCAGAGCACGCGGGCGCGTTCTTCGCCTATAAATCGATCGGTGTCAATTTTTACCTTCAAGCTGCAGTAGCTAAAAATTCCTTCAGTTACCACCGTAACTACATCCACGCCCGCCACCTGCGACGATACGATAAACGGAGCGGGCTTGTAATCTGGATAGGTGGTGGATGACCCGACACCAGTGACAAATATTTCTTCTCCAACCAACAGCTTGCCATCCCAATCTTTGGTTGAATCGAACGGTACAAGCTGGGCGTGGTTGCCTTCGAGCGTGCGGTGCAGCAACACCAATGGGTCTACACGAACGAGCGCACCACCCTCGTTGGCGTACCTGTCGCAAGCGCCGCTTCGGCCATCAGAAATCTGGCACAGGACCGGACAGGCATTGCACTCAATTTTTACCGTACGTATTCGGTCGCTGCCAGGGCGCGACTTGCCCAGCCCAGAGGCGACGAGATTCCCGTCTAATCCTGGCAAACCGTCGGTCTTTGTGTGTTCCACCATCTGGGTTTCAAAGTGTCTTGGCCTGGATTGACATTGATGAAAAAGTGCGGCGAAAATATGTAGCAACCACTACATATATTTCGAATGTAGCGTATCCTGACCAGCGTTGCAACAGCGTTTGTTACCAAATCAAATAAGCAATGGCCTCAAAGACCAACTCAATTGCCACTCGGGAAAAAATTCTCTGCGCTGCAACCAAAGTGTTTGCACGTTACGGCTATGAAGGTGGCAGCATAGAAAAAATCTCCAGCGCCGCAAAGTCGGTTGACCGAATGATTTACTATTATTTCGGGAGCAAGGAAGGACTCTTCATTGCCGTGCTTGAAGGCATGTACGGAAAGATGAATCAGGCGGAGCTCAAGCTCACACTGGATACGACGCAGCCAGTTGAATCGATCAAAGCAGTCATCCGGTTTGTTGTGGCATATTACAAAAAAAACCCCGAGTTCATAACGCTTTTGAACATTGAAAATTTGCACCGTGGCAAGCACATCGGCAAATCTCAGCATGCCAATGAGTTTTCGTCACCCGCGATTGCAGTCATCGACGAAATTTTGCAAAGCGGAGTACGGCAGGGCTTGTTTCGCAACGACGTGGCAGCGCGGGACATCTACCTTCTGATTGCCGCTACCGCCTATTTTTATATTTCAAACAGGTACACACTGTCGGCATTTTTAGATGAGGATATAAAAAGTTCGGCGGCTGTGGAGCATTGGCAAGAGTTTATTGTGGACACCGTTCTAAAAACCGTCGCCCGCGTGGCGTAGATCTTTACACCCCGCCACTCAGAAAGAACCCGATGTCAGAAGCACAAGCAAGCGGAAAATCCGGCAAGGTCGTTATCAAGAACATTGGCCTGCTGCTGTCCGGCAATATTGATCGACCTATTTTGGATGCCGATACGATTGTGGTGATTGACGGCGTGATCGAAGCGGTAGGCAAAGCCAAAGACTGCGACTTGGCACACGCTCAAACGGTGATTGATTGCAGGCAAACATGCTTATCCCCTGGCTTGATAGACAGCCATGTTCACCCCGTCTTTGGCGACTGGACGCCGCGCCAGAACCAGCTGGGGTGGATTGAATCCACCATGCATGGCGGCGTGACCACCATGATCTCGGCTGGCGAAGTTCACCTGCCGGGCCGTCCCAAAGACATTGTGGGTTTAAAAGCGCTGGCCATTACCGCCCAGCGTGCTTTCGACAACTTTCGCCCGGGCGGAGTCAAAGTGATTGCGGGTGCACCCATCATCGAAAAAGGCATGGTGGAACAGGACTTCAAAGACTTGGCAGATGCTGGCGTGACACTGCTGGGCGAGGTAGGACTGGGTTCCGTCAAGGCCGGAAACGAGGCCAAGGAAATGGTGGCGTGGGCTCGCAAACACGGCATTCAAAGCACCATCCATACAGGCGGCCCGTCAGTTCCCGGATCTGGATACATCGACAAAGACGTGGTGCTGGAAGCCGATGCCGACGTGATTGGTCACATTAATGGTGGGCACACGTCGCTGTCTGAACAGCATGTGTGCGAACTGTGCGAAAAATCGTCGCGGGCCATTGAAATCGTGCACAACGGAAATGAAAAAGTGGCCATCGCAGCCGCCCAGGCTGCGCTGCAGCTCAAATGCCCGCACCGTGTTATTTTGGGCACTGACGGGCCTGCGGGCTCGGGGGTGCAGCCGCTGGGCATATTGCGAATGATTTCGCTCTTGTCCGCGCTTGGCAATATTGCACCCGAGCTGGTGTTTTGCTTTGCCACGGGCAACACGGCACGCATACGCGGGCTCAACTGCGGTCTTATTGAAGTTGGCAGAGTCGCTGACTTTGTGTTTTTAGACAAGGCCCAACACTCCGCCGGAAGCGACATGCTGGACAGCATCAAACGCGGCGATATTCCCGGCGTAGGAATGGTGATGATCGACGGGCTTGTGCGCTGCCACCGAAGCCGCAACACACCGCCTGCAACACAAGTGCCCATCATTGAGTAACCCAATCGCCACGCGGCCGGCAGCGCTTGACAAAACTACTTTAAGCCTAAACAATTAATGGTGGATTAATCGAACCATTCATCGACTCAGGTGGCACATGCGTATTGTTTGTTTAGGCGGCGGCCCGGCAGGGTTGTATTTTTCACTGCTGATGAAGCTGCAAGACCCAACCCACGTGGTTACGGTGGTTGAGCGCAATCGCCCGTTTGACACCTTCGGCTGGGGTGTCGTTTTGTCTGACCAAACGCTTGGCAACTTGCGCACGGCAGACCCCGTCAGTGCGCAGCTGATTGGCGATGCGTTCAACCATTGGGACGATGTCGAGATGTTTTTTAAGGGGAAAAGCGTGCGCTCGGGTGGCCACGGTTTCTGCGGCATCGGGCGTAAGAAACTGCTTAATATTTTGCAAGAGCGATGTCTGGCGCTCGGTGTCGATTTGGTGTTTGAAGCCGATGTGCAAGACGACCAAGCCCTGGCCGCACAGTACAGCGCCGACCTGGTGATTGCCTGCGACGGACTTAACAGCCGTGTGCGCACGCGCTATGAAAACACTTACAAACCCGACGTTGAAATGCGTGATTGCCGCTTTGTATGGCTGGGCACGAAAAAAACGTTTGATGCGTTTACTTTTGCGTTTGAGAAAACTGAGCACGGGTGGTTTGCAGCGCACGCCTACAAGTTTGACGCAGACACCTCCACCTTTATTGTAGAAACGCCGCAAGCCGTGTGGGAGGCGCATGGCTTGGACAAAATGAGCCAGCAAGATGGCATTGCCTTTTGTGAACGGCTATTTGCAAAGTATCTGGATGGCAACCCGCTGATGAACAACGCTGCGCACGTACGCGGTTCGGCGATCTGGATTCGTTTTCCCCGCGTGGTGTGTGAGCGTTGGGTGCATCATGAACGGGTTGGTGGCAAAGACGTACCTATCGTGTTGATGGGTGATGCCGCCCACACAGCGCATTTCTCGATTGGCAGCGGCACCAAGCTGGCGCTTGAAGATGCCATTGAGCTGGCCCGCTGTTTTGGCAAAACCAGCAATACCGATGAAGCGCTGCAAGCCTACGAAGCGGTGCGTTCTCTGGAAGTGCTGAAAATTCAGAATGCTGCGCGTAACTCTACCGAGTGGTTTGAAAATGTTGAGCGTTACAGCGGGTTAGAAGCAGAGCAATTCTTTTACTCCATGATGACGCGCTCACAACGTATCAGCCATGAGAATTTGCGGGTGCGTGATGCCGATTGGCTGGCGGGTTATGAGCAGTGGCTGGCTAAATCAAGCTCCAGTAAAGCGCCGCCTGCGCCGATGTTGCTGCCCTTAAAGGTGCGCGACGTTCAACTTAAAAACCGAGTGGTGGTTTCCCCTATGGCCACGTACAGCGCAATCGATGGTGTGGTGCAAGACTTTCATTTGGTGCATTTAGGCGCGCGTGCTTTGGGCGGTGCAGCGTTGGTGTTTGTTGAAATGACATCGCCTTCGCCTGAAGGCCGCATCACGCCGGGTTGCACTGGCTTATGGAACGATGTGCAGATGGCCGCGCTAAAACGGATTGTTGATTTTGCGCACGCATCTGGCAGCGGCGCAAAAATCGGCTTGCAGATTGGCCACAGCGGCCCCAAGGGCTCGACGCAAGTTGGCTGGGAACAAACTGACGAGCCTCTCGCAGCAGGCAACTGGCCACTCATTGCCGCCAGCAGTGTTGCGTTTGGTCCGACCAATCAAGTGCCAGCCGCCATGACACGCGCAGATATGAACCGCGTCACCGATGCGTTTGTAACGTCCGCTCAGTACGCCGCGCAAGCCGGTTTTGATTGGCTGGAACTGCATTGCGCCCACGGCTATTTGCTGTCAAGCTTCATCACGCCGCTGACCAATGTGCGCACTGACGAATACGGCGGCAGCCTTGAAAACCGCTGCCGCTACCCGCTAGAAGTATTCGCCGCCTTACGCGCCGTGTGGCCTGTCCACTTGCCGATGAGCGTGCGCATTTCAGCGCACGACTGGGCACCCGGCGGCAATACCGACGACGACGCGGTGCAAATTGCACGGCTCTTCAAAACCGCAGGCTGCGACTTCATTGATGTGTCGTCTGGCCAAACCACACGCGCTGCCAAGCCGGTGTATGGCCGCATGTACCAAACGCCGTTTGCTGACCGTATTCGCAATGAAGTGGGTATTCAAACGATTGCGGTTGGTGCTATTTCAGACAGCGACCAGGTCAACAGCATCATTGCCGCAGGCCGTGCCGACCTGTGCGCCGTGGCGCGCCCGCATTTGGCTGACCCGGCATGGACGCTGCACGAGGCGGCCAAAATGCAAAGCCGCCACGTGACTTGGCCCAAACCGTACGAGAGCGGACGTGATCAGTTGTACCGTGACATAGCCAAGCAAAAAGTGCTTGTAGCCCAATAAATACGGGCGCAAGCAGCTCATTAAATAATAGCGTTTGGAGACTTGATATGGACATGGAAGCCCAAAGCCACAGCGAGCACCCAGAAGCTTTGCGACTCTGGTTGCGCCTGCTAACCTGTACCCAGCTGGTTGAGAAGCAGGTGCGCAACAACTTGCGCGAGCAGTTTGACACCACGCTACCGCGCTTTGATTTGATGGCGCAACTGCAGCGCAACCCAGACGGCCTGAAAATGAACGAGCTGTCGCGCCGCATGATGGTCACGGGCGGCAACGTGACAGGCATCACCGACCAACTGGTGGCTGAAGGTTTGGTTGAACGCCTGGAAGTCGACGGCGACCGCCGCGCTTACTGCGTGCGGCTCACCGCTCAAGGGCGCAAAACCTTTGACGATATGGCCAAGCAGCATGAGGGCTGGATTGTCTCAAGCTTTGAAGTGCTGACTGCTAAAGAACTTGATGCCTTGTACAAGTTACTGGGCAAAGTTAAAGAACAGCAGCACAAACTGGTCGAGACTGTATGAAGCACTACATCACCCCGAGTAATCCGATGCGTCCGCAGTTTTCGGCGGTGGCCAGCTACAGCGCAACCCACTTTTCCTATGCGTATCAAAAAGGCGTCGCAACACTTACCTTGAATCGACCCGATCGTAAAAACCCGCTGACCTTTGACTCTTACCACGAGCTGCGTAACTTGTTTGCAGCACTGAACCACGCCACTGACGTGCAAGCAGTCGTGTTGACGGGTGAAGGCGGCAACTTTTGCTCAGGCGGCGATGTGCATGAAATCATTGGCCCACTGACAAAAATGAGCATGCTTGAAGCGCTGGAGTTCACCCGCATGACGGGCGACTTGGTCAAACAAATGCGCCTGTGCCCGCAGCCCATCATTGCGGCGATTGACGGCATTTGCGCAGGCGCTGGGGCGATGATGGCGTTGGCCGCTGACATGCGGCTGGGCACACCACAAGCCAAAACGGCCTTCTTGTTCACCCGCGTTGGGCTGGCAGGCGCAGACATGGGCGCATGTGCGCTGCTGCCCCGCATGATTGGCCAAGGCCGCGCGTCTGAGCTGCTTTTTACGGGTCGCGCCATGACGGCGCAAGAGGGTTTGCAGTGGGGCTTTTTCAATGCTTTGCATGAGGCGAATGGTCTTTTACCCGCCGCACAAAAGCTGGCGCAAGAACTGGCAAGTGGCCCCACCTTTGCACACGGCATGACCAAAACCATGCTGCACCAGGAATGGGCCATGACGCTAGACCAGGCCATTGAAGCCGAAGCGCAGGCACAGGCCATTTGTATGCAAACTCAAGATTTCAAGCGGGCTTATGAGGCGTTTTCAGCCAAACAGAAACCTGTATTTGAGGGAAGTTAAATGACGCCGAACACACAGCATTTGTCGCTGCCGTTCTTCGACGACGTTCACCGCGCGCTTGCCACTGGCTTGGTCGACTGGGCGGCAGATCAACATGTTGATGAAACCGACGACCGCGCCGCTTGCCTGGAATGGGTACAACGCTTGGGCGACGCAGGCTGGTTGCGCTACTGCGTGCCTCTTGACTTTGGTGGTGCACTGCCAAAACTGGATTCGCGCGCATTGGTCATCTTGCGTGAGACGCTGGCCTTTCATTCACCGCTGGCTGACTTTGCCTTTGCCATGCAGGGCTTGGGCAGCGGCGCTATCACACTGGCTGGCACAGCAGCCCAGCAAGCCGCTTATTTGCCGCATGTGGCCAGCGGCAAAAAGATTGCGGCTTTTGCATTGAGCGAAGCGGACGCAGGTTCAGACGCCGGAGCAATGACTACAAACGCTGCAAAAACAGTTAAGGGCTGGGCTATCAACGGCAGCAAGACCTGGATCAGTAACGGCGGTATTGCTGATTTTTACGTGACATTTGTAAAAACCGATGTTGATGCGGGCACACGCGGTATCACCCCGTTCATCGTTGATGCCACTGCGCCGGGCCTAGACAGCAGCGCGCACATTGCCGTGATGGCACCACACCCATTGGCCACGCTTAAATTTACGAACTGCGTTGTACCCGGTAGTAGTCAATTGGGCGAGCTGAACGGCGGCTTCAAGCTGGCTATGCAAACTCTGGATATTTTTCGTGCATCAGTTGCCGCAGCGGCTTTGGGCATGGCGCGGCGTGCCCTTAGTGAGGCGGTGAGCTATTCAAAGCAGCGCCGAATGTTTGGCGGCAAGCTGGCTGACTTTCAGCTCACACAAGCCAAGCTGGGTGAAATGGCTGCGCTGGTCGATGCGGCGGCACTGCTGACTTACCGTGCGGCCTGGCTGCGTGATGAGGGTGAGCGAACAGGCAACATTGTAAGAGTCACGTCAGAGGCTGCCATGGCGAAAATGACCGCCACAGAGAATGCGCAACGCGTGATTGACATGGCCCTGCAAATGCACGGCGGCCTGGGCGTCAAAGTCGGCACCAAGGTCGAAAGCCTGTACCGCGACATTCGCTCCTTACGCATCTATGAAGGCGCAACAGAGGTGCAGCAGCTCATTATTGGAAAGGCATTGTTGAAGTCATGACTACTTCACACTCCGCGCAGACCGACCGCTTTGTTCACGACCGCTTGCCGTCGGAGGAGCAGCGTGCGCAAATGCGCTATGACTTGCCAGAGCTGTGCATTGCTGACCAAGCCAATTTGGTGGATGTGCTTTTCAGCCAAATTGAAGCGCGGGGTTTGACGGACAAGTCTTTTTTACGCTCTGACAAAATCACGCTCACCTACCTAGATGCGAATGAGCGCGTCAACCGCATCGCACAGGTATTGACTGAAGACTTGGGCTTGGTGCCGGGCAACCGCGTGCTGCTTCGCGGCGGTAACTCGATTGGTATGGCGCTGGCCTGGTTGGGGGTGGTTAAAGCGGGTTTGATTGCTGTGGCCACCATGCCACTATTAAGAACCAAAGAACTGGGTGAGATTGTCGAGAAAGCGCAAATCCAGGTCGCGCTGTGCGATGCGAATCTGCTTGACGAACTGCAAGCAGCAAAGTTGCAAGCCGATACTTTGACAACCGTGCTGCTTTTTAATGCGCAGGCGGTAACTGGCTCGCTTGAAGCGCTGGCAATGAATAAAAGCGGTACGTTCGCGCCCTGTCTTACCGCCAGTGACGACGTCGCAATGCTGGCATTCACCTCTGGCACTACCGGCAAGCCGAAAGCGGTTGTGCATACGCACCGCGACGTGCTGGCAGCGTGTGAAGCCTGGCCGCGCCACTGCCTACAGGCAACTCCTGATGACATCGTGATGGGGTCGCCCCCGCTGGCTTTCACATTTGGCTTGGGCGGCTTGCTGCTGTTTCCTTTTTGGACAGGCGCTTCGGTTTACTTCCCCTCAGTGCCCTACACACCAGAAGCGATGGTCAAGCTTGTCAATCAGGTGGGAGCAACCATTGTGTATACCGCCCCAACTTTTTATCGGCAAATGGCACCTTTCGCGCAGCAGATCGGAACGCCAACGCTGCGCATTTGCGTAAGCGCCGGCGAGGCCCTGCCAGACACCACGCGCCAGCTCTGGAAGGCCGCCACCGGTATTGAAATGCTGGACGGCATTGGTGCGACCGAGATGTTTCATATCTTCATATCTTGCAAGCCAACCGACGTGCGGCGTGGCGCAATCGGAAAAGTAGTGCCCGGCTACACCGCCAAAGTGGTCAACGACGCAGGCGAAGAAGTGCCCCACGAAACAGTCGGCAAACTGGCAGTGATTGGGCCGACCAGCTGCAAGTATCTGGACGACCCACGACAGGCCAACTACGTAAAAGGCGGCTGGAACTACCCTGGCGATGCTTTTACACAAGATGCCGATGGCTACTTTTTTTACCGGGCGCGTGATGACGACATGATCATCACATCCGGCTACAACGTAGGCGGGCCGGAAGTTGAAGACGCGCTTATGCAACACCCCGCCGTGGCCGAATGCGGCGTGATAGGCCTGCCTGACAATGAGCGCGGCATGGTGGTCAAAGCGTTTGTGGTTTTAAAGCCAGGTTTTGAAGCCGACCAGGCCTGCGTAAAGCTGCTGCAAGACCACGTTAAAGCGGTACTTGCGCCGTTTAAATACCCACGTCAAATTGAATTTTTATCAAGCCTGCCGCGCACCGAAACCGGCAAGCTGCAGCGCTTTAGATTGCGCAACCAGAACGCCAATCTTCAAGCCAAAACGGCGCTGCCAAAATGATAAAACTTCAACCACCCGACTGGTTAGAACCCAAAGGCTACGCCAACGGCGTCCTTGCACGTGGCGCATTTATTTTTGTTGGCGGTCAAATCGGCTGGAATGCCGCGCAGGTGTTTGAAAGCGACGACTTCATCGCACAAACGCGCCAGGCGCTGCTGAACATTGCCGCAGTCCTTAAAGCAGGCG
>ENA-OBLH01000212-OBLH01000212.1-metagenomes-genome-assembly--contig:-NODE-212-length-21446-cov-4.21154_pt1 | contig 21446 bp, 24 predicted proteins | sample MGYA00153382_OBLH01 | MGnify analysis MGYA00153382
TAGATTTCGGCGAAGACAGAGAGCCATTCGAGGTCTAGTTTTGCCATGACGAACACTTCCAATATGAACGGATGCCGCCCGCTGTAGGAGCGGCCCCGCCCCGCGACCCTCCCGTTGATTGACGTCGGTCGTGGCAGAGCCACTGCTATAGAGTGTGTTGCAAGTGCTCCGACTATTATTAAAAAATGCAATTGTATGTATCGCAGCCATTAGTTGACGCAATATTGATTTGCCGCAAAACTTCAGGCTATTTCCAGCCGTACGAAAACGAAGGCCATCTTGAACACCGTCACCACACAAGCCAATGCGTCCACGGTCGCCCGCGCACGCGCTGCGTTCTACAAGGAAATTGACACGCTCAGCATGACCCCGCTGTGGGAGTCCCTACATGCGCTGGTGCCGCGCGAGCCGCGCTCGCCTTGCGTCCCAGCGTTGTGGCCTTATCAGGATGTGAAACCGTTTCTCATGCGTTCCGGCGAATTGATCACTGCGGAAGAAGCGGTGCGTCGCGTGCTGATTCTGGAAAATCCCGGTTTGCGCGGTCACTCGTCAATCACGCAATCGCTGTACGCCGGTTTGCAATTGATCCTGCCTGGCGAGATCGCGCCATCGCATCGTCATGTGCAGTCCGCGCTACGCTTCATCGTTGATGGCAAGGGCTCGTATACGACCGTGGGCGGTGAGCGCACCACGATGCATCCGGGCGACTTCATCATCACGCCGTCGTGGGACTGGCATGATCACGGCAACCACGGCATTGAAGGCGTGAGTGAGCCGGTGGTGTGGCTCGACGGGCTCGACATCCCAATGGTGCGTTTTTTTGACGCCGGATTTGCCGAGAACGATGAGATCAAAGCGCAGCGTCCATCGCGGCCGGAAGGCGTGAGCTTTGCGCGCTTCGGGCACAACATGGTGCCGGTGCGGCACACCCATACGTCGGCCACATCACCGATTTTTTCGTATCCGTATTCGCGTAGCCGCGAAGCGCTCACGCAGTTGCAGCGCGACGAAGCACCCGACGCGTGGCACGGCCACAAGCTGCGCTACATCAACCCGCTCACCGGCGGCGCGCCAATGCCAACCATCGCCACTTTTTTGCAATTGCTGCCGAAGGGTTTCGCAGGCAAGGCGCATCGCGCAACCGATGGCGCGGTGTATTGCGTGGTTGAAGGGCAAGGTACCGCACTCATCAACGGCGAGCCGTATGCATTCGGGCCGCAGGATATTTTTGTAGTGCCATCGTGGGCGACGCTCATCTTGAACGCCTCGTCGAATGCTGTGTTGTTCAGCTATTCAGATCGTCCTGTTCAAACCGCGATGGGCATTCTGCGCGAATCGTTTCTTGACTGATCGGCCCTCAATGTCACCCAGCAACAAACCCTCCGTCCTCATCATCGGTGGCGGCATTGGCGGCATGTCCGCCGCGCTGTCGCTGGCGCGCATTGGCGTGCCGGTGACGTTGCTGGAGCAAAGTCCGCAAATCGGAGAAATTGGCGCGGGCTTGCAGTTGGGGCCGAATGCATTTGCCGCGCTTGACGTATTGGGCGTGGGCGACACCGTGCGCAAGGGCTCTGTGTTCACTGATCGTATGGTGATGATGGACGCAGTGGATTGCAGCGAGGTCGCGGTGATTCCAGTGGGCCAAGCGTTTCGCGCTCGTTTCAACAATCCGTATGCCGTCACTCATCGAGCGGATCTGCACAACAACATTTTTGATGCGGTGAAGGCGAACGGCAACATTCAATTTCACGCTAGTGCGCATGTTCGCGACGTGTGGGTGGGCAAGCATGAGGCTGCGGTGACGCTGACCGATGGACGCAGCTTCATGGCGGCAGCCATGGTGGGTTGCGACGGCGTGAAATCGGTCGTGCGGCAGAAGCTGATCGGCGACGAGGCACGCGTCACTGGCCACGTCGTCTATCGCGCCGTGGTGCCGGTCGCCGACATGCCGGAAGACTTGCGCTGGAACGCACCGGTGGTGTGGGCCGGGCCTAATTGCCACCTCGTACATTACCCGTTGAGAAGCGGCGATCAGTACAACCTGGTAGTCACTTTTCATAGCCGCGACCAGGAAACGTGGAGCGTGACCGATGGCAGCAAAGAAGAAGTGCTGTCGTACTTTCAGGGCATTCACGCGCGGCCGCGACAACTGCTCGATTTGCCGAAATCATGGCGGCGCTGGGCGACCGCTGACCGCGATCCCATCGAGAAGTGGGGCGAAGGCCCGGTGACACTGCTCGGTGACGCAGCGCACCCGATGATGCAGTACCTCGCTCAAGGTGCGTGCATGGCGCTTGAAGACGCGGTGACGCTTGGCGAAGCGGTTAAGGCGTGTGACTTCGACATGACCAGCGCGTTTCGCCTGTACGAGCGCGCGCGCGTCGCCCGCACCGCGCGCGTGGTGCTGTCGGTGCGCGAGATGGGACACATTTATCACGCGAGCGGCGTTGAACGCTTGGTACGCAACAGCTTGTGGAAAGGCCGCACGCCGGAGCGCTTTTTTGATGCGGTGGAGTGGCTATACGACTGGCGGCCGGAGCGGTGCTTGGACACTGCGTAGGGAGGAACGCTTGCGGTTCCGCCGAATGGGGTGGCGCACGAAACCAACCGATTGAACGGCCTTCGGCGAAGTAACAATGCGGAACCGCAAGCGTTCCGCTCTACATAGCAAACCGTCCGATTTTCTAAAGTACTAGGAGATCAACATGAACCTGCGCCTAACGATGCGCGCAGCGACAACCGCCCTCGCGATCACTAGCCTCTCAACCGCCACCTTCGCCGCCGATCCATGGCCGAGCAAACCGGTGAAGTTCGTCATCTCCTTTCCCGCAGACTTCGCGCCCGATGTGCTGCTGCACTATCTCGGCACCAAGCTCACCGACAAGTGGCGCCATCACGTGGTGATCCATAACAGACCGGGCGGCAGCGGCGTGATTGGCATGAACACCGGGCTTTCCGCGTCAACCATTGGCTACACCTTCATCGTCTCTCAGGGCTCGGCCATCGCGATTGTGCCGAAGACGATTCAGGGCGTGAGTTGTGACTACCCCAAAGACTTCACGCCAGTGGCAATGGTGGCCACCTCGCCGCCGGTGATTTCGGTGCCGACCGATTCGCCTTACAAAACGTTGGAAGACTTGGTGGCTGCCGCCAAATCATCGCCGGGAGATATCGAACTCGCTGACGTGGGCCGCGCCACCGTGCCGTATCTGCCCGCAGAAATGCTCAGGCTTCACAGCGGCACCACATATTTGCACGTGCATTTTCAGGGTGGGCCACCGGCGCTTCGGGCAACGATGGGCGGTCAGACCAAGGCGATATTCGAAACACTCGGGCCGATCCTCGGCATGGTGCAAGGCTGCACGCTGCGCGTGCTGGCATCGATGAGTGATCGCGTTGAGTCGGGCCTTGAAAAATGTCCGCTCGCCAGCAAAACCGCACCGAATACTGTGGCGCAAGGCTGGTTTGCCGTGCCCGCCAAAGAGAAAAAGGGTATTGATGCGGCAATCATCGCCAAGCTGAACGCCGACATCACCGAAGCACTGGCATGTCGCTGTTCGCTAAATCCGACGTTGAGCTCCATTAAGTTAGTGCGCAACGCATCTTTGCTGACCCCACGTACATGATGATCGACGCCGAAGTGTGTGAAGGCGCGGAGGCCACATCGATATTCGAGCGCTTTATGACGAACCCAAACACGAGCTACCTGCACGTGCACAACGCGCGGCACGGCTGCCGTGCGGCGCGAGTTGAGCTGACTTACTGAAACGCTGAACCGGCCAGACACGCGCAACAAAGTTAACTGGATTACGACCCACCAAGCATTAAAGTCGCGGCGATGAAGCATAAAAGTTTCACCGCAATACGTTCAGGGGCAAAGGCGTTGCTGCCAACGGTCGTGCCGTCTGCATCGGCTTCAATCTTCCGCCTAGAATCAGATCATGCCACGTCGCAATTCGCCCAACGAGATTCAGGAATTGAGTGATCTAAGCCAGCTCAGCGAGCTGGTTTTCGACAAACGCTTGGGCCAGCGCGCGATTGCAAAAAAGAATCGGCGCAACCGCCATTACGAAAAGCAATTTATCCGCAACACGCTCACGCATCCGGTGTTGCCTGAGTCGACGTCGTCAACTTGACCGGCAGCACGCGCACCAAACGACCGACCGGGTGTGCCACCTGCATATTCCTTTTTTTCGTAGAAAGCACGCCCCTCCATGACCTTGTCGTTTGCAGTGTTGACCACTGCTTTGCTGTTCGGCGGAATGACGCTTTACTCGTTCGGTTTTGCGGCTTTCCTTTTCACAGCATTGCCCGCCGAGGTCGCAGGCGCAACCCTGCGCCGCGCCTTTCCGCTGTTCTATTTTTTTGTGATTTTGACCGCTGCGTTGGCGTGCGCGTTTGTTTGGCCGCACAACTTACTGGCCGGTATTTTGCTGGCATTGATCGCCATTACAACCGTGCCGTTACGACAGATTTTGATGCCCGCCATCAACGCTGCAACCGATCATGGGCAGCGACGTCGATTCAAATGGCTGCATGGGCTGTCGGTGGTAATCACTCTGGCCCACATCGTTGCCACTGGCTACGTTTTGGTGAGCCTGGTTTAACTTGCGTTGGCGCGCCTACACGCCGTGGCCTTTGATGTAGGTCTCCAGAAAGTAGATTTGCAGGCCCATCTGGCGAATGCTGTCTTTAACGACGTCGCCGATGGACACGACACCGACGACTTTACCTGCTTCAAGCACCGGCAAATGGCGGAAATTGCGCGACGCCATAAGCCCCGTGCATGCCTCAATCGGGTCGCTAAGCTTCACCGTCACCGGGTCTGGCGTCATCACGTCTTTCACCCGCACCTGCTTGGCGTCAAGGCCAGGTAACAGCACTTTGATGGCACAGTCGCCTTGCGTGATGATGCCTTTTAAATGGCCGACCTCAAGCACCAGCACAGCACGAACGCGCCTGTCGCGCATCAGTTGCAGCGCACTCACTACTGTGTCGTCGGGGCTCACGCTGACGAGCACGGTGGGTTGTGGTTTCTGGTCGAGACAGTTTTTTACGGTGGTCATGATTGATCCTCTCTACAACAAGGCAACAAGGCAAAGAAGCAAAAAAGCTTGAAAACATGTTTGCACTTTCGCGGCAAACCTTACTTCGGAAAACACTATGCAAAGGCTATCACTGCTTCGAATCTGCTACTACGCAGCCCAGCCATTGTTACCCGGTGTCACGCGAACGCTGCCACTTATAATTCAAAGGCAGATTGGGGCTCAGGCGGATCAACTCAAACGAGTTCCTTTCGCTCGACCACCAGACCGTATCCAGCGTCATTTCGATCTGGATTTTTACGTTGTTTTAGAGTAGTTTAATATGCATGACATTATCGATACCGCCGTCGCAGCTGGCACTTTCAAAACGCTCGCCGCCGCTGTGACCGCCGCAGGCTTGGTGCCCACGCTAAAAGGCGCTGGTCCATTTACCGTGTTCGCCCCGAGCGACGAAGCTTTCGCCAAGCTACCTGCCGGGACTGTAGAGAGTTTGTTGAAGGACATCCCAAAACTTACAGCCATCCTGACCTACCACGTGGTGGCCGGCAAGGTGATGGCGGCAGATGTCGTGACGATGGACGGCAAAACCGCGACCACCGTTAACGGCGCGTCGCTCGCAGTGAGCACGACCGGTGGCGTGAAGTTGAACGGAACCGTCAACGTCGTCAAGACTGACATTGAGTGCAGCAATGGCGTGATCCACGTTATTGATGCGGTGCTGCTTCCGGCAGCTTGACCGGTTAAGCAACGCCTAAGGGCCGCTTGCCGCCGTTAAAGTGTAAAGCCCGCAGGCTTCGCTTGCGGGCTTTTTCTTTTTCTGCGCTGGCTGTGCGCCGCCGCGCTGCGGCGCTGCAGCGAACACGCGCGTATTCCTCCGCTAAGCCTGCGGCTCAGCGATGCCTTCGTGTGCCAAGAGGCGTCGCAGCACCTCTTCAAGAAACTCGCGGCAATGGCCGCTGGCGCTATACATCATTGCGTGCATGGCTGCGTCTTTGACGTTCAGGCTCTCGCATTCGAGGCTGTAGCGCTCGAATGCGGTGAGCTTCATCAACAGATCGGCGAGGTGATTGGGACATTCGCATTGCACCTTGGACGGCATTTGGCTGAGCTGAAGCAGGAAGGCATCAGAGTAGCGCTGTGGTGCCGTCGAATGCAGCAACATTTGCGAAAAGGCCGTCGACGGCGCAGGTTCAATCGCCAACCCGAGCTGGCAGATGCGCGCGAGTTGCGCAGGATCGGTGGGCGCGGCCAACGCAATCACGTTGGCCGCGTCAAGCCGGGCCAGTACCTGCCGGTTTGCAAATCCGTAAACCACAATGATCACGGGTGCCTTGGTTGCCGCACGGAGCTGGCGCAGAGTCGCGGGCAAAGCATTGTTTACCGTGGGCACGTCAACGATTACGGCGTCAACTGACGGCACCGACTCGAACTCAGTTGCCGACAGCGCTGGCAGGATGCGTTGCAACCGCACGTCAGAGCGCGCCTGCCACGCCGTCTGCAGCACCGATGCCAGCGCAGAACCACACACCAGCACCCGGCAACAAGCTTCTCGCGCCTTCCCCGTTGGCACGGGCGCGTCTTTGAACCGGGCTTTGATCTGCCGATCAGTCAACGACGCCAACGTGCTGATAGCGTGCCCAGCGTCAATCGCTGCCTTGATCAGCGCCAAGCGCTCAATGTCGGCGCGCCGGTAAAGGCGAACGTTACCCGCGCTACGCGTCGGCGCTACGACCGAATGACGTGACTCCCAAACACGGATAGTCTGCACTGGAATGCCCGTGAGGCTCGATACTGTGGCAATTCGGTACAGTCCGTCGATGGCAGCATCGGCACCGGGAGAGAGAGCTTTCATGGATCAAGATGTCCTTACTACCGGGAGCGACCGCGAGGGGCCAAACAAGTGAATACTAATAATCCTATCTTACGAGAAAGCGGATACGGCAAGCGCGCGGCTTTAACCTTACCTTTGCGTGGCTGACTGTCAGCTGCGCGCTGACATATTTATTTGGCGGACTCGTTCGAGGAGTATTACATGCGGCAACGTCAACGCAGCCAGACCGACAAACACCAGTTGCATGACCCGCGTCTCAATCGAACTATCGCGCATTAGCCAACCGATGGCGGCCCACACAGCGAACACCGCAAGCGTCGGCCACAGAGCAAGCGAAAGCGCCTTGCGGCCTTTAAAAACATGCCAGCTCGCTAACGTTCTCAGAATGTGCCGCGGGCTGTGCATGGCACAGAAGTAGATGGTGAACGCGGTCAACGGCGGTGCCGTCACTGACAGAGCCGCAAGCGCGGCCAACTCGCATGCGGCAAGGCGCGATTTTCTGGCCTGAAGCGCACAGGCCAGCATGGTTGCAGCCAGCCAAGGTGCGGCAGCGTGGATCAACACCGATGCCACCACAGCCGCGCTGGTCGGCCCGACCACCCAGCCCAACAGCCGCTGCAATTCAACACCGTGCCACAAAGCCGGCAGGACGATCACGGCACCGCCGTACAAGATGCGCGCTGGCAAGGAGGTGCCTGCTGACGGATCGCCGCCAAAGTGAAGTGCAGACAACACAAGAAAAGCGCACAAAAATAGCGTTGGTGCCACGAACCAGACGCCCACAACGCCTGCGGCCAAGCCAACGTAGAACAGCGAAAAAGCGGCCCATCCTTTGAAGTCATAGACGCGAAAAAGCTTACGCGCCAAAACCACGTCCAGCGCACCGTGTGGCATGCCCAGCAGTGAGATCAGCGCAGCTGCTGCCAGAAGTTCGTGAAGCGGATCTGGTCTGATGCCGATCACGCTAGCGATGACCAGCACCAGCGCAAGTGCGCAAAACACCTGACCCTGAACCCGCAGACCCTCTGTCATGTCGCTTGAGCCCGAACCGTGCCAGACGGTGCCGAACGCAGCAGTTGGCGAAGGAACAAACCTGTGGGCAAGGATGCAGCGACTGCGACGCGGTCAATGAAGGTGGCCCGGTCGCTGAGGAAGCGAACTACGCGCGGTGTGGCTGCGTTTGCAAACAGACGTACGAACAACTCCGGCCCGCGCTGGGGGTGGTTGCGCAGCACGTTAAGAAACAGCCGATCCATGAATTGCGTCAGCAGGGGATCGGGGGCGTGTCCGGTAGGGTCTCTGCCATCTTGCAACGCCAAGCTGCATTCGTCAGCCCAACGTTGGATGCGCTGGAAGGCGTAGCCCGTGGCGGGGCGGGCAGCACCACTCATCAGCCCAGCACGCCAGTGGCCTCGACCAAGCCCTGCTTCCTGCGCTGCCACGCCCGAAATACCCATAGGCAAAATGCCAGCCTCGGTACGCATCACTTGGCTCAACGAGCCTCGGCACAAGCGCCGCACTGCCATTTGCTGGCGCTGTGCAAGGTCGGCAGGCCCATGTGGATCGGAATCAAATGTTGTGGTCTCAATCAGCGCACGGTCGTTCGCCAGCGGCAAGACGTAGGTAAAGATAACAGCTCCCGACGGGTCGGTCGCAAAGTCCATCAAATCAACTCGGTGCGGATCAAACACCGGTCGCTCGCAAACCAGTTCTTCGCCGAGAAACGACTGCCACAACAGCGCGGCCCCGCGCCTCGGCAGATTCGGTGGACGGGTATCAATAACTTTCGCCGCTGTGAGTCCACCAGACGATGTCTCGATGCGCCAGCCACCGGGCACCGGGACCGGCGACCCTGTTACCGTCGCCCCCAAGGCTAGGCGCACGTCCTTACTACTCGCAATTGCCGCACACGCATGGTTATAAAACGCGCTTGCTTCCAGCAACTGGTAGGGCGTGCGTGTGCAGTTGACCTGAACCGCTTGCGCTGCCGAGCGCAACGAGACGCTCGACCAACTACGTTTCACTAAGTGTTCGAAGCGGTGCGGGCCGACTCGCCAGAAGCACCAGCTACGGTCGTGGTGATAAGCCGGTCGCGCCTCAAGCACCGCAACACGCTGACACAGGCCGTGCTGTTCGGCCAGCCGAAGCGCGAGGCTCAGCCCGGCGCAGCCGCCGCCGAGGATTACTAAGTCGAGATCAGTCGGCAAGGTTGGCCTTCGCAGGCCAACCGGCGCTTCGATGGAGGGCCAGCGCGTGGAGCGACGCGCCGTAGGTCTCGTGTAGCGGCTGACGTTGTTGCGCACCGCCCATTTCGTTTAGCGCGAGCAGTGCGCGCAACGTGACGGCTGCCTTACCGACGGGACCAACCATCGCCCGGGACGACCAGCAGTCGTAGTCGCGCTTGCGCAGAACAATACCGATTTCTCGGTAAACCCGCCCAGCCACCAAGATGCCGGCGCGCGCGCCGACCGGCAGACAACGTAGGCCCTGTTCTCCGCTCGCGTAGTGGCGGTCGGCGATATCCAGCAGCGCATGTATCGTGTCCACCACGACTGCCCTTATTGCGCCCACGGGGTTAATGAGTTCCGCAGGCTCGAGCCCGCCCACTAGCGTCGCAGGTAAGTAGCGTCGCCCTTGCAGCGCATCCTCGCGCACGTCGCGACAGATGTTGGTCAGCTGCATCGCGATTCCGAGGTCGATGGCGTGTGGTTGAGCTTCGGCTGCGGTCACGTCAAGCGCAGCAGTCATCATCAGTCCCACAGTACCGGCGACCCTGTAGGCGTAGCGCAAAAGTTCGGTCATGTCGGCTACGCGAACGTCACCTAGGTCGCTCTCGACACCCGTGATCAATTCGAGCGGAATCGCCGGGTCAATGCCGCAGCTGTGCATCAGATGCAGCATATCGCGCAACGCTGGATCGTTGGACTGTCCTGTTAGCAATGCCCGGCGAACGATGGCTAACGACACTTGGGCGGATATTGGACACGGGTTTTGGTCAGCCAGATCGTCAATATGGCGGCAAAAACCGTATAGCCGAGTCGCCCGTTTGGCATGAGGCTGACTCAACAGTCGGCGCGCCCAGTGAAAGGTCTTCCCGCGCTGCGCAAGCATCTGCTCAGCTACGGTGTACACGGCCCCCGTAGGGTCGCCAATAACGTTGGCCGTCATCATGCAACGTAGCGCTGCTGTTGCACCACCATCTCGGCAGCGGGAACGAGCGCATCAACGACTTTGGCCGAACACAGCACCCCCGGCAGCCCCGCGCCTGGGTGTGTGCCAGCGCCCACGAGGTAGAGATTGCGGATGCCCTCGGCTCGGTTGTGAAAACGGAACCAAGCCGACTGCCTGAACAGCGGCGCCACCGAAAAGCCAGCACCGTTGACGCTTAAGTAATCGTGCTTGAAGTCTTTGGGCGTCATGCAGAACTCAGCCGTGATTGCCTCTGCGAGGCCGGGCAAGATGGTGTGGTCGAGCGCTGCGACGATGCGGTCGCGCAGCCGCGGCCCTTCCACGGCCCAATCGATATCCGCCTGCAAGTTGGGCACTGGGCACAGCACATAGAAGCTTTCGCAACCCGCGGGCGCGAAGCTTGAGTCGGTCGCAGTGGGTCGGTGTAAGTAGAGTGAAAAATCTTCGCTCAATACTTTTTTATTGAAAATCTCGTCTAGCAATTCGCGGTAGCGCTGGCCGAGCCAAATGGTGTGGTGCGCCACGTCTGGATAGGTTTTGCGGGTGCCGAAGTAGAGGACGAATAAACCCATGGAATAACTTGCCGCCGACAGCTTAAGTCGCGACGACCATGCTTGCTTCGCCTTCGGAATCATTGAGGTGTAGAGGTGTGCGGCGTCAGCGTTCGAGACCACTAGATCGGCCTCAATCACGCGACCGTCGGCCAGTTCGACTGCCGTGGCCACGCCGCCATCAACACGGATACGGCGCACCGTGGTGCCAAGCCGAACGGCCACGCCGCGCCGCGCCATCAGCGCCCCCAGCGCGCGGGTGATGGCACCAGTTCCGCCCATCGCAAAAAACACGCCATGTGCGCGCTCTAGGTAGTGAATTAACCCATAAATGCTGGTGGTGTCGAAGGGGTTACCGCCAACTAGCAACGGCTGGATCGAGAAGGCTTGGCGCAGTTTCTCGTTCTTCAAAAAGGTTTTCACCAAACCCCAAACAGTGCGATCACAGCGCAGGCGGATCAGGCTAGGAATCACGCCCACCATGGTGCGCAGTCGGTCAAAAGGCTTGTCCGACAATTGCGTGAAGCCGATGTCAAAGATGCGCTTTGAGTGCGCCAGTAATCGCAGATAACCATCGCGATCAGCAGCCGAGACTCGCCCGATTTCAGCCAGCGTTTCATCGAGGGTACCGCCATAGTCGAAATGATCACCGTCAGCAAAGCAGAAGCGGTACCAAGGCGTCAGGGGAACCAGTTCAACATGGTCAGCAAATCGTTCACCAAACAGGGCAAACAACTCTTCAAACAAAAACGGCGCTGTGATTACGGTCGGCCCCGCGTCGTGGCGAAAGCCGCCGCGCTCGAAGACTTGAGCGCGACCACCCAGCTGCGCGCAACGGTCAATCAGGCTGACCTTGTAGCCCTTCGCACGCAGGCGCAATGCAGCCGCTATGCCTCCAAATCCCGCACCGATCACCACCGCGTGGGGCGCAGTTGCAACCCAGCGTAGCGCGGGCTCTGGCGAGCGACCGTGTGGCTCGAAAATCCGCACGGGACTTCTGGCAAAGTCGAAATTCATCCGGTGATTTCCCTCAGGAGACGTGATCCTATGTGCAACTGACGACGCACCGTCAGTTGCTGCTGGCGCGTTTACCGAAGGTTTGCTTCGACTTCAGATTTGCGTACTGCGATCATGTAAATCAGCACGCCGAACACAGCCTTGGCGACAACGTCCGCCACGGTGTATCCGACCTGTACCGCAGTCGTTGCCGCCCCGCCGGTAAATCCAATCATTGGAAACACGAACACCAGTGGATAGAACAACCACGACACGACAGTCAGTGAGCGCGCTGCACTGACCAGTCTGCGCGCCTCTATGGGCTGCGACGCGATAGAGCTCTTCAAGCCGACAAACAAGTCATACACGATGATGATGAACGGCACCATAGCAGCTGACCACCAGATCCAGCGGGTGGTGGGGTCTGACGAAATCTCGCCCGGGTAGCCGAGCACAATCATGAGCGCCGCGAGCAGCCCGAGCTTGGTCGCCTTTGCCTGTGTTTCTGCACGCGACAGACGCATCACCAGAATCAGTTCGATTAACAACAGCGGCACGGTCAGCAACCAGTCGACGTAGCGATAGGCGTCGTTGAACTTGATGCCTGTCTGCTTCATCGTGCCATCCACCAGCGTGTAGGCACCTTCCCAGCTGGCGAAAATTCGAACGTAGTGGTACAGCGCGATTAGTGTTACCAAACCGGTAACGGTCAGCGCCGTTCGATACGGCGGCGCAACCTGCGAGCGAGACAGGAAGAAAAACACGGTTGCCGCCCCCATCACTGCGATGGTGAACGAAAAAGCGTTGTAGACGAGGCTGAATTGGCCGGGGGAAATTAAATCCATTGTGAGCACAGCTAGGTTTAAAAAGTAGTGAATGTAACGCGTATTAAGCTTTTGTATAATTCTTAACTCTTCAATACCTACTCATTAGCCCACGTCGTGGCCAGAGTTTCATTCCAAATACGCCAGCTGCCGCACGGACACCACTCGAAAAGGCCTCAAGTCTGGCCCCGCAGCGCTTGCCGTCTAATGAATACCGCTTAAACGTCGCCGGTTTCGCCACTCGCATCCGGATCTTCTATGCTCGCTGCGGATCACGCGCTTTGGCTGCGCGGATCATGTTTTTGTATCTCGCTGGTGGCCGCACGCTGGAGCTTTTTCACCGCGCCCCCGATGGCTTGATGCGCGTTATCGGCGTGGTCTTTCACAACCACCGGGCCGATGAACACGACGTGCGCTTCGAGCGTGCAATGGATGTCGTACGCATCACTGGCGGCACCGTCCCTTTCCCCGCCCGTCACGTGTACTGCCTCGGACGCAACTACGCCGCGCACCCTCGTGAGATGGGTTTCGATCCCGACCGCGCGCCGCCCTTTTTCTTCTGCAAACCGAACGACGACGGATCGGTGGTGCTGGTCGTTGCGGGCGCGATGGCGATGATTGCAACTGCTTGATCCGCAGAAATCATGGCGGCGTTGGGCCACGGCAGATCGCGACCCGATAGAGCATTGGGGGACGGCCCGATGACACGGCTTAGCGACGCGGCGCACCCGATGATGCAAGACCTTGCGCAGGGCGCATGCATGGCGCTGGGAGGTTCGGCGAAGCTGCTCGAAGCGGTTGCGGCTTGTGACTTCGACATGGCCCGCGCGTTGCTCCGGTAGTAATACGAGCGCACCCGCGAGGCCGGTACTGCACGAATGGCGCTATGGGTGCGGGAGATGGGCCGCACTCATCACGCCAGTGGCGTTGCGCGTTTTGTTGCGCAGCCGAGTGTGGAAAGCTGGCTGTAAGCGTGGCGGCCAGCGCGGCGTGTGGACGCCGTGTAGGCGGCAGATGAGTTGAGCGCAGCGACACGTATGACCTCACCAAGCGTCCCGGTGATCGGTATCGCTGCGCCCACCCCATCCTACGAACGGAGATAACAAGACCGCGCAAGGTTCAAACGCGGCGCAGACTCTACACTGCGTGCCTTGTTCATCCTGCCTGCGAAGTCGCTATGCATTTATTTCCGCCCGTATTGCCCGTAACGATGGCTCATTGGATAGGCGGTGGCGCAGCGTCCGGCCAATCCGGAGGACGCTCACAAGATGTATTCAACCCAGCCACTGGTACCGTCACTGGCAAGGTCGCGTTGGGCAGCGTTGACGACGTGAATGCCGCCGTCGCCTCAGCAGCGGCGGCGTTCCCGGCTTGGGCTGACACGCCGCCAATTCGTCGTGCGCGGGTGATGTTCAAGTTTCTGGAGTTGCTGAACCTGCATCGCGATGCGCTGGCGCACGCCATCACCGCCGAGCACGGCAAGGTGTTCACCGATGCGCAGGGCGAAGTCTCGCGTGGTATTGACGTGGTGGAGTTTGCCTGCGGTATTCCGCAGTTGCTCAAAGGTGATTTCACCGATCAGGTGAGCACTGGCATCGACAACTGGACGCTGCGCCAACCGCTCGGTGTGGTCGCGGGCATCACGCCATTTAACTTTCCGGTGATGGTACCGATGTGGATGTTTCCGGTGGCGATTGCGGCGGGCAACACCTTCATTTTGAAGCCGAGCCCGATTGACCCGAGCGCGTCGTTGATGATCGCTGATTTGCTCAAACAGGCCGGTCTTCCGGACGGCGTATTTAACGTCGTTCAGGGCGACAAAGTCGCGGTGGATGCGCTGTTGACCCACCCGGATGTCAAGGCGATTTCGTTTGTCGGCAGCACCCCAATTGCCAACTATATTTATGAAACTGGCGCGCATCATGGCAAGCGCGTACAAGCGTTGGGCGGCGCGAAAAACCACATGGTAGTGATGCCCGATGCCGACGTGGCACAAACGGTGGATGCATTGATTGGCAGCGCCTACGGCTCGGCGGGCGAGCGCTGCATGGCGATCAGCGTGGCAGTGTTCGTCGGCGACGCGGCGGACAAAGTGTTGCCTGCCTTGATCGAGCGCACCAAGACGTTGAAAATTTTCGATGGCGAAAATCTCGCTGCCGAAATGGGCCCTATCGTGACCGCTACGGCGCTGGCGCGTATCACCGGCTACATCGAGCAAGGCGTTGCCGAGGGCGCACAGCTTTTGGTCGACGGTCGCGGCTTCAAAGGCGCAGCGGCGGGCCCCGGTTGCGACAACGGATTCTGGACCGGCGGAACGTTGTTTGATCACGTCACACCCGACATGTGCATCTACAAAGAAGAAATTTTCGGGCCGGTGTTGTCGTGCGTACGCGTGGCTGATTTTGCAGCGGCAGTTGAGCTGGTCAACGGTCATGAATTCGGTAACGGCGTGTCCTGCTTCACTCGCGATGGCAACGTGGCGCGCGAGTTCAGCCGCCGCATTCAGGTCGGCATGGTCGGCATCAATGTGCCGATTCCGGTGCCGATGGCGTGGCACGGCTTTGGCGGCTGGAAGAAGAGCTTGTTCGGCGACATGCATGCCTACGGCGAAGACAGTGCGCGCTTCTACACCAAACAAAAAAGCGTGATGCAGCGCTGGCCGGAGAGCATTGGCAAGGGTGCAGAATTTGTGATGCCAACGGCGAAATAGAAAATAAGGGCGCTTCTAGAAATTCGTTTTCGGGATGAAGTGCGAGGCGTGGGGCGCACTGCAACCGGAATGTACGCCCTGGTACATGAGGGTTCTGTTGCCGCGCAACGCCTTGGCACCTCACAACGAAGCAATTCGCCCGAAAAACGGATTTCTAGGAGTGCCCGTAACGTAGTCGCCTACAATTGAAACATGTCACGAGAAAGAATCCACCCCGAAGGCACCGACGCAACGTATCGCGTGCAGGAGTCGCTCAAGGCGCTCGTGCAATTGGGCGGGGCACGCAAGACGTTTCGGCTAAAGCCGGACGCCAACAAAGCGTTGCAGCAACTGGTGAAAATACTTGGCGTGCGTACGGAGACCGAGGCGGTGGAAACCGCCATCGTCGCGTTGCGTGATCAGCTTCGCGCCGATGCAGTTGCAAAAAAGCAACGGCAAATGCGTGATTCGATTCGGCTTGTAAAGTAGGGTTTGACAGAGCAAACGTAGTCGTACACAATTCAAATATTAGTGATCGCGTAGCAATTGCCTGGCAGCGATCAACTGCTAAATTTTTCAACATTTATTTTCAGGAGCCAGTTCAAAAATGACCATCCAACGCATCACTAACCTACACAGCGCGCCGATCTCGGCATGCCTGCGTGCGTTTGTGCTCGCGGCTGAGGTTGGCATTGCAACGAACTCGCGACCTAGTTCACGTCCATTCGCGAGCACCGCCAATATCGGTAACAAGCTGGGCCAGAACGTGGCAATCATGGCGAAGATGTTTAAGGGCGGCAACGCCTACGTCACCGGTTTCACACAAGGCAACTCGGCCCTATTGAGAGGAAGCGCATAGCGCCCCCGCTCAAGTTTTCCTCCCGGAAACCCCGAGTTGTCGAAAGACCTCGGGGTTTTTTGTTTTCTGGGTCGCTGATTTGTTCAAACGTTTTTGACACAGCAACGACTCACCCGAACACTGCATTCAAGTTAAATTTTTCAGGGGACAGATCATGGTTTTAGTTGACTTCACATTGGCCGAGCGATGGCGGATTTTTGGTGAGTTGTCTTTGGCACAGACACCTCGCAAAGCCAAAGCTCCAGTAGCAAGCACGAGCGTAGAGAGCAAGTACGCGCCTCTCAGGGGTCACATCGACCCACAGGAAAGCACGGCCAGAAGCCACGCACAGGCCGCGCTCATGCAACGCATGTTGTAAGTCCAACCGACCCAGCGACGGGGACACCTCAGCACACAGATAGCGTGCGGGGCGCCCGCGTCGCAAGCAGTTCGCATCTCAATCGGGAGCCATGCGAACGCCGGACGCAACCGGCACCTTTTCAGGTTCAAGACGCACGCAGGTCAAGGACTGCCACAGTTTTCAGGAAGACGCGGCAAATACCGCATCACGCAACCGAGCATCTCTCATGTCAATCAAGAGCACATGCGAGTGAGAGATGCCAAGCTCGGCTGACGGTTTTTTTCGCTTCCCCTCCTCCCCCGATGACAGCTGCGGGCGGCGCGAAAAACCCGATAAGAAGCGTGCGCTAGAGGTGCGGCTAGTGCGCGAGGTGCAAGTCCTCAACCTGAAATCCTTTTATTCGGTGGGGTGTTCGAAAAAGCAGCCTGCAACACAGTTTTCGCGAACGCGTGCATGAAGGCAAAAAGCACGCGGCACTGGTTGGACGCAGCCGTGCCGAGATCCGAAGAATCGCCTTAGCGGGCGTGGCGGCAACGTTGTGATGGTGCAAGGCGCGCGGTTGCGAGATCCTTTATTGAACGGCACTATGATTTGACATGTAGGAGCGGCTTGCCTCGACCTCTCTCGGTAACGAGATGGGTCGCGACAAGCCGCTCCTATATGTCTATCGCCAAAATCATCGCGTACGTCACACCATGAACCTCCGCCGTCTCGAAGAAATTTCCCAGAATGCGTCACGTCCTGATCGCGGGTTAATGATTGACGGATGGAGCGTGGGCCTGTCGCCGGGATTGGCCAAGCGATCACGTTGCATCAACCCGTTCTACCCATCGACGCGCAGCAGCGACGAAAACCTCGCAGCTGCAAAAAGCGCGTACGACGCGGCAAACCTGCCCTGCCTGTTTCGCATCACGCCGTTCATCTTCGATGCCGCGCTAGACGACCGTCTCGACGCACTGGGTTATGTCAAATTCGATCCCGCGTTGGTGCAAGCAGTGCAGTTAAGTGACGTCCGCGTTGACCATTTGCGTGAAACTTCCGGCAGCATTTTTCAGCAGCCCGATCTGGCACTGGCGGCTAACTGGGTTGGCGAAATGCGTGGCGATGACGCGCGCGAAGTCGCGGGGCTTGCGGCGCGTTGGCGCTTGTCGGCTGCCAATGTGTCCGCCGATTTCGTATTCGATGCCAACACTGAGCGCGTCGCACGGTCGGTGAGCATCACCGAGGAAGGCCACGTCGGCATTTTTGACGTGGGCACGCTGGAAGCACATCGTAATCGCGGCTATGCAGGCGCGTTGCTCGCACATCAATTGAAGGCAGCCATCGCCGCAGGTGCCACCGTGGCTTATCTGCAAGTCAAGGCCGAGAACCCCGCGCGGCAAACTTACGAACGCTTCGGTTTTCACACCGTCTATGACTACTGGTATCGCGCGCTGCCTGACGACGCACGTTAACTCGCCGCCGCGGCGTTCAGCGTCGCACATACGCAACGCGTGTTGGCACCCACTCTCGCAAATCGGCACGCGCTGTCGCAACATGACGCGGCGGGGCGTATGATGTAGTCATGTCTTCGCCATCACTGTTGTGCTACAGCGTGACGACAATCGTACAGTTTAAGCGCGGCTTCTGGCTATTTGGCCCCCCTAGGCCGCAACTGCCGCTTCCGAGCTCATCATGCTGACCCTCCTTAATATTCTTTCTGGAATCGCGCTCCTCGTGTGGGGCACGTACTTGGTTCGCACCAGCATTTTGCGCGTGTACGGGGCCGAGCTGCGGCGCTTTTTGTCGGTCAACGTCGACAACCGATTTATGGCGTTGCTGGCGGGCCTTGGTGTCACAAGCCTGCTGCAAAGCTCGACCGCCACCGCGCTGCTCACCACGTCGTTCGCCGGTAGCGGGCTGATCGCCACCGCGCCCGCTCTCGCCATTATGCTTGGCGCAGACATTGGAACCTCGCTCGCCGCACTGTTCTTGTCGCGTGATTTGACCTGGTTATCGCCGCTGTTGATTTTTGTCGGCGTAATTGTGTTTTTGTCCAAACAGCGCACGACGGCGGAGCACATAGGCCGCGTGGCCATCGGGCTCGGCTTGATGATGCATGCGTTGCAAATGATTGTGGCAGCTGCGCGGCCGCTGACGCAGACCGATGGCGTCAGAGCCATTTTCACCACGATCTCCGGCGATCCGATGCTCGACGTTGTGATCGCGGCGGCCGTGACCGTGTTGGCCTATTCCAGCCTCGCCGTGGTGTTGTTGGTTGCGACGTTGACGGTGTCGCAGGTCATTGGGCTAGACACCGCGTTGCCGCTCGTGATCGGGGCGAACATCGGCAGCGGCGCGCTGGCGGTGTTGATGACGCTGAAGGGAACGGCTGAGGTGCGTCGTGTGCCGCTGGGCAATTTGCTGTTCAAGCTGATCGGCGCGGCGGTGACGCTGCCGTTCATCCACATGATCGCTAGCTACGCCCGCGAATCTGGCTTCGACGAATCGCAGGTAGTCATCGCGTTTCATCTGATTTTCAACGTGGCGCTCGCCGCGATTTGTATTGGCGTGGTTAAAACCGTGGCCGACTTGACGGTCAAGTTTCTGCCGGCAGCACCCATTGCTCAGGACGAGAGCCGCGCCAAACATCTCGATCCGCTTGCTCTCGCCACGCCTTCGCTCGCGCTCACCTGCGCGTCGCGCGAGGCGTTGCGCGTAGGCGATTTTGTTGAGCAAATGCTGACCTCCCTTGGCCAGTTGATGAAGCACAGTCACCGTGCGTCCGCCGAAGAAATTCGCAGGCTGGATGATGTGGTGGACTCACTGTACAAACAGGTGAAGTTCTATCTGACGCAGGTGAGCCGCACGCCAATGAGCGACAAGGAGAGTCGCCGCTGGACCGACATTATTTCGTTCACCATCAACCTTGAGCAGGTTGGCGACATCATCGAAAAAAGTGCCAACGATGTGGTGCACAAAAACATTGAGCGCAACCGCAATTTCTCTGAAGCAGGCATGCTCGAATTGTGCGATCTGCATGCGCGGCTGGTGGCGAATTTGCGCCTCGCGATGAACGTGTTCATCAACACAGACGTGAGTGATGCTGAGAGTTTGCTCGCCGAAAAAGTGAAGTTTCGCGAGCTGGAACTGGTGAACTACGACAAGCATCTAGCGAGACTGGCCGACCAGACGGTGCAGAGCATTGAAACCAGTTCGCTGCATCTGGATTTGATGCGCGACTTGAAGCGCATCAATTCGCACTTTTGCTCGGTGGCCTATCCAATTTTGGAGGCTGCGGGCGCGCTATCGGTCAGCCGTTTGCGCGCGGTGGAGCACGAGCGCGGCGACGACGTAACCGTTGCGGGCGGGCGGCAGCGGGTTTAGCCTGATCGCTGCTGCGCTATTCTTTCAATCATGGGCACTTCTAGAAATTCATTTCCGGGATGAAATGCAAGGCGCCCGGCGCACAGCAACCGGAATGTACGCTCTGGTACATGAGGATTGCGAGCACCGGGCAACGCCGCAGTTCGCCCGGAAATGAATTTATAGGAGCGCCCATATGAAAGACCACGCGCAAATTCCCCTCTCACAATTCACGGAACGCCCTGTCGCCGAGATGCAGGCGCACGCGATCAAGTTCGCCGGTCGCATGCATGCGCGACGCACGGTGCGCGAGTTTTCTAGTCAACCAGTGCCGCGCGACATCATCGAAAACGTGATCCGCGCCGCGAGCAGTGCGCCGTCAGGTGCAAACCAGCAGCCGTGGCATTTTGTGGCCGTTGGCAATGCCAACGTGAAGCGCGAAATTCGCGTAGCGGCGGAAATTGAAGAACGCGAGTTCTACGTCAATCGTCGCGCCGGTGATGAGTGGCTGGACGCGCTGTCGCACCTGGGCACCGACCAGCACAAACCGTTTCTGGAGATTGCGCCTTGGCTCATCGTGGTGTTTGGCCAGCGCTACGGCGTTGACGCTGCGGGCGAGCGAATCAAGCATTACTACACGCCGGAAAGTGTCGGCATCGCGATGGGCATGCTGATCACCGCTGTGCATCATGCGGGGCTGGTGTCGCTGACCCATACGCCGGCACCGATGAAGTTTTTGAACGAGATTCTCAAGCGACCGGAGAACGAAGCGCCGTATCTGATTCTGGTGGTCGGCTATCCCGCAGAGAACGCAACAGTGCCAAACATTTTGCGCAAGCCTTTCCATGAAGTTGCGACGTTTTTGGAGTGAGCTGAATTCTTTGCAGCTCTAGGCTACAACCCCTATTTTATAAGGGCTTAGCCGCTTTTTATCCAGTACGTCGACTTTACGCATAAAACCGCGCCAAGCCCAAGTGAAATAAGCAGTTCAGCGTAGAGTTGACCGAATTTGTAGGATCGGCCTTGGCCGCGATAGATGTTCACGGCCGACCTCTGTTGCAACGTCGGATCGCGGCCAAGGCCGCTCCTACATTGCCTTACGCCGTTCCTGCCACACCTTGATCACCATCGGCAATACCGAAACAATCACGATCCCGATCACGATCAGCGACAGGTTTTTCTTCACCCACGGGAGGTTGCCGAACAGATAACCGGCATACATCAAACTTGAAATCCACACCACGCCGCCGATGACGTTGTAGAGGAAAAACGTGCGGTACGGCATCTGCGCGACGCCCGCCAGGAACGGCACGAAGGTGCGCACAATCGGCACGAAGCGGCCCATCACAATCGAGAACGCACCGTATTTGTCGTAGAACGCTTGCGTGCGCTCAAGGTAGGCGGGTTTGAAGATGCGTGACTGTTTGTTCTCGAATGCTTTCAGGCCGAGCTTGCTGCCGACGATGTAATTCACCGAGTCGCCGAGCACGGCGGCAGCAATCAAGATCACTACGAACAGGTGAATGTTGAGACCCGAGATGGCGGTGACCGCGCCCGCCACGAACAACAATGAATCACCGGGCAGCAAGGGCATCACCACGAGCCCGGTTTCGGCGAAGATGATGAGCGCCACCACGCCGAAGAAGAGCGCTGGAGAGCCCGTTGCGAGCGCGGCAAGATGCACGTCAAGCGAAGTGAAGAAGCTGAGAATTTCGGCGAACATAGTTTTCGTGCGGCCAATGTAGGAACGGCTCGACCGCGACCAGTGGCGATTGTT
>ENA-OBLH01000213-OBLH01000213.1-metagenomes-genome-assembly--contig:-NODE-213-length-21412-cov-6.04298_pt1 | contig 21412 bp, 17 predicted proteins | sample MGYA00153382_OBLH01 | MGnify analysis MGYA00153382
CCTGAAACACAAAGCCGATGTGTTCGCGGCGGAGCGCCGTAAGCGCGCGGTCGTCTAGTCCTTCGAGCGGATGACCTTCGACCGCGACGCTGCCGGAGTCGATACTGTCGAGCCCCGCGATGATGTTGAGCAGCGTCGATTTCCCGGATCCGGACTCGCCGAGGATGGCGACCAGCTCGCCGCTCTCCACTGTCAAATCGAGATCGCGGAACAGCACACGGCCGCCAGGCACGCTTTTGGTCACCTGCTCCAGCCGAAGGCGCGCGGTCATGCCCAACGAAAAACGAACGCGACTTGCATGACCAAACCCCGACACACCGCTGAATTGAGCAGACGCCTTCCCTATGTGCATTGCTCGCCCCGATGTGAAGGACAAACGATGTTACCCGTCAGCCCCGATCCCGTTGTGCCAGGCCAGGAAAGTGTCTGGCGCTATCCGCGTCCGCCGCGCGCCGAGCCAACGTCGCGCCGCATTCGAATTGTTCACGGCGGCACGGCCCTGGCAGATACATTATCGAGCATCCGGACGCTCGAAACCAGCCACCCGCCGACCTATTACATTCCGCAGGCAGACATCGCGATGTCGCTGCTGAGCGCTACGGACCGAACGTCGTTCTGCGAGTGGAAAGGGCACGCAGTCTACTGGACCGTCACAATAGCAGGCTCGGTTTTCCGCGATGTCGGATGGAGCTATCCGGACCCCACGCACGCTTTTGCGGCGTTGCGCGACCATATCGCGTTTTACGCCGCACCGTTCGACCAGTGTCTGGTCGATAATGTTCAGGTCGTTCCACAATCCGGCGCCTTCTACGGCGGCTGGATCACGCCCGATGTGGCGGGTCCTTTCAAGGGGGTGCCGGGCAGCTCGTGTTGGTGATGGAATAGCTATCTCGACATCGAACAGCGACACGGCAGGAGGAAATGCGCAACGCGTCTCGCAAGTGAGGAGCAAGATAGACAGTCCACACGCGGCTTTTCGAGATGATCGGGTTGATCGAGCTCGGCGCGTGAACCTATGGCAGCTATCAGGAATGTGAACCGACCGGTCAAACGTCGGCAATGTTGGCGACAGCCGCCGGACAGCTACGCGCCCAGTAGCGTCGTTTCCGCCTCGTGATGACGGGTGCAAAAGCAGTCATTCAGTCATATGCAGGGGGCGGAGGGCCGAGAATGCTCACGGCTTGCGATATGGGTCTTGAAGATCGCTTATCCACCCTACTTTCAGTTCCGGAGCGGCTGCGCTGGCACTCTCCTGAGAAGTCACTGTTTTGCCGGTCTGGTTGCGGTTGATCAACTTGCTAAATGCTAGGTAGTGGGTCATTTTGAAATCTTGCGATAGGGACCGCGCTTTGCCGGTGCGGCTTCCGCATCCTCGACCAGCTTGGCAATATCTGCAATCTCCCAAAGCCGGTCAGACACGCCAGCGGCCATAGCTGGGGTAACGCGAAGCGTCTTATGGATGCGGACGAAATTGTAATACATCATGTGCAGCGCGACCGCATGGGCGTGGTTTTCGACCTTCTTTGAAAAGCCGTTGGTCAGGCGGGTGAAGCGCCGCATGTGCATCCGCATTGTCAGGTTGCTGCGCTCGATAAACGACGTCGAGACGTGCGCGATGTTTGGAGTGCCACGAACGCGGCGCTTGGCAGCACCGATGCACTCGGGCGGGCTGTAGCGGCCCGGTGCGCCGGGAGCGTTGCCGTAAGCCTTCACAAGCTGGGCAAAGTCGATATCGTCGCCGAACGCATCTTCGACCGCGCCGATGTAAGCGTTGAGGCCGTCGCTGGTAAGCTGGAAGCGATTGGCAACGCGATCCGCAAGGTCTTGAATGAACGCGACGGCATATTCCGCATCGCGACCGCCACCGAGATAGGACAGGATCATCTTGGTATCAGCGTCGATTGCCGTCCAAGTCCAAGTGTCGCCAGCCCCTTCCGGCGCATCCTTCGCAGACGCGACGTTCTTTTGCTTGGCATAGGTGAACGACCAGATTTCATCGACCTGCACCCGCGCGACAGCGACGTTGCGGACATTCATGTCGTGATAGGCGGCACACGCTTTACCCGCATCGACAAGCAGCTTGGCGACGGTGTTTTTGCTGGCACCGGTCAGGCGCGTGATCGCGCGGATGCTCGTTCCCTCGCAAAGCAGGTGAAGGATGCGGGCGCGGTCGTCGTTTGAAAGCCTGTTCATATTGTTGTTTGTAATGCGATTTGCATTACAGTCAAGAAATGTATTGACGTTTTAATGCAAATCGCATTACAAAGCGACATGACTGAAAAAGATCAAGTTATCCAAATCCGAGTCTCCGCTTCTGAAAAAGCAGGCTTTGTCGAATCCGCCGCATTAGCGGGTATCCCCCTATCGTCTTGGGTTCGCGAAAGGCTCAGGCTTACCGCCATCCGCGAGCTTGAGAACGCGGGTCGAAAGATTCCCTTTATCGACTATCCAGGCGAGGCCTTAAGTCATGGCGAGTGACCAGAATCAAATCGGTTTCGAGCAGCTTGGTTTAGGGGCTGTTCTCAAGCGCTATCGCTTGTTTGTGCCACCAAACCAGAGGGACTATGCGTGGACGAGCAAAGAAGTCAGTGCGCTCCTGAAAGACCTTACGCTTGCGATGAGCAAAGACGAGGATCAGCACTTTCTAGGCACGCTCGTTACCATCCCGAAAGGACTGGACGGGCTTGAGGTGGTCGATGGCCAGCAGAGGCTTGCCACCACAGCACTAACCCTCGCCGCGATGAGGCATATCGTTCAGGGCAGCGCCAGCAATCTAGCGCGCGCGCTAGAGAATTATCTCAACGACGTTGACAATGACACGCTTGAGATGGCCCCAAAGATGCGGCTCAACACGGCAGACACCAGCGTCTTCCACGACCTTATTTTGACCGGAAACGCAGACGGGTCACGGCAGCCCGGTAGAGAGTCGCACGACTTGCTCGTAGACGCCTACAGCACGGCCAAGCAGCACATGATGGACGTGTCGCGCCCCGTTAGAGAGAATGATCGCGTCAAGATATTCCAAAAGTGGATGAACTACATAGAGTTCAATGCCCGTTCCATCCTCCTGAAAGTCCCCAACACCGTCAACGCCTATAAGATGTTTGAGACGCTGAATGATCGCGGCCTTCGTGTGTCGCAATCCGATCTTGTCAAGAATTACATATTTGGTCAGTCTGGCACTAGCCGCCTTCCCGAAGCGCAACAGGTTTGGTCATACATTAAGGGCGCTTTGGAAACACTCGATGAAGAAGATATCACTATTAACTTTCTGCGCCAAGCATTGACCTCTATGCACGGCGTAGTTCGCCAAACGGACGTTTTTGAGAAAGTCCAATCCATAGCGGTAGGCGCTCAATCGTCGCTCAATTTTTTGAACGAACTGGAGCGAGCGTCGAACGACTACGTTTCCATCGTGACGCCGGATAGCGAAAAATGGAACAGCTATCCTTCTAACACTCGCAAATCGCTCAAGGTGCTAAACCTTTTCGACATCAAGCCATTTCGACCTGTGCTTTTGTCGATTGCGCGAAAAATGGAGCCGAAAGAGGCGTCGGCGTCGCTTGAGCAAATGGTGTCCTACGGGGTGCGGCTCATAATTGCATCCGGCACCCGTTCGGGGTCGATCGAACAGGCTTGCGGGCGTGCGGCGAAGGCAATCTATGATGGGGATATTACCAACGGTGCGGGCCTTCAAAAGGCGCTTACGGCGATCATCCCGAATGATGAGCAATTTCGAGACGCCTTTGCGAGCGCCACGGTTTCACAAGCCAAGTTTGCACGATACTATCTGCGCTCGTTGGAAATGGCCGCGAAGCAAGAGCCTGACCCTTGGCTAATCCCGAACGATGATTCCGACGCAATCAATCTGGAGCACGTTTTGCCCCTGAAACCGATGGGCGAGTGGGAACGTTTTTCCGACGATGACGTGAAGGCGTATTCGCGGCGTCTAGGAAACATGGCCCTACTCAAAGCCAAGGCTAATTCGGACCTTCGCAGTGCGGGCTTTGCGACCAAGCGTGTTGCTTTGCAGGCATCGCCATATACCACCACGTCCATGATTGGCGTTCAGGCGGACTGGACTATCGACGCCATCATTGACCGACAGAAGCGGCTCGCTGAACTGGCTTTGAAGGCTTGGCCTCATCGCGGGGAAGCTGGCGATCCACGGCTAAGTCCACAATCATCTTTGCTAACTGATTAGCGTCGCGCGGGCGTTTGGGTGTCTTGGCCATGTCGGGTATATGGCACGTCACGCCGTTCGTTTGGAGGGGGAATTTCAAACTGACCCACTACCGCGGGACCGCGATGATCCCGACCAAGCGGAACCGGCTGATCCAAGTGCCCGTCGATCCTGCAATCTACGCCCTGCGAAACATGGTCGAGTGCTGCTTCAACAAGCTCAAAAACGCCCGAAGGCTGGCAACACGATACGATAAAACCGCAGACAGCTATCTTGGCTTCATCCACATCGTCTCAATCCGACTGTGGATGCGTGAATTTGTCAACGCCTCCTAGCCCCGCAACCCCCTGATGCACCCATCGCACCGTTGCAGAAGCTGCTTCAATCTTGCCGAACGAGATCGTGATGTCCTGCCCAACCTCAAATTTCGCACCGTTGTCGATCAACACGCCGCCAGCGGAGATGTTACGTAGATAAACGAAAGCCGCGCGGCGAAGGATCGCCGCGCGGCATCGAACGCTCGTCAGTCCTTCAATGATCAGCGGTCATAGTCGTCGTAGCGCCAGTCCTGACGGTAGCGACGCTGCTGCTCCCAATAATATCGACGCTGTTGCTCCCGCCGCCACTGCTGGAGGCGGTACTGGTAAAGCTGCAGCTCGCGTTCATACGCACGCTGCGCGTACTGATTGTTGTACCTGTACTGCCGCTCGAACTGTGGGCGATAAATCTGACGCCCACCTCCGTCGTAATAGTAATCGTCGTCGTAATCGTAGCTGTTGTAGCCACCTGTCCCGAACGTAAACGTAATCCCGCCGGAGCTCTGCGCGAGCGCTGGAGCCGAGACCGTCGCGGCGGCCAGAGCGGCAACGATGGATAGTTTTCGTAACATGACAAATCTCCTTCAAACTGAGCGATGCTTACCTGCAGCGGTTGTTGCTGCGTTCGATTGCTCGTCCCGCGAGAGCCCCGCCACCTGCACCCAGGATCAACCCTGTTGTGCTCGGCTGGTTGTAGTAGCCGCCACGACCAACCTCGCGACCCAGCAACCCACCGATTACAGCTCCAAGGAGCGCGCCGGTGGTTCCAGAACTGCAGCGCTGACCCTGATAGTATGAACGCTGCTCGGGATAACTGCGGCCATTTTGATAATAGCGTCCCGCCTGATCATAATAGCCAGACTGCGACGACCGCGCATATTGCACACGACGCTGCTCGACATAGCGCTGTCTAGCTTCGCGCTGGCGGTATTCAGCATACCGACTTTCGCGCTCGGCCCGCTCTCGCTCATAGCGACGCTCTTCACGGTCCGACCGATCATCATAATCGTCGTCGTCACGGCTTTGATAATAGCCGTTGCCGCCGTAGCCCTGCGCAGCTGCCGGGGCTGCAGTGACACCGGCGAGCGCAACGCCGACGAATGCCAAACCGATGGTCATGTTCTTCAGCACGATGCGTCTCCTCAAACACTTTCAACCTCGACGGTTTGGGTGAGTCGGCGTGACATGACCCTGAACGCGATCGTAATTGTTGGTTCAGCATCGACGTCATTGGTGAGCCAATACGCAATGCGACCAAACCGGGTACCGGGCGACGCAAAGGATGGCTTCTTCGTCGTAATTGCCGAAAGCTGCTAGTTCGCCACAGTTTGGAGTTTCGGGCACCTTGAGGCGTAGGCGAGCCGGCTGGCCTGAACGGTGGATCACCTTCACATTCAAAATATAATTGATCTGACTGACTGGTTACGGGAAGATGACGTTGCCACTTGCCGTCAGCGGGCTTTGTTTTAGCACGGCCCATCCTATGCGGACGTCAGCCGCTGACTACTTCGTGCATGCCGTCGATACACCATAAATGGAGCCAGCCGTTGCGGACAAGCGCGGCGACCTGTGGATGCTCGTCGAGCACCGCCTCGATTGCAGCGCGTGGCGCATCGATCGCGACGGTCAAGCGGACGGGTTCGTGGACGAAGCGCGTGCCATCGTGGACCGACTGCCAAGGTAGCCCAACGCGCAAGTCGCCCGCGTTTCCCTCGATGACGCCCAGCGCACCGCTGACGTTATGAAGCACCTTGTTGCCCGCGCCAAACACCGCGTTGTTCGCGGTCGAGGCGTAATATTGCAGGTTGATCCACGACGCGACGACCATCGGCGCGGTGATAATGAGTTCGAGCACCTTAAACCCCTCGTCGGCGCGCCAGTCATAGCTGTGGAGGAATGCACGTCCGCCGAGATCGAGACCATAGGTGCGCGCACGCGGCGCGGCGATGAAGGCGGCGTTCCCTGCCAGCCCCCATTCGGGCCGGACCTGCGCCCAGTCGCGCGAGCGCATTGCAATGGCGGTGTCGAGACGCCCGTCGGCAGTCAGGCCGAGCAGCTGTGATCGTTCGCGCCGGGTCGCTGCTCCCGCTGCGATCAACCAGCTACGAAGTTGCTGCAGATCGGCGGCGTGGTCTGCACCCGTATCGGCATCATAAAGCGTCACGCTTTCGGTCGTCGTATCATGGAGCGCGGCAACGAAGACGGTGTCTCTGGGTATGTCGATGCCGCGCTCGGGCAGCGCCGCGCGCACATCGGCATCGTTTAAGATCGCCGCTGCGACCCGTGCATTCGCTTCGCCGGTGTGCCCGCCGCACGCGCCGCAATCGAGGCCCGCCGCATGCGGATTGTTGACAGTCGTGCTCCCGTGCCCGGCAAGAACGACGAGCCGCGCGAAGTTGCCCGTCATCGACATGGCGCGCAGCACCGTCTCGGCGCTGTCGATGCGCAGCGGCAGGGGGAAACCTGTCTCCCGCCCCGCGACCTCGCGTGCCTCGAGCTTGGGCGAGAGCCGTGCGACCGAAGCGGCGTCGAGCCCGTCGGTGCGCGGATCGGGCGCGGGGCGCGCCGTTGCAAGCGCGTTGCTTGCAATCTTGATGAGGAACCCCAGTCCGATCGTCTCGACGAAGGCGAATGTCGATACCGCGGCCTGCTTGAACCCTTTCCACGCTTTTGCCGCGCGTCGCCGAAGCAGTCGCCGCGCGAGTACGACGTCTTCCTCGTCGTCGTGGGCATGCGCGAGCCCCTCGCATACCGTCACGCCGGGCGAGAGCAGCACCGGGCATTGCGCGTTCCCCTGCGTCCTCCCGACCGGCACATACTCGATCGCAAAACCGAAGAAACCCGCGAAGCCGACGGTCTCGACGCTTGGGGACTGCGCCTCGAGAGCGCGGCGGAAAGGCTCCGAACGCACGTCGATGCAAAACGCCATCTGCACGTCGGGGCGTGTCGTCGGCAGAGGGGCCGCGCCGCGCGTCAGCTTGGCTGCAAGATCGCGTTGGACACTTGCCTCATAAGCGTCTTGCAGGATCAGGCCGAGCGCAATCTCGTCGAAGTCCGGGGCAGCCGTTGGCAACGCCGTAGCCGCCTGCGCCATCGCCGCCTGCCATGTCGCCTTGAACGCCGCTCCTTGCGCACGGTACAGCGCCAGCCCCCAGACGACACGCACCGCGAGCAGCTCGACGAGCGTCGGGTCGGTCTGCCCTTTCAGCTCGGCCTGCCAGCCGTGCCAGCGCGCCACGCCTGCCCAGCCCGCGATGTCGAGCAGCGCGCGATAGAGATAGTCGGTCTGCGCGGTCGGTGGCACGCCGAGCTCGGCTAGCGTAGCCGCGATTGCCGCAACCGGATCGGTATCGGCGCTGGCGACGGTCGCGTTGAAAGTCGCGATCCCCATCGCGGCAGGATTGCGGTCGTGGACCGCAACCGCACGCCATGCCGCATACAGGCTGGTGCCGCGCCCGGGCAGCGGCCACGCTGCCTGCCCCTCGTCGAACCAGGCAGCCGCAATCTTGCCCGTCTCGTCGATCATGAACGCGGTGCGCGACGCCAGCCGGTCGCCTTTGGCTGCCGCGTCGAGAAGCTCGGCGACGGTCGCGATCCGTCCCGCCGACGATGGCGCGACAGGCGGCGCGGCCAAAGCCGCCACCACGCTCGACAGATCGACCCCATGCGCACTTGCCGCCTTCGCCAGATCGTCATCGGTGATGCGGCCCTCGGCTCGCATCGCCGCCCAGAATGTGCGCGACGGCAGCATGTCGATTTTCCCGACACGGTGCAGCAGCCGCGCCGCATCACCAAAGCTCAGGTCGGTGAGGCCAAGAAACGGATTGACGGCGACGAAGGCCTTCAGCGGCCAAAGTGGCGCAATGCGCGCGCAGGCGGCAGCGATGGCCGCGTCGACGTTGGCAACGGGCAGGATGACGGTGCCGAGAAGGTCTTCGGCGGTCAGGGTTTCGGACAGCATCGTCGTGCTCCTCATTTGGTGGGCCACAGCGCGAGCGCGAGGCGATTGGCATGCGTGTTGAGATAGAAGCCGTTGGCGGCGTGGACCCACAGCGCAGCGAGGCGTGGATGCCGTGCCGCCGTCGGCAACCAGGCCTGCAACAGCGTCAGCATGGCAAAGGCGACAACGACGGCGATCGCGATCACCCAATCGGCGCTATCGTGCAGCCCGCCGTTCGGCAGGACACCGCGCGTCAGCCGGACGGCCGCTGCTTGTAGCGCGAAATACAGCGCCGCTACACCGACTGCGTTCGCAAGCGTCCGTCCTACGACATAAGGTTGCGGTCGCTCGTCGAAGCCATTGGCGACGAGCGTAACCACACCCATCGCAAGAATTGCGGTCAGTGCGAAGGTAGAAGGCGCATTGCCGATCGTGAGCCCAGCGACGCCAGCGGCAATACCCGCCACGCCCGCGACGAGCATGATCGACAAGGCCATCCGCCACGGATGCGGCTTACCCCCCGGCGAAGCGCTCCACGAGGCACGCAGGATGTCCACCACGCTTCCCGATGAAAGGAACGCATGCGCCTTGTAGAGCGAATGCGCGACGATATGGAGCAGCGCGGCGGGAAACGCCCCGAGCCCGCACTGGAGCAGCATGAACCCCATCTGCGCGATCGTCGACCACGCCAGCGCGAGCTTGATCGAGGTCTGCGTCAGCATGACGAGTGAGGCAATGACCGCGCTCACTGCGCCGACGATCGCCAGGACGTGCAGCGCAGGTCCGCCGATCAGCATGACGTCTGCCATCCGAAGGACAAGGAACCCGCCCGCGTTGACGACACCTGCGTGGAGCAGCGCCGACACCGGTGTCGGCGTCTCCATGACTTCGGTCAGCCAGCCGTGAAACGGCAGTTGTGCCGATTTGAGCAACGCCGCGATGGCGATCAGCACTGCCGCTCCCGTCGTCAGGCCGGTTGCGCTCGCAAGCTTCGCATCGACGGCAAGCTGCGCGATGTCGAGCGTGCCGAACTGCATCCAAAGCAGCACGCACGCACCGATCAGTGCGGCGTCGCCGATGCGCGCTGCTACGAACTTCTTGCGCGCGGCGAGGATCGCATTCGGACGTTCGGGGTAGAATAGCAGCAGCTTGTGCAGCGCCACGCTGGTTGCGATCCAGGCGAGGGTCAGCAGCACCAGGTTACCCGCAACGGTCATCGTCAACACCGCTGCGAGCGTCGCCGCAAGCGCACGCATGAAGCGTGCGTGGTCAGGATCGCCGTCGAGGTAAGGACGCGCGTAACGAACCACCGCCCAGCCGACGAAGGCGACCAGCAGCAGCATCGTCGCCGACAGCGCGTCGAGGCGTAGCGACAGGCCGAAGCCGTGGGTGCCCAGAGTTGCACTCGATGCGGGGCCGGCGAGCAGAAGTCCAATGGCGGCCGCGACGGCGGCACCGAGCGCGAAGGTCGCCGCCTGCACGGCACGATCAGCAGTCATGCGCGCGTCGCGTAACGGCACTAGGGCGAAAAGCGCGTACACCAGCGGCGCGACGGCGGCGAGGATGAGGGATGGCGTCACGGGTAAACTCCGATCGTTTAACCAAGCGTTAGCTACCCGAGATGCCCCGCGTATAATTCATTGTTGTCGGGCAACTGTTCTATTCAGTAGAACAATCCTATGAACTATCATCACCTGCGCCTATTCTGGACGATTGCGCATTCGGGAGGGCTGCTCGCGGCGGCGAAACACCTCAACCTCTCTCCTTCGGCACTGTCGGTCCAACTGAAGACGCTCGAGGCGCGGCTGGGTCAGCAGCTGTTTGACCGCGTCGCGCGGCGACTGGTATTAACCGAGGCAGGGCGCATCGCGCTCGACCATGCCGACACGATCTTTGCGACCGGTGACGAACTCGAAGCGACGCTAAAGGGCGCGGCTCCTGAGCTACGACGCCTGCGCGTCGGCGCGCAAACGACCTTGTCGCGCAATTTTCAGGTAGCGTTCCTCGCGCCTCTGCTTGCCCGGGACGATGTCGCGCTGTCGTTTCACGCCGGGACGCTGAAGACCCTTGTTGCCGATCTGGAGGCGCAGGCGCTCGACCTTGTCCTTACCAACGAGCCCGCCCCGACTGAGGCGGCGGCTGCGATTACGACGCGGCTAATCGATGAACAGCCCGTCGCGTTCGTTGGCCAGCCGGGCACACGTCTCGCTTTCCCGCACGACTTTGCCGATCGCGCGCTCGTGCTGCCTAGCCGCGACAGCGACATCCGGCGCGCCTTCGACCGCCTATGTGCAGGACTCGGGTTCGAACCACACGTTCAGGCAGAGGCCGACGACATGGCGCTGTTGCGGCTTATCGCGCGCGACACCACGGCCTTGACGCTCGTTCCGCCCATCGTCGTGCGCGATGAACTCGCCGACGGCCGACTGGCTGAGCGCTGCCGCCTTCCTGGGCTCGTCGAGCGCTTCTACGCGCTCGTGCCAAAGCGCCGTTTCCCCAACCCGATACTAGCCGAACTGATCACATGAACTCATAGTATCTTTCAGCGCAGCTGGCAGCAGTGCCCTACGACGGATGCGTTGGCGGAAGTTGCTCTAACGCAACGGAGACCTTCAAAAACTAGCACGGCTTGACAGTGCGCGCGCGCTGAAACTATCTGACCGTTCGGTCGATAAACAAGGATGGCTGCTGATATGGTTACCGATGACGAACGCGAACAGTGGGAACGCGATGGCTTTTTCATTCGACGCGCCGCTGTCGATCCCAGCGTGGGCCACGCGATGTCGGACGAACTGATCGCGCTTGTCCGCGACGATCCGCCCAGCGCCCACATCGATGAGCGTGCCTATGTCCTTGCCAACGGCGTCCTCGTCCAACCCGAAGGCAAAGTTCCCGAGGGTGCCGCGCAACCCGAAGATTATGTTGCGAAATTGTTCAACGCACATCTGGTCGGGACGACCCGCGATTTTGCACAAGGGGAAGTGGCAGCCGACATCGTTTCCGATCTGCTCGGACCCGATATCGACGTTTTCCAGACGCAGTTCATTCTGAAAAATCCGGGTGCCTGGGGACAGCCCTGGCATCAGGACAGCTACTATTTTCGCTTCGACCAGCAGCCGCAGGTCGGGCTGTGGCTCGCCATTACCGAGGCAACGCTTGAGAACGGGTGCCTGTCAGTCCTCCCCGGCTCGCACAAGCTGCCGATCCAGCAGCACGATCCCGACGAACGGCCCGGTGCGAACCAGGGCTACACCGTCGTACGAACCGCTGACGATACAGGGGCAGTGCCGGTGCTGATGGAGCCGGGCGATCTGCTGGTCTTCCACAGCTTCCTGCTTCACCGCTCGGTCGACAACCTCGGCAAGGGGCGCCGCACCGCGATGGTCTATCATTATGGCCGCGCGGGGACCGTCAACCAGGCATCGCCGGACATCTTGGCGCTGCAGGATCGGGTGACGCGGTGGGTGCCGGTACGCCGCGCCGCTTGAAGACGTGACCTGAGCGCCGGGTTGAACTAGGCAAAGGTCATGGCTTCGCACGCGCTTTCCCCGATCGTCCCGACCCGTGTGAACAATGTTCGCGGTCGCCGCGCCAACGCCGCCGTGATCGAGGCCGCAACGCAGCTTTTCGCCGAGCGCGGGTATATGGGTACATCGATTGCCGATGTCGCGGTCGCATCGGGTGTCGCAAAGCCTAGCGTCCTGTATCACTATCCCGACAAGGACAGCTTGTGGAAAGCGGTCGTGACCGACCTATGGGTTCAGGTCGACGCACATTACGACGCGAACCTGCCCGATGACGAGCCGCCCTCGCGTGCGCGGTTGATGCTGCTGCTCGACCTGTTCGTGCAGGCAGCGCTGCGCTGGCCAGCCTATATCCGCATCCCGTTTATTGAGGGGGCATCGCCGTCGTGGCGGTCGGACTGGCTTGTCGACCATTATTTTGGACGACACGTGCTTGCCGTCGACGGGCTAATCCGTGCGCTTCAGGCATCGGGTGAAATCGGTGCGGGCGACCCGGCGCATTTTCAGGCGCTCCTTTCTTCGACCGTCAACGTCTTCGTCGCGCAAGGCGCGATGTGGGACCGCGCCTATGGACGCGCGCTCGACGGCGAAGTGTCACTCAAGGCTGCGGTGGCACTGGCGGTCGATCGCGTCTTCGCCAAATAAGTTTCTGGCCAATCGGTCAGATACCTTGCCAAAGCTTTTGGATATGGTTTAGCCTTGCGGCTGCGACTGTATCGGCGGCGCATTGGGGAGGATAAACGGATGCGGAACGCACTTTTGCTCGGCACGGCGGCTTTTGCGCTTTTGACCACGTCACCCGGGTTGGCGCAGTCGGCACCGGCGGATACGGCCGACCGCGACATCATCGTCACGGCACAAAAGCGCGAAGAGCGGTTGCGCGACGTGCCGCTTGCGGTCAGCGCGATCAGCGGTACTGCGCTCCAATCACAACAGATCACGACGGCCACCGATCTGCGCCTAATTTCACCCAGCCTCAACTTCACGCCGTCGGCCAACGCGCGTGGAGAGGGGTTCGCGATCCGCGGCGTCGGCACGGCGATTTTCTCCGATACAGTCGAACAGAGTGTCGGCGTTGTCGTCGACGGCGTCGTGCTCGGACGCTCAGGTCAGGCGACGGGCGACTTGCTCGACCTCGAGCGTGTCGAAGTGCTGCGTGGCCCGCAGGGGATGCTGTTCGGCAAGAATGCGAGCGCCGGGCTGATCTCGATCACGACGCGGCGACCGCAGCTCGGCGCGACGACGATCGACGTCAATGCGTCGTACGCGACGTTCAACGAAATCAAGCTGTCGGCAGTCGGCAATCTACCGATCGGAGAGACAGTTGCGTTGCGCGTCGCTGTCGGCGGGCAGACGGCCGACGGGACGGTCTACAATCGCCAGCTGCGGACCGACGTCAACAACCGCAATGAACAGAACGTCCGGGGCAAGCTGCTCTTCCAGCCGAACGAGGACCTGTCGATCATGCTGTCGGGTGACTGGCAGCAGCGCCGCTCGCGCTGTTGCACTTGGACCGCGCGCTCGGCACCTGCAGGCACAACCTTCGGCGTGCTCAACGCCGCTGCGGGTGTCGTCCCGTCGATCAGCAATCGCGAGATCGCCGCCGGCGTGCCGTTCTTCCAAAACGTCGATGCCTGGGGCGTCTCGGGACAGCTCGACTATGATGTTGGGTTCGCCACGCTGACCTCGATCACGGCATTCAGGCGCTGGAAGAACACGGATAATAACGATCCCGACCTGCTGCCGGTCAACATCCTCGACGTGAACACCGGCACCTCGAAGCTTCGGCAGTTCTCGCAGGAAGTTCGTCTCACGTCCCCGGCGGGACCGGTCGAATGGGTTGCCGGACTGTTCTATTACGATCAGAACAATGTGACCGACAGCAACCAGACCGGAACGCTCGGCGCGGTTGTGCTGCCGTCGCTGCTCGGCACCACCCTATTTACCGACACGACCAACGTCAGCAAAGCCGCATTCGGTCAGATCACCGTGCGCCCGCTGCCGGGCCTGAAGCTGATCGCGGGTGCGCGATATACGGACGAAAAGATTGACCTGATCCTGCGTCAGGCGCAAGCACCGGGGACGGTCGCGACAATTCCGGGACGCTTTACGGGTACGATTTTCGGCAGCACCGGTGCGCGGAACCTGTCGTACCGCCTGACGGCGCAAGTCGATGTCACGCCGACGCTGATGATCTATGGAACCTACGCCCGCGGCTTCAAGGGGCCGGGCATCAACACGCTCGGCGTCTCGACGTCGGTCACCGAAGTCGTCCAGCCCGAAATCCCGACGACATACGAATTCGGCGCGCGTGGCGCTTGGCTCAACAATCGGGTGAGCTTCGCGATCGCTGCCTATCGCACCGACTATACGAATTTCCAGGCACAGGTGTTCGATCAGGGCGTGATACCGGGACGGTTCCGTGTCACCAACGCGGGCAAGCTGAAGACGCAAGGCATCGAAGCGGAATTGTCCGTGCGACCGGCGACGGGACTGACGCTGTCTTTCAATGGCAGCTACCTCGATGCGACCTACGCCGATTTTCAGAATATCGCCTGTTACACCGGGCAAGCGATCCTGCCGTTCGGCACCGCGCGCACGTCGGACCGTGACTGCATCCGCGTGAGCGCAGCGGTAGGCGCGACGGCGGTCACGAACGGCACAGGCAACCGGCTGACCAACGCGCCGCAACTGACGTTCTCGCTGTTCGGGCGCTACGAAGTGCCGGTCGGCAACCTCAAAGGCTTTGTCCAGGGCAATTACCAGTTCCGCGACAAGGTCAGCTTTTCGGCGGCCGGCGACCCCAATCTTGTTCAGGACGGGTTCGGCCTCGTCAACGGCAGCATCGGCATCGGCGAAACCGACGGGCGCTGGACCGCGACGATCTTCGTAAAGAACCTGTTCGACAAATTCTATGCGACGAACATCATCAGCCAGCCTGTGCTCAACGCGCCGGGCGTCTACTCGCAATTCTACACACCCGATGCGCGTCGCATTGTCGGCGTGTCGCTGGGGATGAAGTTCGGACAATGATCGCGACGTTTCTCGGGCTAACCGCCGCCGCAGCGATCGCCCCGGCAGCACTACGGTCGGCAGGACGCGTCGATCCGCGCTTCCAGTCGTACAACGTCGAGATGGTCGAAGTGACCGGCGGGCGATTCTGGAAACCGTATCGACTAGGACCGCCAAAGGACGCGAATGATCGCTACGCCTATCGTCTGCCGATCGACCTTGCCAACCGGCGGCTGCGTATGCTGGCGAGCGCGCTTGGTCCGGCCTATATCAGGGTTAGCGGGACCTGGGCGAGCGCCACCTATGTTGCGGCGCACGACGGGGATGTGGCACCGAATGGCTTCACGACAGTGCTGACGCCGTCGCAATGGCGGGGGCTTGCCGCCTTTGCCAAGGCGACGCGAAGCGAGGTCGTGCTCTCGGCACCGACAAGTGCGGGGACGCGTGACGCGCGGGACCTATGGCAACCGGCGCAACTCGAGGCGCTGCTCCGCGCGTCCGACAAGCTGGGCATCCGGATTGCGGGCGTTGCATTCATGAACGAACCGAACCTTGTCGGAGGAACCGGCGCGCCTGCGGGATACGGCGTCGCCGAATATGCGCGCGACTATGCGCGGTTCGTTGCCAGCGTCCGTGCAACGGCGCCGGGAATTCGCATCCTCGGTCCTGGCGCGGTCGGTGGGGCGACACTCGGGCCGATCGCGGCAGCCGGCGGCGTGCGGACGCTGTCCCCCGCCGATCTCGTTGCCGCATCCAGGCCGCCGCCCGACGTCTACACCTATCATCATTACGGCGCGGTATCGCAGCGTTGCGCGACGAGCGGCCCGCTGGCCACGCGGCTCGCCGACGTTCGCGACCCAATTTGGCTTGCGCGCACCGAAGAGACGTACCGGTATCACGCTGCTTTGCGCGATGCCAATGCCCCCGGAGCCCCGATCTGGGTGACGGAGACAGCGCAGGCCGCCTGCGGTGGATCGCCTTGGGCGGCGACCTTCGCCGACACGCCGCGCTATGTCGATCAGCTTGGAAGGTTGGCGCGTTCGGGGGTCGCTGCGGTGTTTCACAACACGCTGGCGGCAAGCGATTATGCGCTGCTCGACGAGCGCGATTTCACACCGCGCCCGAACTATTGGGCGGCACTTCTCTGGTCGCGCTTGATGGGATCACGGGTACTGGAGCTCGACAGCCCGACGCCTTCGTTGCGGCTTTATGCGCACTGCCTGAAGCGGCGGACGGGAGGCGTCGTGCTCCTCGCTGTCAATCTCGCAACCGAGCCGGTGCACGTTTCGTTTCGGGGGCCGGGTGTGGCCTATTCTCTTGCGGGCACGGACGATGATGGCGGCATTACCCTGAACGGCGCGCCGCTCAGGCTCGGTTCGAAGGACAGATTGCCCCGGCTTGGCGGCGTCGCAGTCGTAGAGGGGATCGATGTTGCACCCGGCGGCTTAACGTTCGTAGCATTGCCGAATGCCGGTGCGACAGCATGCCGGTGACGCCGTCGCGGCGCGATCTGCTTGGCGGGCTGGCGCTGGCGGCAACCGCAACCCGGCTGCCTGCCGCGCAGAAACGCAAGCCCAATATCGTACTGGTCGTCGCCGACGACCTCGGCTGGGGCGACCTCGGTTGTTACGGATCTCCGTTCATCAGGACGCCAAACATCGATGCCTTGGCGCGCGGCGGCGTGCGGATGACCGACTTCTACGCGTCGGCAAACGTCTGCACGCCGTCGCGCGCCGGCATGTTGACTGGACGCTATCCGATCCGCACCGGCCTCGCGCATGAGGTCATCCAGGCCAAGGACAGCAAAGGGCTGCCGCTGTCTGAAGTGACGATCGCAGAAATGCTGCGCGGCGACTACGCAACGATGCTCGCGGGCAAATGGCACCTCGGCCATGTCGCACCGTCATGGCCGCCGATGGTCCACGGCTTCGATGCGTTCGCGGGCATCCCGTATTCGAACGATATGCGACCGCTGAGCTTTTATCGCAGCCGCCCCGACGGCAGCCTGTCACAGGAACCTGCGGTGCAGGAAGCGCTGACCGCGCAAGTCTTCGACGCCGGCATCGATTTCGTCCGGCAGGCACGCGACAAGCCGTTCTTCCTGATGCTCACGCCCAGTGCGCCGCACATTCCGCTGCGCCCTGCCGAGGCTTTCAAGGGCAAGTCGGCGGCGTCGGTTTACGGCGACGTTGTCGAGGAACTCGACGCGGCGGTCGGACGGCTGGTTGCGGCCATCGAAGGGGCAGGGTTGGCGCGCGACACGCTCATCCTGTTCACCAGCGACAACGGGCCGTGGTTCGAAGGATCGGCGGGGCCGCATCAAGGGCGCAAGGGCGGGGCGGGCTGGGACGGCGGCTACCTGGTCCCGATGATCGCGCGCTGGACGGGAACGCTGCGCCCCGGCGTCACCGATGCAATCGGCATGAACATCGACCTGCTGCCGACCATCGCGCGGGTCACTGGCGTATCGCTGCCGCCGGACGTGACGATCGACGGACGCGACCTCTGGCCGGTGTGGACAAAGCGCGCGGCGAGCCCGCACGACCAGCTCATCCTGTTCAACAACGAGCGCGTGGCGGCCGTTCGCACGCCGCAATGGAAGTATGTCGTGCGGACTTACTACCGTATCTACAACGTACCGCTTGGCGCGCTCGGAATGCCGTTGTTGTTCGACGTGACGAAGGATCCGGGCGAGACGATCAATATGGCACCGCGCTTTCCCGACGTGGCAAAGGATATGGCGGCGCGCTTCGCGGCAGCGCGTGACTTGTTCGAGCCGATAGGCAAGAGCCAAGTCCCCGACATGATCCCGTCGGCGAGTTGATGACGCCCGAGATCATCGCCGCATCGCCGCAGGGAGTTGCCGGTATTGCGACGGTGTGCGCGATGCTGGCGGCCAACCCCGACGACGCCGATGTGCCGCTGGCCGAACGGCGCGCGCGTCTCGCGGCATTTGCCGCACAATCGCCGCCGCCTGCCGAACTGGTCGTCGAGGACCGCATCGGCGGTGTGCGCGTGCTGCGTGTGACGCCGCCGGATGCGCGGGGCCGGATCTTCTATCTTCACGGTGGTGCCTATGTGCTGGGTTCGGCGGATACGCATCTGCGACTGGGCGCGGCCTATGCGCGCACGGCTGGTGCACAAGCGCTTGTCGTCGATTACCGGCTGGCGCCCGAACATCCGTATCCTGCCGCGCTCGATGATGCGGCAGCGGTCTGGGCCGAGGCGACGCGCGACGTGACGCCGACTGCGCTTGTCGGCGATTCGGCGGGGGGCGGTCTCGCGCTTGCGCTCGCGATCCGCATCCGTGATTTGGGGATGATGCCCCCGGTTGCGCTGGCAGTGACAAGCCCCTGGGTCGACCTGACGCTGTCGGCACCCAGCATCGTCGCTCGCGCCAATGTCGAACTGATGCTGTCGAAGCGCGGGCTCGCGCTTGACGCCGATCGCTATCGCGGTGCGCTGCCGACGAGCGACCCCCTTGTTTCGCCGCTGTTTGCCGATCTCGCGGGCCTGCCGCCGACACTGATCCAGGTCGGAGAAGCGGAAATCCTTCACGACGACGCCGGCACGCTTGCTGCGTGTCTCGACACCGCAGGCGTGCCGGTTCGGCTGCAAATCTGGCAAGCGATGGGCCACGCCTGGGCGGCATTCGGCGATGCCGTTCCCGAAGCGGCAGCGTCGGTCGATGCGCTCGGCCAGTTCGTCCGCGAAAGGCTGAGAGCATGACCGCAGGCAAGCTGCCGCTGGTGACCAAATTCGGGTTCGGCGCGGGCGATGTCGCGAACAACCTCTATTTCACCACCGCAAGCCTGTATCTTCTCTATTATTACACCGACGTGCTCGGCCTGAGTCCGGCGGTGGGCGGCTGGATCTTTGCCGCCGCGCTCGGCTGGGACGCGATCTCGGACCCGATCATGGGCTATCTTGCCAGTCGCACACGCAGCCGCTGGGGACGCTATCGCCCGTATCTGCTGTTCGGCGCAGTGCCGCTTGCCGCCTCATGGGTGCTGATTTTCGTACCGACGGGCCTGACCGGCTGGGCGCTGATCCTGTTCGCGCTTGCCGCGCACATGCTGTTCCGTACGGTCTATACGATTGTCGGCATGCCCTATCTGTCGCTGACCGCCGCAATGACCGCCGACAGCGCGGAACGTGGCAACCTCGCCGCGTTCCGCATGATCGGCGCGACCGGGTGCGGGCTGTTCGTGGCCTTTTCGACGCTGAAGCTTGCCGAGCTGTTCGGGCAGGGTGACACCATGCGCGGCTTCCTGTTGACGGCCGTCGTTTACGGCTCCGTCGCTACCGCGCTGCTGTTCTGGACCTTTGCAACGAGTTTCGAACGGGCCGAGACCGAAGAGAGCCATGCGGCACGGCCCGACCGCAAGGCGATGGTCGCGATGCTGCGCGCCAATCGGCCGCTGCACCTGATCGCGCTGTGGCTGCTTGCCAATTCGATGGCCGGCACCTTGTTCGGCAAAACCTTGCCCTATGTGCTCAAATACGACCTCGGTCGTGCCGACCTGATCGGGCCGTGTCTGGCCGCGATGACAGCGGCAGCGATGGTCAGCATTCCGGTCTGGGCGTGGGTCGCGCGCCGCACGTCGAAGCGGGCGATTACGCTCGGCGGCGCGTCGGTCGGCCTCATCGGCTACGCCACAATGCTCATTGTGCCGCCAGCGCCCGGCGCGTTGTTGTTCGCCAATCTTGCGTGGATTGGTTTCGGGGCAGGCGCCGGATATCTCGCCTTCTGGTCGATGGTCCCTGATACGGTCGAATACGGCCAATACCGAACGGGGACGCGCGCCGAAGGCGTGGTGTTCGGCGTTATCGCTTTTGTGCAAAAGGCAGCGCTGGGCATTTCGGTCGGCATCCTCGGCGAATTGCTGGCGCTGATCGGCTACACTGCCAACACCGGTCAGGCACCTGAAACGCTCGCCGGGATGCGCACGCTGCTGACCGTCGGGCCGTTGATCATGCTGACGCTCGGCATGATCGCCATTTCATTCTATGCCATCGACGCGCGGTTGCACGCCCGGCTCGTGCGCGTGCTGCGCCGCCGTCATCCCGGAGACATGCCCGCATGACCGACCTGTCGCCTGCCAGAGGCCTGAACGCCGAAGAGATCGCCGCGCGCATCGATGCGATTCTCGCCGACGCGACGCTGGCCGAAAAAATCGGCATGATGTCGGGCAAGGGGTTCTTCGCCGACTATCGTGCCGACGGCGGGGTCTGGGGCGCGCGCCCGTATCGGGCAGGGTCGGGCATTGAGCGGCTCGGCGTGCCGCCGCTCTATTTCACCGATGGCCCGCGCGGTGTCGCGCGCGGGCAATCCACCTGCTTTCCGTGCACCATGGCGCGCGGCGCGAGCTTCGACACCGACCTCGAACGCCGCATCGGCGAAGCGATGGGCATCGAGATCCGCGCACAGGGCTGCACGCTGTCGGGCGCGGTCTGTGTCAATTTGCTGCGCCATCCCGGCTGGGGTCGCGCGCAGGAAACCTATGGCGAGGATCCGCACCATCTGGGCGCGATGGGCGCGGCGCTGGGGCAGGGACTGCAGGCGCACAATGTCATCGCGACTGTCAAGCACTTCGCGCTCAACAGCATGGAGAATGCACGCTTCACCGTCGACGTCCGCATCGACGAGCGCGCCCTGCACGAAGTCTATCTGCCGCACTTCAAGACGATCCTCGACGCAGGCGTCGCGAGCGTCATGTCTGCCTACAACAAGGTCAATGGCGAGTATTGCGGCCAGCATCGCGGTCTGTTGACCGACATCCTGCGCGGCGAGTGGGGCTTTACCGGTTTCGTCCATTCGGACTGGATCATGGGGGTCTACAAACCCTATGGTGCCGCCGCCGGGCTCGATATCGAGAACCCCGAACCGCTGGTGTTCGGCGACAAACTGATTGCCGCGGTCGAGGGCGGCACGATCGAGCCGCATGTGATCGACACCGCCTGTCGCCGCATCCTGACCACCCAATACCGGTTCGCGTGTGCAGAGGATCCGCTGCCCGATTACCCGATGGCGCTGGTTGCGAGCGAGGCGCATGTCGGCCTCGCGCGGGAAGCGGCGGAGAAATCCGCTGTGCTGCTGGCGAACGACGGCGTGCTGCCGCTGCCGCGTTCGATCGGGAAGCTGGCGGTGCTCGGGCGACTGGCGAGCCTCGTCAACACCGGCGACAATGGCTCGAGCCGCGTCCGCGCGCCCTATGTCGTCACGGCGCTCAAGGGGCTGGAGGCCTATCTCGGCGATGACATTATCGTCACAGGTGAAGAGGACGATCTAGCGGCGGCCAAGGCCGCCGCAGCTTCGGCAGACGCGGTCGTCGTGGTCGTCGGCTATACCGCCGAGGAGGAAGGCGAGTTCATCCCGGGCGACCTGACGCTTGGGCAGGATGCGGGCGGGCAGAATGAGCGCGGGCAGGATGAG